>Ga0315900_10010777_pt1 | contig 11400 bp, 12 predicted proteins | sample LakEriMetagenome_FD_203521 | JGI IMG/M metagenome (GOLD analysis project Ga0315900, IMG submission 203521) | Freshwater fungal communities from buoy surface, Lake Erie, Ohio, United States - Buoy 12 MA114 | ecosystem: Environmental > Aquatic > Freshwater > Lake > Lake biofilm | place: USA: Lake...
TGGCCGGTCGACCTGACTGTCCGAGGCGTGGGCTCAGACGGCCTGGAAACATCCTTTACCCTACCCTCGGGCAGCTACGCAACTGTGTTGCTGAGAGAACTGATGGGCGACGGGCCGGGAAGCCGAGTGTGAATCGAAAGTCTGAAAGGCGATTCACACCCCCACTCCTAAAGATTTGCTCGGCAGTTGTTAACTTCTCCCCCGGTCAATACCGAGGGGATCAATCAACAGAATTGCGGTCAAACTCGCAGCGGTTTCGCCACGCAGCAACATGGATGTGGACTGTCAGGAGCAATCATGGATGAGCCGTTTCTGCTACCTCCGGTTCTGGATTACCTGGCGACATTTCTGTGGGGCCTGTCGGGGGCGCTGTTGGCTGCTCGGCGTGGATACGCTCCGTTGGGACTGTTAACCCTCGCACTTGTCTCGGGAACTGGCGGAGGGCTGCTTCGCGACGCACTTTTCGTGCAAGGTTTGCCTCCCGTGCTGGTCCGCGATCCGTGGTACCTGTGGATCTCGACGGCGGCGGGCGCCCTGGTACTGATCTTCGGCCGCAAGGTGCAACAGATTCCACGATTATCCACGCTGGTCGCCGTGGCTGACGCGCTGGGACTTGGGACCTATGCTGTCGTGGGGATGGACCGTGCCTTTGCGGCTGGCCTGAGCCTGGCCGGGGCGATCATGGTCGGGATGGTGAATGCAACCGGTGGAGGGCTCTTGCGGGACGTGCTCATGCGGCAAGAACCGAGCCTGCTGAAGCCTGGCACACTCGAGGAGTCAGCCGCATTTGCCGGCTGTCTCACCTACGCAGCCCTGACCCACGCCCTTTCGGCAGACAAGTTCCCCTCGGCCTGCGTGACAATCGGCCTGGTTTTCCTGATTCGACTCCTCGCGATCAGGTTCGCGATCAAGACCCAACCGCTGCGCGATTTTGAAGCGGATTGGAGGCCAGACTCCCCAGATCGACAGAATTGAAGCTGCTCAAATCAGCGAGCTTCAACCCGGTGGCCGAATGCATCTCTCGTCAAACCAAGTTCAAAACCACCCGGATGCAAATCTGAGTTCGGTCCGGCACCAAGAACGCCGTAATCGGTCATGTGGCCCCCTAACGGAACATGACCGCCAGCGTCGATTGGTACAGAAACAACTTCACTCAAGCCGCAGGGCAGCTAAAAAATCCCCAACTTGTCGCGGGCTTCGTCGGTCATCCGTGCCGGCGACCACGGAGGGCTGAGAACCAGCTTGATCTCTGCCGTGGAGATACCGGGGAGTCGCTCGAGAGCCTGCTTCGACTGTTGCACCAACTGGGGACCAGCCGGACAAGCCGGGCTGGTCAGCGTCATTTCCACCTTGGCAACCTGCTCTTCGAGGTTGATCGCGTAGATCAGCCCCAAGTCGACAATGTTGATCAACAACTCGGGATCGATCACCCCGCGAAGAGCCTCAAGCATCTGCCCTTCATCGACCGCATTGGCATGACCAGGCTCCACTCCCAAAATCGCTTCCGCAGGCAGCGGGGGAACAACGCATTGCCCACTGGCAGGCGCGATCGGCAGTGTCGACTCAGCAGCCGGTGGAGCGACGTCTGAGGCAGAGTGCGAATCTGACGCTGGCCCTAACAGGACCTGACTGCCCTCGATTCGGACCCCGTAAAATGCGATAGGCTCAATTGCCGGCATGCACAACGCTTTGCCAGTCCGCAAATCGAAGCGGGCCCCGTGCCGGGGACACTCAAGGGCGTGACCCACGACTGGACCATCTGTCAATGGCTGCCCGTCGTGACTGCAGAGATCTTCGACTGCGAAATAACGACCTTCCACTCGAAAGATCAGAACGGCCCGGTTGTCATAGTCAACCGATAGTCGATCAGAATCACCAAACTCGGCCAGTTCGGCTACAACTTCGAAGGCACTCATCGCCTGTCAGACCCCAATCCCCAATTTCCGCTCAACCGCGAGGCTGAGTGTTTCCCGCACCGCTTCAACAGCGATGCGGTCGTAAATGCCGTGGAAGAAGCCCTCGACAATCATGTGCATCGCTTCGTATCGGGAGATCCCGCGGCACATCAGGTAGAAGACCTGATCGGCATCAACCCGCCCCGCCGTGGCACCGTGGGTGCAACGTACATCATCCGCCTCGATTTCCAACCCGGGAATCGAATCAGCACGGCAGTCAGGGGAAAGCAACAGGCTATCGCATCGCTGGTACCCATCGGTTTGCTGGGCGCCTGGGTCAACACGAATCATGCCCCGCCAGACAACTCGGGCATCATCACGGAGCACATCTTTGTAGAGCAAGTCGCTCCGACAATTTGGAGCCTGATGAGTCTGCTGAGTGTAGTAGGAGAGTGTCTGTCGATCGGTCGCGAAGGTCGCCCCATTCACTTCGCCAGATGCCCCTCGCCCCGCAAGCACGACATCCTGATGAATGTGTGCCAATCTGGCCCCGATGCCACCAACCGTCCATTGGAGCGACCCATCGCTATCAACGCGCCCTTTCTGATGTGCGAGATGCCAAGTCTGTTGGTTCCAATTCTGCAACTGAACGTAACGAAGCCGAGCACCTTGCCCAACGATGAGTTCCACCGCCCCAACATGAAGGCCGGGTGCCGTGGGGCTGGTCGAGGCGGTCTCTTCCAACAGGGTGGCTTGGGCTCCCTCTTCAAGGATGACAAGGGTATGGCTGAAATCGGCGGCACCGGCCTGATCGAGTCCAATCAGGCTGTAGAGGGGTGCCGAGAGTTCCACATTCCGGGGCACGTACAACACCGTGCCCCCCGTGAGAAAGGCTGTATGCCATGCCGAGAATCGATCGGTCCCCGGACCGACTAGAGAGGCCAGGTGGGGCCGGAGGAGATCTCCGTGGCTAGGTAATAGTTCGGCCAAGCTGCCAAACAGCACCCCTCGAGCCCGAACCTCATCCGCTAACCGGGAATCAACGCGATGACCATCCACGTGAGAAACGACCCCTGCAAACTGAGCTCGAGACTCAAGCAGTGTCTGAAACTGAGCGGGTACTGTGGTGGGGGGACGCAGCGCGAACTTCGCGGGCTGCAAGCCCCTCAAATCCACCCGTTTCCACTCTTCAGGGTCAAGTGGGGTTCGGGAAAGTGTGTCAAAATGGCAGAACGCCGCCTGGCGCAATTCACCTAGCCAGGACGGCTCGTGGCGCCCGGAAAGATGGGCGGACAGAGACTCGGCATTGAAGGTTGCGGGAGGAGTGCCGCGAGTGGACGTAGGAAGAGTGGCGGAAGGCATGGCTTAGCCGATCGATCCCTCCATCTGCAGCTCAATCAATCGATTCATCTCAACCGCGTACTCCATCGGCAGCTCCTTCACCAAGGGCTCGACGAAGCCAGTGACGATCATCGCGGACGCCTCAGCCTCCGTCAGCCCACGACTCATCAGGTAGAAGAGTTGCTCGTCGCTGATCTTCGAAACGCTCGCCTCGTGCTCGAGAACGACGTTGTCTTCGTCAACTTCAATGTACGGATAGGTGTCGCTGCGGCTCTCGGAGTCCAGCAGCAGCGCATCGCACGCGACGTTCGACTTACAACCCGTCGCTCCATTTGCCACCTTGACCAAACCCCGATAGCTGGCCCGACCGCCAGACTTCGAGATGCTCTTTGAAATGATGCGGCTATAGGTATTGGGTGCACAGTGAACCATCTTGGCCCCAGCGTCCTGATGCTGCCCCTTGCCGGCGAAGGCAATTGACAGCGTCTCACCGCGGGCTCCAGGTTCCATCAGGTAGATGGCGGGATACTTCATGGTGAGCCGGGAGCCCAGATTTCCATCGACCCACTCCATGAGTGAATCGCCGTAAGCCATGGCCCGCTTGGTCACCAGGTTGTAGACGTTCGAAGACCAATTCTGAATAGTGGTGTAGCGGCAACGCGCACCACGTTTCACGATGATCTCCACCACAGCGGAGTGAAGACTTTCGGAACTGTAGGTTGGTGCGGTGCAGCCTTCGACGTAATGCACTGACGCACCCTCATCGACGATGATCAGAGTCCGCTCGAACTGGCCCATATTCTCGCTGTTGATTCGAAAATAGGCTTGAAGCGGGAACTCAATCTTCACACCCTTCGGCACGTAGATGAATGACCCCCCCGACCAGACGGCTGAATTCAAAGCCGCAAACTTGTTGTCGGCGGGCGGAATGACTGCGCCGAAATGCTCCCGGAACAACTCGGGGTGATCACGCAGAGCCGAATCCGTGTCGGTAAAGATTACTCCCTGCTTCGCCAGATCCTCGGCAAGACTACCGTAGATCACCTCCGACTCATACTGAGCCTTCACGCCCGCAAGATACTTCCGCTCGGCTTCCGGAATCCCCAAGCGGTCATAGGTTTTTCGAATCTCGTCCGGGACCTCATCCCAGTTCCGCCCCTGCCCGGCGGCGGCCTTGACATAGTAATGAATGTCTTGGAAGTCGAGTTTGCGGAGTTCTCCACCCCACAGTGGCAGTGGCTTTTTGAAGAACGTCTCGAGGGAACTGAGCCGGAACTCACGCATCCAAGCCGGCTCACGCTTCATCTCTGAAATCTGGGCAACAATGTCTCGATCGAGCCCCTTGCGGGCCGTGAAGACATAATTGTCAGTCGAATCGTGGAAGCCGTATTGGTATTCGCCGATGCCGATCGTATCACCGGAAGCCCGTTGATCGTCGGCCGTACGCAGATCGGTCGCCATCGCGAAACACCTTGAGTTGTCGGAACGCTGAGGTTTGCAGAAGAGAATCTAAAAGTGCCCGGAAACAATTAGCCCCTGACTGGAGATCGGGCAATTAGCCGTTGCATTCGCCGCAAGATCGAAGATCGGGAACGGAGCAAAAGACTGTGCTTACAGGCTAGAGATTGCCATCGAACCGGATCCAGATCGAGTGAACACGATTAACGGGCCACTACTGGCTGCCGTCCGGCGTCGGCAGCTGCCTGCTCCTCGGCAGCCGCATCGGGATGACGCTGGCGAATTCCAGCGTAACCCTGGTCGTGCAACTCGTGTGCGAGTTTCGCATCACCCCGCTCAACCACCCGCCCGGCCAACATCACGTGGGTGTGCTGGGGACGATTGAATTCGAGCAGCCGCTCGTGGTGGGTGATGATGATGATCGCCATGTCGGGACCGGCCAGGCGAGAAATCGCTTCGCTCACAAATCGCACAGCATCGCTGTCCAGTCCGCTGTCCGTTTCATCGAGAATGGCGAACTTGGGACGCAACATCGCCAGTTGCAAGATCTCCATCCGCTTCTTCTCGCCCCCCGAGAAGCCATCATTCAGATAGCGCCGGGCGAACTCAGGTTCGATTCCCAACTCCTCCATCCGTACCTTCAATTCGGTGCGGAAATCCTTCATGGGAATCAACCCCTCTCCTTCCTTGCGGGTTGGGTTGCGGACATTCGTGACCGCGTGCCTCAGAAAGTCAGCGACCTTCACCCCCGGCACGGTGACCGGATACTGAAAGGCGAGAAAGAGCCCCATTCGGGCCCGTGCATCGGGCTCAAGCTCGTTCAGAGAAACCCCGTCGATCGAAATCCGGCCGTCGACCAGTTCATAGCGGGGGTGTCCCATCAAAGCGTAGGCCAGAGTACTCTTGCCAGAACCGTTAGGGCCCATCAAGGCGTGAATTTCTCCCTGACGAACCTCCAGATCGACCCCCTTCAGGATCAGCTTGTTCTCAATCGAGACACACAGGTTCTCGACTTTCAGCAGACTCGACATGATCTCTCTCACACTGAAAAACCCGAGACCGGGCAAACTGCCTGAAGCGTCCAAGACTCAAGCTGTCCCGTCCCGGCCGTCTGACTGAACTACACCCCGACAAACGCCGGAGGAGTGGCGTAACCCGAATGGTGAGGCACTGGCAGATCACTGCTGGCCCCCTTAGCCAACCGCTTCGCCTTGATTTTATCCTGCACGCGCATCAACCCTTCCAGCAACGCTTCCGGACGCGGGGGACAACCCGGCACGTAGACGTCAACCGGAACCACTAGGTCAACCCCCTTGACAACGTGATAGCCCCACTTGAAGTAGGGGCCACCACCAACCGTGCAGGCCCCCATGGCGATCACGTATTTTGGGTCGGGCATCTGCTCGTACAGCCGACGGACCCTACTCGCCATCTTGAACGTCACTGTACCTGCCACAATCATCAAGTCGGCCTGACGTGGAGTTGCACGAAACGCGCCGGCCCCAAAACGATCAAGATCGTAACGACTGGCCCCCGCAGCCATCATCTCAATGGCGCAGCACGCCAAACCGAAGGTCATCGGCCAAATACTGGCCTGCCGAGCCCAGTTGGTGGCCTGCTCCAAAGTGGTGACAATCAGGTTTTCTTCGAATCGACCATCAATCCAAGTCATGGCGAGTGTACTGCTGATCAGGTTGCTAGGGCACGGAATGAACTTCGAAATCAGTTGTCCCGAAGTTGTTGACAGCCCGGGATGGTAGTCTGTGGAGAGTCTGAATTCGATTCTTCAGGTAATTTTTAGATGGGTGCAGGCGAGCTCACGCGATCGTGGGCTGGTGAGGAAAAATCGACCTCGAACTCGCAACACTTATGGCCATCGAGGCAACACTGCGACAGCCTGACCTGAACCCCCAAAGTTTGCTCGAAAACCTGCCGCTCCAAGTTACAGATCTCACGGTCCTGATCGGCTAACTCATGATACGGACAGTTGTGTTCTCGTAGCACGGGGAGCCCTGAGGATTCAGCGATTTCGACGTCGTAACCCCGCACAGACAACGACTCTGCCAGTCGCCGCATTCGGTCGCGAATCTGCCCCTCGCGATATGTCCCCAAGCGCCCAACCAGGGCCTCCCGAACCCGGCTTGTCACGGCGTCCCGGACTCGTGTGTCGTCGATGGCATGCAACTCCCGCCACAGAATCAGAGCCAAGTCACCGTAGTTATCACCCAGTTGCCGGGCCCCCTTGTCGGTCACTCGGTAAACGTAGTGAGGCCGACCCCGGCCCTGACGGATCCGCTCACGGGCCACCAACCCCTGCCCTTGCAAGCGGGTTAATCGCTGACGCACCGCAGTGGCGGTTACCCCGGCCCCCGTGCACAGCTCCTGTACGGTCTGGGGCCCTGTGCGATGCAGGTGGCTCAGAAAGTCGCCGTCAATCGGTTCGAGGGCGGGCCGCATTATCAACCATCCTGACTGAACGCATGGGCCGACGCACTCCGACGGCTGAATCTCCGACGCCTTCGAGTATACGCACATTGGCTATTTTTGACAACGAAAAATGTAAAAAATCGATCGACTGGTACTCCTGTCGCAAAAATATTCCAATTCAAGCCACCTCCCGTGTCGTCGCCTGGATGAAGACGGCACCAATCTTGGGTTGGACTGGAAGCCCACAGTGGCTCCGCGACCATTCTTCAGGAGTTCGCCGATGAGTTGGCTGCCGCTCGATTCAGTGGTTGTGCCGATCGATTTTTCCAATTCATCGGGAGATGCCCTCAAGACGGCCTCCCAACTGGTGGCCCAACCGGGCCACATCCATGTTCTGCACGTACTAGTCCCTCTCGATTTGGTGATGCCAGGCTCATTCGCCATCGCTGCTGACGAAGACCACAGACTTCAGGCTGCCCGGGACCGACTGGCCGCGTTTGTCTCGGAACACAAACTGGTGGGGTGCCACCTCGAGGTTCGACTGGGCGATCCCGGCCTCGATATCACCGACTACGCCGCAGAGGTGAAAGCGGGCCTCATTGTCATCCCCTCCCATGGTTACCATGGGGTCAAGCGGTTCCTGCTGGGCTCGGTTGCCGAGCGAGTCCTCCGGCACGCCCATTGCGACGTTCTCGTACTCCGCAGGCGGGACGCTGAATAATCCGGCAGCTTCTCGAGTTCACAGCCGACTGGTCCCAAACCGCGGGTGGTATTTCCACGCTCACCCCCAGGTTAATTTGGACCCCCACGACGCGGCCCCGGTCGTAATTGCCTGACGCCCGAAGACCCGTCTTGACCGCTCCCAAGAAAGCTGGTCAAACGGGGGCCTACGACGGTCTGCCGCAGGCCGTCACTGGCTGCTGACGAGGAGAGGTCATGGACGACCGGGATGGGGCCACGAGCCTGGGACGCCGGGGAACAGCCCTGCTGCTGACATACTGCCTGTTGTTCTTCGGGCTCTCGCTGGTGGGAGGTCGCCCCCTCACGATGCACGAGGGGGTGTTGCCCGAAACCTCGCGAGAAATGTCGCTGGACCACGATTGGATCATTCCCAAGAACGGGGGCCGCCCGTGGATGGAGAACCCACCCCTCCCGCAGTGGATCACCGTTGCGATCGGAGCGTGTTTAGGAGGGTGCGATCGGGTCTGGGTCACTCGTATCGGTCCCGCACTCGCGGCAACCCTGGCTGTTTGGCTGACGGCTCGCATGGCGGCGCGTTGGTTTGGACGGGGAGCGGGACTGCTGTCGGGCCTGGTGCTGGCCACCACCTACGAATTCACGCAATACGCGTGGTTGGCTGAGGATGAGATCTTCCTGTGCGCGCTCTGCACGTTGGCCATCCACGCATTTGTTGCACTCGAGTTTGACCCGAGGGGCCAGGTCTCGAATGGTGGATTTCAACCCCTGCGATGGCGCCCTGCGGCGTTCCTCTGGCTGTTTGTGGCCGTCGGCCTGACCAACCTCGCCAAGGGCCTGATGTTCGGCCCTGTCATGGTGGGGGTGCCCATGGCGGGCTACCTGCTGTGGAATCGAGACTGGCGGCGGATCTCTCACTATCTGTGGGCGTGGGGTTTCCTCACCTTCGCGGTCATCATGTTGGCTTGGCCAATCGCGGCAATGTGGCGCTTGCCAGAAGTGGTTGATTTGTGGCACTACGACCACGTTGGGCGCCTCGATGGTTCCTACGTCGATCTGACCGAGCCATGGTGGTATTACCTGAAGGTCCTGCCGACGAATCTGGCTCCCTGGACACTCCTCGTCCCGCTCGCATTCTGGAGTTCGTCCCCGGCCGCCTGGCGCGACCGAAACTCGCCCGAGCGATTCCTGTGGTGCTGGGCTGTGCTGCCGGTGGTTGTGTTCTCGATTCCGACCGGGAAACATCACCACTATCTCCTGCACTGCACAGCCCCCTTCAGTGTGTTGGTCGCACGTGCCTTGCCAGTCGTCCATGCCCAGATTCAATCCTGGCCCAAGCACCTGCGGAATCCCTGGAACAGCCTGGCGACACTGGTTTTGCCCGGCGAGGTAGTACTCTGGCTGTGGGGCCACAAACTTCCCGGTGGCGGCGCGGTGGCGGGTGCGCTCATGCTGGCTTGGCCGCTGCTGGTCGTCTGGTTCTCGTGGTCCACCGCGCAGCCATCTCGAAGCCTGGCGGCCGCGGGGCTGTTGTCCACCGTGACGCTGGGGTTCGCCGGCGGGCACGTCCTGGCGGGACGTTATGTGGACCAATGCATCGAAGACACCGTGTTTCTGCGACAGATCCCCCAGCATATACCGCCCCAAGAACCGGTGCTGGTCAACGCCGACCTGCAGTGCCTCGATGAATTTCGCATCCAGTTTTACCTCGGCGCACGTTCGCGCGTGTTGCACAACCTGACTTTTCTCGCCGATGACCAATTGGCCAATCGGGTCTACCTTGTCACTCGAGCAGAGCACGAACCGCTCCTCAGCGAATATGGATCGCCGACGCTGTTGTCGCAGAGTCTCCGCAGCCGACGGGAGCGGGATCCCGGTCGGCGACTGAGCCTCTACCAACTCGATCTGCGGGCGGATTTGCCCAGGCACTCGACCGCTGGTATCAGGGTCACCCCCATGCAGTCGCAGTCGCGGGCTCCTGGCCCGTTCCTGGGCGCACGTGTCGAATCCGCCCTCCGAGACTGAGGCGCCTGTTGCACCAGGTACCGGGTTGTGCGATGTTGAACACAGCCTGGTCCTCCGCAGTGGCTCCAATCCCTGCCTGTTCATTCCCCGTCCGTTTCCATCTCGCAATCGATGAGTGAACCCATTCCCACGGCTCTGCGGCAGGTTCCCAACGGCCTGGCGATTACCTGGAGCGATGGTCAGCAGGGCGAGGTTACGTGGCGCAGACTGCGGGACTCGTGCCCCTGTGCAGTCTGCCGGGTGGAACGTGCCAGTCCGCCCCCCGACCTGGTGCTGCTGGCTCCGGGGGCCAACCAACCCTGCAAAGCCACCAGCCTGCACGCCATGGGGAACTATGCCTACGCGATCGCCTTCAACGATGGCCACCGCAGCGGCATCTTTCCCCTGCCGCTGTTGCGGACACTGACCTGTCCCGCCGACAGACCAGCCCCGCCAGTCTCGAGTCCGGAGTGAACCGGTGGTAGACCATTCCTCGGCCCCACTGAAAACGGCTGCAGAAGTCCGTGCGGCCTGTCGCTCGGGCCAGTGGACCCGACACACGGCTGGCCTCGCCCCAGGATTCGCCCAGGCGAATCTGCTGATCATCCCCCAAAACCTGGCAAACGACTTCCTCCTGTTCTGCCAACGGAACCCGAAACCCTGCCCCCTGCTCGACGTGACCGCAGTGGGCGAACCCATCGCTCGTCGGGCCGCTCGGGAAGGAGATCTGCGAACCGATCTCCCCCGATATCGGGTCTGGCAAGATGGTGAATTGGTCGACGAACCGTCCGACATTTCGCCGCTGTGGCGCGATGACCTCGTCGGCTTCGTTATTGGCTGTTCCTTCACCTTCGAGGCGGCCCTGCTCCGCTCGGGAATTCCAGTCCGACACCTGGAGCTGGGCTGCAATGTGCCCATGTACCGCACCAACATCCCTTGCGAACCCGCAGGCGTGTTTCACGGACCGATGGTTGTCTCCATGAGACCACTGCGTCCCGCCGAGGCCATCCGTGCCATTCAGGTCACCTCCCGATATCCTGCCGTGCATGGGGCGCCCGTGCACCTCGGCCAGCCCGCCGCGATCGGCATCACCGCGCTTGACCGACCCGATTTTGGCGACCCTGTGCCAGTCGCTCCAGAAGAACTGCCGGTCTTCTGGGCGTGCGGAGTGACCCCTCAGTCGGTGGTGATGGCTGTCCGCCCACCCTTCGCCATCACCCACAGCCCGGGCTGCATGCTGGTCACCGACCTGATGGATGAGGAATTGGCCGTCGGGTGAAGTCAGCGATCCGGATCGCCAACAGCTTTCCGTTGCGAGTGAGCCAATCTCTAGCCGACGGGCTCCCGGCCTGTCCCACGGGACTTCTCCAGCAGCGAACTGACGCGTCCGAAAACGTTCGCGCTGAAGAGGCTGGCACTCTCACGACCGGGCAGACTCCATCTGCTGCGCCCACCCGTTGAACCAGTACCCCGCCGCCAATCACGTTGCTCGCGGTAGTTTTTCAATCCACGGGGGGGGGGGGGGGGGGGGGGGGGGGGGGGGGGGGGGGGGGGGGGGGGGGGGGGGGGGGGGGCGGGG
>Ga0315900_10010779_pt1 | contig 11400 bp, 16 predicted proteins | sample LakEriMetagenome_FD_203521 | JGI IMG/M metagenome (GOLD analysis project Ga0315900, IMG submission 203521) | Freshwater fungal communities from buoy surface, Lake Erie, Ohio, United States - Buoy 12 MA114 | ecosystem: Environmental > Aquatic > Freshwater > Lake > Lake biofilm | place: USA: Lake...
GATGGTGAATGGAAGGTATATAACTTTGATTGGGATACTAAATCAGAATTAGCTAAACCTGCTATAGAGCATCTGATCCAGGTTGCAGTCCATCAAGGGTATCAACGTCATCAGTAATTTTAGATAGTTGTGCTTTTTCTGCTAGGATATTAAACATTATCATGGCAGCAGCAGACCTATAACACTCATCTATTTGAGTTTGAACAATATCCATAGGGGCAGGAGTTGTTAATACTTCTCCTGTTCTTAAATGGATTTTGGTTCCTGCATCAGGATTCATCACATTAACAAATGAAGTTCTGGTAATGTGAGTTATATTGAGATGCTCAATATATTCTCCATCCTTGTCTTTTAGTACTATTGGTAGGAACATTAGATAATTGTGTTGTCTTCTATTTTGTAATTATTTACGGACACTAAATTATCAATTTTTGTTAGAATAGCAAACCCATGGTTCCATTCATTTATTTCCATGTAGTCTGGTGCTAGTTCACATAGACATCCAAGGCTATATGCTCTTATTGTACTAGAGTCACCGGTTCCATAGACTCTTTGTGAGCTTTGAGAACTTTTATGAAAGTGATTTACAATGCAATTGGTTTTAAGTCTCATTAAAGCAGTTCTTGCTGGTACTACACCACCTGCTCCAGGAATCTTATCACCGTGTTCTATAAGGAAGTCACCAAAGATAACTTTGGTTCTGAATGGAAGATACTCAATTTTGTATTCAGCAACATGTAAGATTACATCTAACCTGAATTCATCCATGTCAAGCAACTCAGATGCTTTTATTCTAAGGTATCTTTCAAACCTATTCTCATGGTTACCTGGTATAAAGTAGATAGGAATGTCTGGGAATCTAGAACGAATGTACTCAAAGAACTGTTTTCCTGCTTCTATTTCATTTTTAAAATGGACCTTTCTTGGGTCTTTTTCATGGAAAGAAAGCTGATAGAAGTCTAATAAGTCTCCATTGATTAAGATGCTGTCTACGCCTTCTGCTTCCATTTTATCACAAGCAGTTTCTATAGCATCTTCATCATGGTATGGTATGTGAAGATCACCAATAACACCAAGTTTTCTACATCCTGTAGGAAATGTAAATGTTCCTCTCTTTTCTGATAAGGATGTTGGTAGGGATACAAAATTTTGCATTACATTTGTTTTAAGTTCTTTTTGAAACTCTTTATTGTTTAAGTGTTTTCTATGGTAATTTCCCATTTGACCTCTATAGTATCTAACTCTAGTATATACATTTTCAAATTTATCAAAGTATCCCTCATTTTCAGAGTAGATTTTTGTTGCTAAAGTTTTACTTGGTGAATTAGGAAATTTTTCAAGATATTCTAAAACAATTCTAGTTGTTTCTTTGGCATTGTTGGATAATTTATTTTCCATAAGTACATTATAATATACAAAAAATAATCATATGTTTAGTTTCAAACTTACAAAGAAGAATGGGAATTTAGTGCATATTAATGAAAGCACAAAGATTTCTTATCAATTATTTCTTGATAAACTTCAAGAGGGTCAGGAAGTTGAAGTCTTTATGGGACTGACTTCAGACAATGGTAGCTTAGCACAATTAGCTAAGGTACATGCATGCATTAGAGAATTAGCCAAAGAATCTGGCTATACATTTGATGAGATGAAAGTTCTAGTTAAAAGGCATTCTGGACTCTGTTATGACGGAGATGATGCAGAATATTGTAAGTCTTTTAAAGAATGTAGTAAAGATGAATTAGCAATGGCAATAGAATCTGCTATTGAAATTGGTAGAGATTTAAATATTAATCTTGCTTAATTGCTTCTTCATCAATTTCTTTTTCAATAAACTGATTATTTTCACTTGCTTGTCTTTCAATTTCAGCAAGTAATAATATAACAGTATAAATTGAACGCTGAAGATCATCTAGATCCTTATATTCTTTAGTCATTAGATCTTTAAGGTATGAGTCTTTATCTTCAACATCAACTTTTGTAAACAAGTAAAATGATAATGCTTTTGTCATTAAATAATAAGATTTATTTACTGAGATATTCAAAAGAGCATCATCTTTTATTTCTTTTACTTTTGTTGCCATGGTATTAATGTTTTAACAAATTTAATAAAAAATGAAAACAGAATCTGAAATAGATGAAATTAAACAAAAATTGTTTGATAAACTTGAACCAAATGGTTGGGGTAGAGTTTTTAAATCTTTTATATTTAGTTCAGAGTTTACTGAGATTTTAAGTAAACTTTACCAATTAAGTATTGCAGATAAAAGATTTACACCAACCTTAAAACAACTATTTAGGGCATTTGAAGAGTGTCCATATGATGATTTAAAAGTGGTATTTATAGGTCAGGACCCATATCCACAATTAGGAGTTGCAGATGGTATATCATTTAGTTGTGGTAATACAAATAAGGCACAACCCAGTTTAAGATATATTTTTGAAGAAATTGAAAGAACAGTATATCAAGAATTTCCTTCATATCAAGATCCAGATTTAACCAGATGGTCAAAACAAGGAATACTAATGCTTAATACAGCTCTTACAGTTGAGGTAGGTAAAATTGGTAGTCATTATGATATATGGAAACCTTTTACTGCTTACTTGTTAGATTCGTTAAATAACTATAATCCAGGATTAATTTATGTGTACATGGGTAAAAAAGCTGAGGAATGGTCTGAGCTTACTAACGACAATAACTATAAGTTTACTGTTAAACATCCTGCTTCTGCTGCTTATAATGGTTCTAAATGGGATAGTAATAATATATTTAATAAAATATCTAAACTTGTAGAAGAAAATAATGGTCAAAAAATAATATGGTAGTATGGAAGATATATTTTTAAAATTTGTCAAAGAGGGAATAACACCTAATAGTTATTATGTATTACACTGCATTAAAAACAAAATAGTTCCGTATTCTTTTATTAGTAAAGAACTAGAAACTAAAAGATTAATTAATGATGGTTGGTTAAAAGATGACTTGACATTAACAGATAAAAGTATTATCTTTACTACTGAAATTGATGGATACTTTAAAAGATCCAAAAAGAAAACATCTAAAAACTTACTGGGGGATAATTTTGAAGACAGCATTAAGAAATATACTGAAATATTTCCTGCGGTCAAGTTATCTAGTGGTAAGTATGCAAGATCTAATCCTAAAAACTTAGAGAATGCATTTAGATGGTTCTTTGAAACTTATGATTATGATTGGGAAGTAGTTTTACTGGCAGCAAAGAAGTATGTGTTAGAATACAGAGAGATTAGTTATCAATATATGAGAACATCTCAATATTTTATTAGAAAACAAAACACAGACAAGACTTGGGACTCAGATTTAGCTGATTACTGTGAGATGATTATAAACAAACCAGATGATGAAATAATATTTATAAAAGAAAGATTGTTTTGATAGTAGTAAACTTAAAAAAGTTATTCCTTGGACTTGTAGGCAGTATCTGTCTATATTTAATAATTAATAACTTTATCGTGGAACTCAGTGTGTGGAAGTATATTCTTATAGAAGGTTTAATAACCTTGTCTCATTGGATATATGATCAAATTAAAACCACCATTGATGAGGATTTTCTAAAGTAATCAATGTAATATGTATAATAATGCAAGCCCTTTAAAGGCTGTGAGTGAAAGAGACGCTCTTAAAAAAGCTCTCTATAAAATGAAAGCTAGACACAATGGTGAATTAAAATCATTGAAGACAGCTTGGGTGAATTTTAATAATGCTTTTTGTGATGGTCTAGAATGGAGAACTATTACAGTTGTTGGTGCTAGACCAGGAACTGGTAAGACTTTATTTATGGAACAATTGGTTAATGATGTCATAAAGATTAATCCTGACCAAAAGTTCAGAATACTAAAGTTTCAGTTTGAGATGCTAGATGAGACAAATGGTATTAGAAAATTGTCTATGAATGTTGGTTCTGATTACAATACTCTGATGAGTAAGGAGAGGCCTGTGGACAAAGGTGTTTTTCAAAAGTGTGTGGAATTTTATGAAAGTACTGCAAGTTATGATATAGTAGATGTGGTATATGATCCATGTACAGTGGATGAGATGTGTGCTACTATTCATGCTTATATGGAGAAGCATAAAAGTGAAGATGGATTTACAAACACTTTAGTTACTATAGATCACTCAGCTTTATTTAAGGTTGGTAAGGGGCAGAAGGATAAGTTTGAGATGCTCTATGGTTTAGGTGAAGCCCTTACAGAAATGAAGAAGAGGTTTCCTGTGGCATTCTTGGTTCTTAGTCAGTTAAACAGAAATGTTGAAACTATAGAAAGAGCTAAAGATGGTACATATGGAAACTATATTCTAGATTCTGATTTATATGGTTCTGATGCTTTATTACAACATGCTGATGTAGTGCTTGGTATTAACCGTCCCTTTAATAGGAGGATTAAATTCTATGGACCTGAGAAGTATATTATCAATGACCCAGATTTGTTAGTATTTCACATACTAAAGTCTAGAAATGGCTACATGGGCATGAACTTCTTCAAGTTAGATAGAGATGTCATGAGGATTATGGAAGTTGATGCACCACCAACATCATCGCATTAAAATTAAAAATTATGTATAACAGAAAAGACAAAGAAAGAGAGTTGATGGAACATCACTCTAAGTTTTTAGAAAAGCTAACCGGTGGTTATCAGTTTACAGCTAAGACTGCATTCTATAGCAAAGGTAAGTTTGGAAGACAGATTCAGTTTTTTGAGAATGAATTAAACAAGGGAACTGATATCTATGTAGAATTAGTGGATATTGAGAGGGATGCAAGAGGAGCTGAGACAAATATGGTTCCTATGTTTTGGGAGAGACCACTATTCAAGTATAGATACAATCCCTATTTTAAGGAAGAGTATGAAGTTAAAACTTCTACAAATTCTAGAGGCGAGGAGTATTCTGCATATGTTATTCCAACTTCAGAACTTGTTTGTGTAAACAAAGGGTCTGAAGAAATTCCTTACAATAGCTATGAGACACAGAGAACTGAAGAACCAAAAGAACAAAAGAAGCTAAGTGTTTTTCCAGATTTTGAGGAAGAGTTTGTTCCTAAGCTCAAGACTCAAGAAACTGATGAAGATGTATCAGCTATTCTTTTGCAAATTGCCGAAGGTTTTCAAAAACTAGCACAAAAATTAAAGTAAAATGAGTATAGTACTTCCAACTAAAAAAGTAAAAGCTGAAAGAGTTAATCCTAAAAGATTAATTGTGTATTCAAAACCTAAAACAGGTAAGACAACTGCATTTGCAGGTCTTGATGATAATTTAATTATTGATTTAGAAAATGGTGCAGACTATGTTGAAGCCATGAAAGTCAAAGCTAATAATCTTCAGGAGCTAAAAGAAGTTGGTAAAGCAATCAAAGAAGCTGGTTATCCATATCAATATATTACTATTGATACTGTGACAGCTTTGGAAGATATGGTTATGCCACTTGCAATTAACTTATATAAGCAAACGCCAATGGGTAAGAATTATTCTGGAGACAGCATTCTTACATTGCCTAATGGTGCGGGTTATTTATATGTTAGGCAAGCATTCTTTCAAGTTTTAGATTTTATTGATACCTTAGCTCCCCACATTATTTTATCTGGTCACATTAAAGACAAGCAGGTAGATGATAAAGGAGAGATGGTTATGTCTGCAAATATAGATTTGACAGGCAAGATAAAATCTCTAATCTGTGCTAACGCAGATGCAATTGGTTATATGTATAGAAAGGGTAATGAAACCATTCTTAGCTTTAAAACTAATGAAGAAGTGACTTGTGGTGCAAGACCAGAGCACTTGCAGAATGAAGAAATAATAATTTCTGAGATGAAAGATGGTAAGTTAAAGACTTACTGGAATAAAGTTTATAAATAATAAAAAACAAACAAAATGGGTTTAAGTACAAAAGATCTAGTAAATGAGAATGGTGGTGGTGGAATGGCAAAAACTATTGCCCCAGGAAACCACACATTAAAAATCAACAGTATTGTGTTAGAAGACTTTCAATTTATTGATGGTGCAAAACACTTAGTACTAAATGTTGAGACAGAGCCAATTGATGGATTTGAAGGTTTTCTGATTGACAAAGATGATGAAAGCAAAGGAAAATACAAAGGTCAAATTGGTCGGGTAAAAGCTAGTCAATATGCATTTGCTGATGGACAAACAAAGTCTGGAATTAAAATTCAAAGAGATAGATCTTTGATGATGTTCTTGGCTAACTTGTCTAAAGCAACTGGAATAATGAAATGGTTTGAAGAGCAAGATAACAAGTTTAATACAATTGAAGATTTTGTAAGAAACTTTAGTGACAATGCTCCACTTAAAGATAAGTATCTAGATTTTTGTGTTGCCGGTAAGGAATATGAAAACAAGTCTGGCTATACTGCATATGACATGTGGTTACCAAAAGCAGAAAACAACAAGTATGCTTATGGTGAAGAAGGTTCTGATAGAATTCTTAAGTATGATGAAGCAAAGTATCTTAAGAAACTTGAGGTAAAGCCAGTAGATAACTTTGGTGATGATGATGACTTTCCAACACCAGGTAAAACATCTTCGGATTTTAGTTTAGATTAACAGCTCCTAGATAAAGGGGTTGTAATGGCCCCTTTATTTACTTAAATTGGGTTGCTATGATTTCTACAAAGAATTTAATATATGATTTAGCTGATGTCCCAAGAGAATGGGCATTTGAACATTATCTTAACCTAACAGAAAAGCTTACAGGACAAGATATTAAAATGAAGTCAGTGTTTAATACGCGGGAGAAGACACCTTCTATGTGTATTTATATTGACAGAAATAATATTTATAGGTTCAAAGATTTTTCTTCAGGCAATGGTGGTGATTCTATTGCTCTTGTCCAAAGTCTATTTAATTTACCCACTAGAGGTTCCGCAAGTTATAAGATTATAGAAGACTATAACCAGTATGTTCTAAACAATGGTCATAATGCTATAAGGTCTTATAAACAACACAGTAAGTTTAAAGTTACTGATTATGAAATGCGGCACTGGAATACTCTTGATCAGAAATATTGGATGGGATATCACATTGGTTCTAGATTATTGTCTAGATATAATGTGGTTCCACTAGAATATTATGTGATGACAAAGACAGATGAAAATGATGTTGTGTCAAGTATAACTATCAGGGGTAACTATATCTATGGTTATTTTAGAGAGGACGGGAATCTTTATAAGATTTATCAGCCAAAAGTAAAAGACAGTAAATTTATCAAGGTAAGAGATTATATACAAGGTACTGAGCAATTAGTATTTGATAAACCTTATTTGATTATTGCATCTTCACTTAAAGATTTAATGGCATATCAAAAACTAAAGATTAATAATTCCGAAGTAATTGCACCAGACAGTGAGAATACTATGATACCAGAGAACATAATGAATAGCATTAGTTCTAAGTATCACAAAGTATGTGTGTTGTTTGATAATGATGAGGCTGGTATAAAAGCTGCGGAAAAGTATAAATCTAGATATGGTTTTGAGTATGTTGTTCTAGAGATGGAGAAGGATTTATCAGATGCTATTAAAGTACATGGTATAGATAAAGTTAGAGAAAATCTATTACCGTTATTAAAACAAGCATTATTATGAGTAAATGGTCATACCAAGGGCAAGACTTTGAAAGCTCCATGATTCCAGAAGGAGCAGAAGGTTTTGTGTATGAGATGCAGGCTATAATAAACGGAAAGCTTGTAAGGTATATTGGAAAGAAGAACTTTTATTCTACGACAAAGAAGAGGATGGGTAAGAGAGCTGTAGCGCAGTTACAGGATAAAAGAACTAAGAAGTATACAATACAAAAGAAGCTATCATATATAGATTATTATAGTAGCAATGCAGAATTAAAGGCTGCACATAAAGCCGGGATAGACATTAGAAGATACATAATCAAGATATGTTTCTCTAAGACTGAACTTACTTATTATGAAACTAAGTATCAGTTTGTTAGGGGAGTACTTGAGAGTGATGAGTTTCTAAATGGAAATATTCTTGGCAGGTTTTACAAATTCAAATAATTATGACAGAAGAACAATTAATGGAAGTCTTGATCCAATTGGCGGATCAAGGGGTTACTGGTATTAAGGTACATTATGATGGTGGTGGAGATAGTGGAGCTATTGAAAATATAGTATATACAGATATAGAAAATGCAAACTTTTCTGATATTGATCTTGTAAGTGCATGGGATCAAAATTTAAATCTTGCTGCAATTAATTCTAGTGCATATTCTGATATTGAGAATTTTGCTCATGAAGCACTACTTGATAATATTGAAGATTGGTGGAATAATGATGGGGGGTATGGAGATTTATTAATCAAAGTTCCTTCAGGTGAGTATCTTATAAACAACAATGTCAGAATTATGGAGATTAGAGAACATAATCATCATGGTAACTTATTTAAAAAAACAGAAGAATAATGTCACATCCACTAGAACATGCTAAATCATCAGTAAGAAGATGGGGTGGGCAAATATCTGATTATCAGTTAATTCATGAGTGGTTTGATGAAACTAAGGCTTGGATTGGACACAGTAAACATAGAATGTTCCGTCACCACAGTGAGGGAATATTTGAATGTGAAAAAGTATTTGGACCAAGTTTTGTAAACTCTGATGGTAGAACTGTATATACAAGATATGTTGGAGAACAACATGTAAAAGAAGATTGCAATGGTTATATACCAAGTGCAAAAGAGTGGGTGGATAATATAAATACACCTACAGAATGGATGATTAAAACTTTGAAAATTGAAGATTAATGATTTTAAGTAAAAATGAAGTTAAAAATTTAGTAAATATGATGAAGTCATCAGATAACGAGAATCACTATCTGGTGTACAAAGTTTTAGAAGATTTAGATTTAGAAGCAAATCTTGGAGAAGTACTTGTTATTTTTAGATACGGTAACTTTAGATTAGATGAGTGGGAAGACGATTGTAAAAAGGTTTATGACTTTATAATAAATAAACTACATGATTACAATGGTGGATGGGATTCAAAACCTACTACAAGTGATCTCTTGTCATTACTGACTAAGAATAATGCTTCTAAAGATTCTATAGAATTATTTCTAGAGTATTTTATGATGAATCTTGGTAAGATGTTGGACAACATGGGTTATCCAACGGACCAGTTTGAGTTAACAATTAAATTAAAAGACAATGGACAAACAACAGAGTCTAAGTAAAATTAGTAAAGAGCTGATGTTGAGAGAGCCCTATTATGGGTTCTTTCTTATTATGCTCAATAAAATGTGGAGAAAAGATCTTCCTACGGCAGGTGTGAGTAAGAATGGTATCAACTATCAGTTGGCTATCAATGAGGAGTTTTGGACAAGTCTTAGTGAGAAGCATCAAATGGGATTGCTTAAGCATGAGTTATTGCATATTGCTTTTGGACATTTAGTAAGTTTTAGTTCTTTTAGAAACAAGAAACTTGCTAATGTTGCAATGGACATGGAGATCAATCAGTATATTGATCCAGATTATTTGCCAGATGGGGGTATAGATATAAACAACTATGAAGATCTTAGTCTTGATAGGAAAGCAGGTTGTAGATATTATTATGATAAACTACAACAGCTTAAAGATGAGAAGGATAAGAATGGTACTTGTGGAAATGAGGAGATGGATAAGTTGCTAGACAACATAGATAATGGAGATGTTCCTGATCATAGTACATGGGAGGAGTTTGATGATCTTAGTGAAGCTGAGAAAAAACTAATTGAGAAGCAAATTCAAAAAGTTTTATCAGATGCTAAAGAACAAACTATTAAGAAGCGGGGGAATGTTCCAGGTGAGATAGAAGGTGTTATAATTATTGAAGAAATAGTTAAACCTAAATTTGACTGGAGAAGTTATGTCAGAAGATTTTCTGGTACAAGTACTAAAGTATTTACCAAGAAGATTAGAAGAAAAGAGAATAGAAGGTATGATGAAAATCCTGGCCTTAAAATTAAAATGAAACAGCATATGTTGTTGGCCATTGATACTTCAGGTTCTGTAAGTGATACAGAGTTAACTGAATTTATGAATGAGATACATCATATCTATAAAGCTGGAGTAGATATTACAATAGTTCAATGTGACACAAGTATTAATTCTATAGAAGAATACAAAGGTAAGAACGAACTAAATGTAAAAGGTAGAGGTGGGACTGAGTTTGATCCAGTCCTAGATTATTATAATGCTAACCAAAAGAAATATACAAGCCTGGTGTATTTTACTGACGGAGAGTGTTATACATCTGTAAAGCCAAAAGGACGTGTCCTGTGGGTTTTGTCAGAGAGATCAAGTATGAATGAAAGTTTACCAGGTCATGTAATTAAATTAGAACTATAAAAAGAAAAACTATGAGCACAGTACAATTAAACGTAGAAGAGTTAAAAGGATTTATCCGCCATATGGTTGCAAATAACCAGTATATCCAAAGCCAAGGAAAAGTTCCAGTGGCAATTAATATTGAAGGTGATGCCGGTCTTGGTAAGACTTCAGCTATCATGCAGTTAGGTAAAGAACTTGACATGGATGTAGTAAAGCTTAATTTATCTCAGATAGAAGAATTAGGTGACTTAGTTGGTTTTCCTGTTAAAGAATTCTTGGTAAGAAATGCAGAAGGTAAAGAGCGTTGGATAAATGAAGCTCAGATACAAGGAGCTCTTAATGCTAAGTATAGTGTTATAGATAAGAGAATGGCTCATGCTGCTCCAGAGTGGATTCAAGGTAAAGGTGAGGGTGGCTTCTTGGTATTGGATGATTATACCAGAGCTGACCACAGATTTATGCAAGCTACTATGGAGATTCTTGACCGTCAAGAATATGTATCATGGAAACTACCTAAGAACTGGCATGTAATCTTAACCACTAATCCAGATAATGGTGACTATAATGTTACTTCTTTGGATGTTGCTCAGAAGACTAGATTTATTTCTGTAGAGATGAAGTATGATGTTAATGTGTGGGGTAAATGGGCTGAGACAGCAGGAATAGATGGCAGATGTATTAACTTTATGTTGATGCACCCAGAGCTTGTAACTCAAAGAGTTAATCCAAGAGCTATTACTACGTTCTTTAATGCTATCAGTTCTATTCCAAAGTTTGAAGATAATCTTCCACTAATCCAAATGATTGGTGAAGGTTCTGTTGGTGCTGACTTTAGTTCTATGTTTACTATGTTTATTAACAATAAACTAGATAAGATTATCTCTCCGGATGATATTCTTAACAAGGATGAAGCATATGTAATGGGAGCTTTGACAAGTGCAGTTGGTAAAGATGATGATTTCAGAGCAGATATTTCAAGTGTAATTGCAACCAGATTGGTAAACTATTCACTTGTTATGGCTGAGAAAG
>Ga0315900_10010782_pt1 | contig 11399 bp, 6 predicted proteins | sample LakEriMetagenome_FD_203521 | JGI IMG/M metagenome (GOLD analysis project Ga0315900, IMG submission 203521) | Freshwater fungal communities from buoy surface, Lake Erie, Ohio, United States - Buoy 12 MA114 | ecosystem: Environmental > Aquatic > Freshwater > Lake > Lake biofilm | place: USA: Lake...
CCAGTCTTCGCAGGGCACGAACCGATACCGATCCCGCGCGGCACTGCGAAGCCGTGCGAGTCGGGGTTCGTGCGCGAGCAGCGTCGCGATTACGCCCATGCGACGATCCGTCCGGGGAAGGTGGGTATGAAGAAACTTCGGTCTCGCGGAAAAGACGCCCGCCCCGCAAAAAGGGTCACAAGGGCCGTTACTGGGCGGGTACGGCACCCGTCTCCTCGGTACCTCCCCGACCCCAATCCACCGCTCCGTGCGGAACGTCGCCCCACTGACGCCCCCCTCCGCGATCGAGCACATTCAGGGAGCCATGCATCTGCCGTCGTTGCCATCGTGCCCCTGACTTCTCCCGTCGACTCCGCCGACCTGTTCGCCCTGCACGATGTGTTGGGCGATGCGTTGCTGGTGCTCGACACCGACGGCCGCGTCGTGGCGGCCAATGTCACGGGGGACGGGTTGTTGGCAGTATGGGGCGGGCGTGCCGGCAGCGAACTCCCGAGTGCACCCGGTGCCACAGCAGCCCTGTCCGACTGGGTGCGTGGCACGGTGGCCGGCGGGCCCCAGCGCACGCTGCGGGTGTCGGAACCGCTCGCTCAAAAGGTGTGGGAATGCGCCCTCGTTCGTTGGAAAGGCGATGAGCAATGGCTGCTGCGAGCCCACGAGATCACCGATCTCGCCATACGCCACGACGAGGCCGAAACCGCGCTGCAGAATTTTCGTGTGCTCACGGCACAGATGCGCGACATGCTGTTCCTCGTGCGTATCGAGGGGCCGGGGCGCTACGTCTGCGAGGCGGTCAACCCGGCGTATCTCGCGGCAACCGGAATGCGCGAGGACGAGATCGTCGGGCGGCGCCTCGATGAGGTCCTCGCGCCGGCGGAGGCCGCCTTCGCCGTGCAGCGGTATGCGCAGGCCATCGCGTCGTCAGACCCGATCACGTACCGCGACGAGGTCGCGGCGCACAGCGGTCGCCTCATCGTGGAAACCCGGCTGTCGGTCCGCCGCGATGCCGAAGGTCGCCCTACGCATGTGGTCGGATTGGCTCGGAACATTACCGAGGTGGAGCACACCGCCGTCGCGTTGGCCGCCTCCGAAGCCCGGCTGCGAGGCGTGCTCGACGCCGGATTCGATGCGTTTGCGCTCGCGCGCGCCGTCCGGGCCGACGACGGCCGGATCGTTGACTTCATCCTGATTGACGTCAATGAGCGCGCCTGCGTCATGGTGCAGCGCGGGCGTGACGAGATCATCGGTCGATCGCTGCTCGACATCTTTCCGCGCAGCCGTGATTGGGGGCTCTGGGAGCAGTGCTGCATGGTGGTGATCACCAACCAGCCGCTCGAAACCACGCAGTTCGCCCCCACGCTCGAGGAACCTGCCCGCTGGCTGCAGCGTCAGCTCGTACCGGTGAATCAGGACGCCGTGGCGATCAGCTCGCGCGATATCACGCAGCGGCAACTCGAACGCCTCGCCCTCGAGGCGAGTGAGGCCCGGCACCGTCAGCTGTTCGAAACCAACGGGGCCATCCAGTTACTCGCCGAGTTCGACACGGCACGAATCGTCGACGTGAATCCGGCAGCCGAGGCGTTCTACGGATGGCCGCGCGAAACGATGCGCGAGATGTATCTCACGGATCTCGAGAGCATCGCCATCGACCACTGGCGCGAACTCACCTCCGGTATCGCCACCGGGACCGGGTTGCATCTGCAGAGCGATCATCGCATCGCCACCGGACAGCTGCGCCAGGTGGAAGCATTCATCGGCGTTGCGGAGACAACGGATCGCCGGCTGCTGCACATCATCATTCAGGATATCACCGATCGCGTGCGCGCCGAGCGGCAGCTCCGTGAATCCGAGGCGCGCTTCCGCGCGGTGATATCGGGAATGCGCGAAGGCGTCGTGCTGCACGACGACACGGGCGCCATTCGCGTGCACAATCCGAGCGCCGAGCGTATTCTCGGCCTCAGTGCCGATCAGCTGTCCGGACTTGCGCCAGTCGATCGCGACTGGCAGGCCGTGCATGAAGATGGGTCTCCGTGGCCCCCCACCGAGCATCCGGCCATGCTGGCGCTGCGCACGGGGCAGTCGCAGCCCCGCCAGCTCATGGGGATCCGGCGTGGCAACGATGAACCGGCGTGGTTGAGTGTGACCGCCGACCCGCTGATTCGCACCGGGGAAGTGCGTCCGTACGCCTCGGTGGCGGTGTTCACCGATGTCACCGAGATCCGCGCCTCCGAAGAACGTCTGCGACAGGCCCAGAAGCTGGAAGCCGTGGCGCAGCTGGCCGGTGGCATCGGCCATGACTACAACAATCTCCTCACGGTCATTCGCGGCGCGACAGGGTTTCTTCGTGACGCGGTCGGTCCCACGTCGCCGCACGTCGAGGATATCTCGGCCATCGAACGCGCGACCGAACGGGCCGAGGAGCTCACGCGCCGCTTGCTCGCCGTTGGACGGCGCCAGATGTTGCGCGCCGAACCGGTGGAGCTGAATGCCCTGCTGACGGATCATCTGCCGATCATTCGCGACGAAGTCCCGATGTCGGTGATCGTGAGGCTCGAGCTGTCACCGGTACCGGTCACGGCAGGGCTCGATCGTTCGCGCCTGCTCGACGCGATCCGCGCGATGGTGGACAACGCGCGCACCGCCATGCCCAACGGCGGCCTGCTGGTGTTCAGGACGTTCGAAGCGATGCGGACGCACCCGCACGAGTCGGCGGACGACGAGCAGCCCCGCTATTTCGCTGTGCTGGAAGTGCGCGATACCGGTGCAGGGATGAGCGAGGACATCCGCGCGCGCCTGTTCGAGCCGTTCTTCTCCACGCAGCCCTTCGGCACCAGCCGAGGCATGGGGCTGGCCTCTGTGCACGGCATGGTGCACCAGAGTCGCGGGTTCATCGAGTGTGAGTCGGCGAGCGGGGAGGGCACGGTGCTGCGCTTGTTCTTCCCGTTGATGGGGGCTCCCAAGACGCCGGCGGTGGCGATGCCGGCGATCCCACATGACAAGCGCGCCGGTGGAGTGCTGCTCGTCGACGACGATCCGTTGCTGCGCGACCTCGGTCGGCGGATGCTCGACCGACTCGGACACACGGTGTACGTGGTGTCATCGGGGCCGGATGCTCTCGAATTCATGTCGGTGCGTCACGACGATGTGTCGCTCGTCATCACCGACCTGACGATGCCGGAGATGTCCGGGCTGGAGCTCATCGAACGACTCGCTCCGGCATACCCGGACATTCCCATTGTGGCCGTCAGCGGCTTTGCCGTGAACCTCGACGCACGCTCCGACTTGGAGGCGCGGCGGATTCCCTACGTCTCCAAGCCCTTCACCATGCAGGACCTGCAGCGCGCGGTCGAGAAAGCGCTGAAGTAACCGGACACGCGGTTACAGCAGGCTCTGTTGCAGTTCGTCGCGCCGCGGGACCTGATGACAGGCGCGGCAGCGCGCCTCGTAGGAATCGGCGGCCCCCACCATGATCGTGGGGGAGTCATACGGTGCCGGCTTCCCTTCGAGCAGCCGTTGCGTCCGACTGGCGGGTGAGCCGCATAGCACGCAGATCGCGTGCAGTTTGTCCACCACCTCGGCCATGGCCATGAGATGTGGCATGGGGCCAAAGGGTTCGCCGCGGAAGTCGGTGTCGATGCCGGCCATGATGACCCGGCGACCGCGATCGGCGAGTCCAGAGACGACCCGCACGATCCCCGCGTCGAGAAACTGCACCTCGTCGATCGCGATGACCTGAGCCATCGGATCGAGTCGGAGCAGAATCTGCGACGACGAGTCCACCGGAGTGGCGTCGAACGTCCGCCGGTCGTGGCTGGAGACCGCCCACAAACCGGCGTACCGGTCGTCGAGATGCGACTTGAAGACCTGCACCCGCTTGCGGGCGATCGTGGCCCGCCGGACCCGACGCAGCAGCTCTTCCGTCTTGCCGCTGAACATCGAGCCGGCGATGACCTCCATCCATCCACCGGATGCCTGAAAGCCGCCACTCATCGATTACGCCTCGCCGTCCTGGCCGAAGGACGGACGGGCCGGGCGCTCGCGCTTGGCGTGCTTCATACGCTCGGCGCGCTCCGACCACTCGCCGCGGCTTTCGGTGCGCTCGCCCACGGGACGGTCACCCCAGCTCCGGCGTTCGTCGGCGGCCCGCGGCGGACGTCCGCCACCGAACCCGCCACCGCCGAATCCACCACGCGGACCACGGTCGGCACCACGATCGCCGCCGGCATCGCGACGCGGGCCGCGATCGCCACGATCGAAGCTGCGCGCGGGGCGCTCACCGCGTTCGCCACGATCGCCACCTTCACGGCGCGGACCGCGATCGCCACCGAAGTCACGGCGCGGGCCACGGTCGCCGAAGTCACGACGCGGGCCACGGTCCCCGAAGTCGCGACGCGGACCGCGATCGCCACCACGGTCTCCGCCTCGGTCTCCACCACGATCCCCACCGAATTCACGGCGCGGGCGGTCACCGAACGCGGGACGGTCGTTGCTGCGCTCGTCGATGCGCGCGCTGAGACGACGGCCACGCAGTGTGGCGTTACCGAGCGCCGCGACGACCTTCGCGGCATCCGCGGCATCGAGTTCGACGGTGGCGTGCGACTCGTACAGATCCACCTGGCCGATCTTCTCGCCGGGGACGCCCGCTTCGTTGGCGATAGCGCCCACGATGTCGCCCACGCGCACGTTGTCGCGCTTGCCCGCGGCAAGAAACACGCGCTGGCGGCCAGCCGGTGCCGCCGGCGCATCGCCACCACGCGTCTGCTCCCGCGGGGTTTCGCGCACGGTGCTCTTGGCGCCCGACGTGGCGGCCTTGGCGCGCAGGTTGAGCGCGTCGCGACGCGCGCCCTCATAGAGGCGCAGCGCGGCACACGCGAGTTCGAGCGCATCGTGCGTTTCGAGCAGCGGGGCGAGCAGTGCGAGTTCGCTGGCCGACGCGTTGCCGTTGGCCAACGTGGAGCGCAGCGCGGTGCGCAGCTGCTGCACGCGATCTTCCGCTGCGGCCTTCTTCGGCGCGGGCGTCCACGCTTCGGCAAGGTTGAGCGTCATGCGGCGGAACGCCGGGAGTTCGTCGGGGAGGAGCAGGGCCACGGCATCCACGGGACGCATGGCGAGCGCTTCCACCAAGGCTTCATGCGTGAGCGGCGCCTCCCACAGGACGGCGAGGGCCACGTGCTGCGCCGTGGGCTGCCGCGTGACCTGCACCGAGAGACCATCCACGGCGATGCCGAGGCGCCCAAGGGCGGCGGTCGCGTCGGTCATGCCGGCGTCGGACGCGGCGATGACCACGAGCGACGGCGGATCGGTTTCGTCGAGCACGAGGCGCAGCGCGTCGACGCGGCCTGCCGGCGACGTCAGCACGAAGCGCGGCGTCACGGCAAGCGGGGTGTCTCCGATCACGGGCGGCGTGATACGACGGGCGCGGCGGAGCTGCGCCTCGAGGAACGCGTCGCTCGCCTCGTTCTCCTGTTCGAGAGTGGCCACCCGGCTCACGTTGTCGGGCGCGTCGCCGAGGAGGGCCTGCAGCGTATCGGCGCCGTTGGCGGCGAGGATCTCGTCGAGCCCGACGATGACCACGGTTTGCAGCTGTTCCACCGACAGGGCGGCGTCACGGCGCAGGGTGAGCAGGTCGGCCGGAGTGCCGGTGACCACGGCGACGGGCGCAAGGGCGAGCACGCGGCGGGCGCGCACGGCGCCGGTGACCGGCACTACGCGTACGGCCGGGTCGGCGAGCAGACGGCGGGCCTGATCGGCCGCGGACATCGCCTGTTCGATGGTGGGGGTGATGACGAGGCACACCGGGGCCTCGGGCTGGCCGCCCTCGCGGCTCCGTTCCACACCGGGGCGCATCGCCGCGGTCATCGTACGCAAATCTGCGGGGCCCTCGAGCACCACGTGCTGGCTCCGCGTCGCCCCAGGCGACGTCTCTTCCCGATCCTGCTCGCTCACACCCACCCCTTCAGTTGTTAGTCAGCCCGGCAGCCCAACTGCCGGTTCTTGTGCGCCGGAATGGCGACTGGCCCTGCACTGGTCCCTGATGGCGCGCGCTCCCAGAGCACGCTTAATTGCCTCGAACCGTGGTCCAACCATGGAAAGCTAGTCGGTTCCGGCCCCAAATCCACTCCGCATCCGTTCGACATGCCGCTGTCATTTGTCCCTTCTCCGAACATCGCCCGGCTGAAGGAGTCGGCGACCCTCGCCGTGGCCGCCAAGGCGCGCGCCCTCAAGGCGCAGGGAATCCCCGTGATCGACCTCGGGGCAGGGGAGCCGGACTTCGACACCCCGGTGTTCATCCGGCAGGCAGCGGCGCGGGCCATCGAAAGCGGCGCCACCCGCTACACCAACACCGAGGGCATCCTGCCGTTGCGTGAGGCGATTGCCGCCGATGCCAATCGCGTGCAGGTGCAGGGCGTGCCGGTGACCCCGGCGGAAGTGGTAGTCTCCAACGGGTCCAAGCAGTCGCTCTACAACGCCTGCGTCTGCTGCTTCGGCCCGGGCGACGAGGTGCTCATCCCCATTCCCTCGTGGACGAGCTACTTCGAGATGGTCGAACTCGCGCGCGCCGTGTCGGTGCCGGTGATGGGCGATCCCGCCAATTCCCTCAAGGTCACCGCCGACATGCTCGCCGCGGCGGCTACGCCCCGCACGAAGGGGCTCATGCTCAACTCGCCGAGCAATCCCACCGGCGCAGTGTACTCGCGCGAAGAACTGTCGGCGATTCTCACCCTCGCGGCCGATCGCGGCTGGTGGGTGATTGCCGACGAGATCTACATGCGCATCGCGTACGAGCAGCGGGCGGCGTCGGCGCTCGAAATCGCGACCTCGCGTGACAACCTCATCGTGGTCAACGGTGTCGCCAAGGCCTACGCGATGACAGGCTGGCGCATCGGCTGGACGATCGCGCCGGCCGCCGTGTCGAAGGCGATGACGAATTTTCAGGGGCACACCACGTCGAACGCATCCGCCGTGTCGCAGCACGCCGCGCTCGCCGCCATCGCGCAGCGCGACGAGGCCGATGTGGCGGTGAACGAGATGGTGAAGGCGTTCCGGCAGCGGCGTGATGCCGTCGTCGGCGCGCTGGCGGCGTTCCCCACCGTGAAGTACGTACACCCCGCCGGCGCTTTCTACATCTACGTGAATGTGGAGGGATTCCGCGGTGCGGCGGATCCCGGGGCCGCGTTCGCCGCGGCGGTCCTCGAGGAGTATCAGGTGGCGATCGTGCCGGGCAGCGCGTTCGGTACACCCAACTGGATTCGCGCGAGCTACGCCACGACCGAAAGCGTGGCCGTGGAAGGCGTCACGCGCATTGCGCGCTGTCTCACCGCTTGAGCAGGAGCACACACTCCATGATCACGACGATCGTACTGGTGCAGGCCGACCCCAAGGGGATCCCGGCGTGCGCCATTGCCCTCACCGGCATCGAGGGCGTATCCGAAGTGTATTCGGTCTCCGGTGCGTGGGACCTGGTGGCCATCGTCCGCGTGTCGGATCTCGAAAAGATCGCGACCGTGGTGACGCAGGAGTTCGCCAAGGTGCCGGGCATTCAGCGGACGCAGACCCTCACGGCGTTCCGGCAGTACAGCAAGGGTGATCTCGAACAGGCGTGGGACATCGGCGTCGAGTGATCGACGCCGGTCGCGCACGGAATCAGCGGATGCAGCGGGTGCGGGCGAATTCCCAATCGGCTATCCAGGTGTCACCCGAATACCGATAGCTGTACGTCACGAGTTCGCCGCGCGGCACACTGCCGGCGAGGCCGAAATACAATTCAGCCTGCCCGTTGCCGTCGGCGTCGAGCGCCCCGAGAAACCGGCGGCGTGGCGAAATGCGCGTCGTGGACACGTCGGCGATCGTGAGCGACGGCTTGTAGCCGTACACGCCTCGGTCGAGCACCAGTACGAGTTGGCGCGGACGCTCGGCGATGCGCGTCACGGAGTCGGGCAGTTCCTCCGGATCCTCGTACGTCACCACGATGGTGGGAGCCGGCGTGGCCCCAGTGCCCACCACCGATACGCTGCGCTTGTAGCGGGACATCATGGAGAGGGACACGCCCGCCGACGGGGCCACGAGGGTGTTCACCACATTGAGGACTTCCTGCAGCTCGCCCTCGCTGATGCCATGCGGTTTTTCTGGCAGCGGCGTACGCCCGGAGGTCAGTAACTCCACACCGTCGGGCACCGCTACCTTTGCGGCGGGATACGGCAGGGCGCAGCCGCGCAGCGAGTCGAGCGTGGCGCCTTCCCACATGCCGCGCTCTGAGGTGACCGGCGTCAATGCGTCGCTGCCGCGGTAGGGCACCAATGACTTCCCGCTTGCCAGCATCTGTACGTCGAGCGCGCGCCAGCCACGGTCGGTGAAGTTGAGCGCCCGCAGCCCCCTGGTGCCAACGCTGGCGATGGGCACGGCACGTACCCCGGAGTCAGAGCGCACAACGCGCAGCAGGAGGATGGGCGACTGGGCGAGGGCTGTGCTATCCGTCTGCCACCCGACATCCACCTGAGGGGGGTACAACCTCGCCTTGATGGCATCGCACGCGGCGAGTGACCCCGCGGCCACGAGCGTTGTGACGGTCACGCCCAGACGGCGCGCCCATCGCGAAAGAGGGAAGAGGCTGATCACGCAGGCAGTTTCGTACGGAACGAGGCGGAAGTCCACCCGGGGCTTTCGAAATCGCGTGTCCCGCCGGTCCCGGAATTGATGGCGGTTGTCGCCCACGCGAACGCGGCCCGCACACCCCCGCAGTTAAGTTTCGGCATGCGCCTCGTCCACCTCGCCGACCTCCACCTCGGCTTCCGCCAGTATCAGCGTCTCACCGTCGCCGGTATCAATCAGCGGGAGGCCGATGTGGCCGCCACGCTGCAGCGGGCGGCGCAGCAGATCGTTGACGTGGCGCCCGAGCTGATCGTGATCGGCGGTGACGTGTTTCACACGGTGCGCCCGTCCAACCCTGCCATCCTGCACGCGTTCCGCGTGCTGAGCATGCTGCGCGATCGCCTCCCGCACACGCCCATCGTCATGGTGGCCGGAAATCACGACGCCCCGCGTACGGCGGAGACGGGGTGCATCCTGCGGCTCTTCCGGGAGATCGGCGTGCATGTCGCCGATGCGCAGCCGGAGCTGTTCACCTTTCCCGAGCGCTCGCTGGCCGTGCTCGCCGTGCCCGATGTTCCGGGCGTCGAGCGGCCGCCGCTGCTGCCCCCTGAGGGTTTCGATCACCGTGTCCTGCTGCTGCACGGCGAGATCGCCGGCATGCTTCCGGAACACGTGGCGACCGCCGACCGCGCGGCCATCGAAATCAAGCCGGAGGAGTTGCACGCCGAGGCGTGGAGTTACGTGGCCCTTGGGCACTATCACGTGTATCGCGAAGTGGCGCCGCGCGCCTACTACAGCGGCTCCCTCGACTACACGAGCAGCAACCCATGGGGAGAACTGCGTGAGGAGCGTGAGCAGCGTATTCCCGGCAAGGGATTTATCGAGCACGACCTCGTGGGCGGCGCGCATCGGTTCCATCCCGTGGCACCCACCAGGCCGTTGCTCGACCTCGAGCCGGTGGATGCCAGTGGCATGGGCGCGCAGGAGCTCGATAGCGCCATTCGCGCGCGGGTCGAGAGTGCCACCGGCGGCATCGATGACCGCATCGTGCGGGTGACCGTGCGCAACGTGGCACGCCACGTGGTGCGGGAACTCGATCATGCGGCGCTGCGTGAGTACCGCAAGCGCGCCACCCATTTCCATCTCGATACCCGGCGCCCGGACCCGCTCCCGCGGCGCGCCGGAGGTGGTGGCGGTGGCGCGCATCAGCGTCGCGCGACGCTGCCGGAATTCGTGGGCGAGCGTTTGCGGGAACGTCCGCTGCCGGCGGGGGTGGATCGCGAGCAGTTCGTCGCCCTCGGCTTGCGCTACCTGCAACAGGCCGAGGACGCGGCCATGGCGGCAATGCCGGTGCTGGAGAGCTGACGTGCGGTTGCATTCGCTGCGACTTCAGAACTTCCGGCAGCACGCGGACACGCGTCTCACCTTCGACAAGGGGCTCACCGGGATCATCGGCCCCAACGGGTCGGGCAAGTCGACGATTCTCGAGGCTATTGCCTGGGCGCTGTACGGCAACGCAGCGGCGCGCGGCACGCGCGATGGAATCCGCTTCTCGCGCGCCGGCAGTCGCGCCACGGTGAAGGTGGAACTCGACTTCGAGCTGGCGGGTCACCGCTATCACGTGATCCGGGGACTCACCAACGCCGAGGTCTACCTCGACAATGGTGAAACGCCGATCGCCAGCACCATCACCGGCGCCACCGAACTGCTGCAGCGTCGGCTGGGCATGACGCGCGCGGAGTTCTTTCACACCTACTTCACGGGGCAGAAGGAACTCGACGTGATGGCCGCACTCGGTGCGGCCGAGCGCGCTCGCTTTCTTTCGCGCGTGCTCGGGTATGATCGCCTGAGCGGGGCGCAAGAGTTGGCGCGGGAACGTCGCCGCGCGTTGCTGGCGGAGATCAACGGCCTCAAGCAGGGGATGCCCGACCCCGATGCCATCTGGCGCGCCGTGGCCGATGCGGAGGCGCGTGTCGCGGTGGCGCGCACGCGCGCGGTGGAGGCGGAGGCGGCGCATCAGCTTGCGGCCGAACGTCTGCAGGGCATCGTCCCGCAGTGGCAGGACGCCCAGACACAGCGCGACCGTCGGCTGCAACTCACCTCGGAATTGCGGGTGGCCGAGAGCGAGGCCACCGGCTATTCCCGTGAGCTCGAGCGGCTCGAGCGTGAGCTCGAATCGATTGCGCGGGCCCACGAGGACGTGGTGCCACTGCGCGCGCGCATGACGGCGCTCGCGACGGTGCGCGACGCCCTGGTGGCACAGGAGCAACTCGCGGCCGCTGAAGCGCGGCGGCAGGCGCTCATGGAGCGCGTGTCGGCGTACGCCGAAGAGGAGGCCAAGCTGGCCGAGCGCGCGACGCGTCTCGAAAGCGCCCCGGCGCTGGAGCGGGAAACGACGGCGCAGTTGCAGACGCTGCGCAACGTGCTTGTTGAAGCAGAACGCGCCCTCGATCAGGAGCGCACGGCGTGGGCGCGGGATCGTCAGGAGGCCGAGACCCGCCTCGAGGCGCTGCGGACCCAATACGCCGAGCTGTCGCAGCAGCGCGAAACGCTGGAGGGGCTGGGCGAGGAGAGCCCGTGCCCCACGTGTGGTCGCCCGCTCGGGGGCAACTTCGCCACGGTACTCGACCAGCTCACCGAACAACTCGAGACCGTTCGGGTCGATGGGAATTACTATCGGCAGCGCGCGGAGCAGTTGGGGACACTGCCACCGGCCATCGAAACCCTCGAGGAGTCGCGCCGATCCACCCAGCAGGAAGTGGCGGCGGCGGAGCGACGGCTCGCGCGCATTCAGGCCGCCCTCAACGAGGCCA
>Ga0315900_10010783_pt1 | contig 11399 bp, 12 predicted proteins | sample LakEriMetagenome_FD_203521 | JGI IMG/M metagenome (GOLD analysis project Ga0315900, IMG submission 203521) | Freshwater fungal communities from buoy surface, Lake Erie, Ohio, United States - Buoy 12 MA114 | ecosystem: Environmental > Aquatic > Freshwater > Lake > Lake biofilm | place: USA: Lake...
CACGATGCCCGCCACCGGCCCGGCCCTGAGCGCGGCCGCGGCCGCGGCCAGCGCCTCGGGCCAGATCGCGGGGCGCAGGCGGCCGTTCGCGCGGATATAGGGCCGGTCGAGCCGCTGCCGGCGCAGCCCGTCCCAGACGAAGCGCGTCTTGTCCGAGATCCACTCCTCGTTCACGCCGTCGTGGTTGCGCGGCAGGATCCGCATAACCTCGCGCCCCTTGGTGTCGACCCGAATCGCGGCGCCCAGCGCATCCATCACATCGACCGTCTCGGTCTTGGTCAGCTCCCACGGCCGGGCGGTGAAGGCGTAGGGCTTCGAGGTCAGCGCCCCGACCGGGCAGAGGTCGATGATGTTGCCCTGCAGGTTCGAGGACAGCGTCTGGCCGAGGTACGAGGTGATCTCGGCATCCTCGCCCCGGCCGGTCTGGCCCATCTGGGAGATGCCCGCGACCTCGGTCGTGAAGCGCACGCAGCGCGTGCAGGAGATGCAGCGCGTCATGTGCGTCTCGACCAGCGGCCCGAGGTTCAGATCCTCGCTCGCGCGCTTGGGTTCGCGATAGCGCGAGAAATCGACGCCATAGGCCATCGCCTGGTCCTGCAGGTCGCATTCGCCGCCCTGGTCGCAGATCGGACAGTCGAGCGGGTGGTTGATGAGCAGGAACTCCATCACCCCCTCGCGCGCCTTCTTGACCATGGGCGAGGTGGTCTTGACGACCGGCGGCTCGCCGTTCGGGCCGGGGCGCAGGTCGCGCACCTGCATGGCGCAGGACGCCGCGGGCTTGGGCGGGCCGCCCACGACCTCGACGAGGCACATGCGGCAGTTGCCCGCGATCGAGAGGCGCTCGTGATAGCAGAAACGCGGGATCTCAACGCCCGCCACCTCGGCGGCCTGGATCAGCGTCATGGCCGGGTCGACCTCGACCTCGATGCCGTCGATGATGATCTTGCGCAGCGCGCTCATGCGGGGGCTCCTCGGGCGGGATCGGTGCCGACCCGGCTGTGGCGGGGCTCGGACCTCGTTCCCTTTTCAAGAACGACGATGGAATCGTGAACATGGATCCCGACGACGCCGCCGGCCGTCGCGGGCCGGTTGGCGGCGAAGGGGTGATACCAGCCGTGCAGATCGTCGATCATCTCGGCGACGGTGCGCATGAAGCCCTGCCGGCGCGGATTGCGCCCCGAGAAATGCGTCCAGTAGGCGGTCTGCAGATCCTCGATGAAATAGAGGCCACCCATCGACAGACGCGGGAAAAGCGCATCGAGACTCGCCCGAATATGCGCACCCCGGTGGCTGCCGTCATCGAGCACGATGTCGAGCCCGCCCATCTCTGCCACCACGGCATCGAGGAACGCCGGATCATCCTGCGAGCCGATCCGCACGGCCCCGTCGCGCCCGTCGAGCGCCGCGCAGCCCGGATCGATGTCGATGCCGAAGATCGTCGCCTGCGCGCCGAAATATTTCCGCCACAGCCCGAGCGAGCCCCCCCTCGAGACGCCGATCTCCAGAAAACGCAGGGGGCGGCCACGCCAGGGCGCGAAATAACGATCATAGAGCGGAAGGTAGTGATGCCACTTGTGGGCGATCGGCCCCTCATGGCTCCAGAAGATGTCCGCGAGCGGCCCGTCGGATGCGCTTCCCGCCGGCCTGCCGCCCGCATGGTGAAAGCGGCGCATGTAGTCGTTGCCCGATCTGGGCCAGGCGGGCGCCTGCGGGGCTTGGGGTCCGGGCGCGGCCATCACTGCGTCATCCTCAGCAGCCGGCCGAGCGTCGAGCCCGCCGTGATTTCCCCGCCACCGACGCGGCAGAGGCTGTCCGGATCATCGCGCCGCGCGCCGCGGTTGGACAGCCAGCGGTCGGCGGCGGCCTCGACCCGCGATTTCTCGGCCGGATCGTCGACGAAGGCGCGGATCTCGTCATCCGCGAACCCCGCGAGCGACGCGCGGTGCTTGAGGTCGAGCATGAACATAATCCCGCGCAGGCGGTTGGCCTCGATCGCGGGGCAGCCCTTGCGGATGGCGTTGCCGACATCGATGAGCACGAGGCCATCGAAGACGCCCGCCACGTCGCGGATCGAGGCCGGGCGCGGCTCGGCCGTGGCGGCCGGCAGCGCAAGCGCGACGGTCAGCGCCAGCGCCGCCATCATCCGCACCGATGCGCGCCAGGCCCCCATGCCCCTACTCCGCCGCCATCGCGCCGCTGCGCCCGGACTTGCGCGCCTTGATCCGGTCCTCGATCTCGCCCCGGAACTGGCGGATCAGGCCCTGGATCGGCCAGGCGGCGGCATCGCCGAGGGCACAGATCGTGTGCCCCTCGACCTGCTTCGTGACGTCCTGAAGCATGTCGATTTCCTCGATCTCTGCCTCGCCGCGCACGAGGCGGTCCATCACGCGCATCATCCAGCCGGTGCCCTCGCGGCAGGGCGTGCACTGGCCGCAGCTTTCGTGCTTGTAGAACTTCGAGAGCCGCCAGATCGCCTTGATGACATCGGTCGACTGGTCCATCACGATCACGGCGGCCGTGCCGAGGCCCGAGCGCTGCTCGCGCAGCCAGTCGAAATCCATGATCGCATCGTCGCACTGCTCGGCCCGGAGCATCGGCACCGACGAGCCGCCCGGGATCACGGCCTTGAGGTTCTTCCACCCCCCGCGCACCCCGCCGCAATGCCGCTCGATGAGCTCGCGCAGCGGGATCGACATCGCCTCCTCGACCACGCAGGGGTTGGCGACATGGCCCGAGATCGCGAAGATCTTGGTACCGGTGTTGTTGGGCCGGCCGAAGCCCGCGAACCACTCGGGCCCGCGGCGCAGGATGGTGGGGACGACCGCGATGCTCTCGACGTTGTTGACCGTCGTCGGGCAGCCGTAGAGGCCCGAGCCCGCCGGGAAGGGCGGCTTCATCCGCGGCATGCCCTTCTTGCCCTCGAGGCTCTCGAGCAGCGCCGTCTCTTCGCCGCAAATATAGGCGCCAGCGCCGTGGTGGAGGTAGAGGTCGAAGTCCCAGCCCGATTTCGCGGCGTTCTTGCCCAGCAGACCCGCCTCATAGGCCTCGTCGATCGCGCGCTGGAGCGCCTCACGCTCGCGGATGTATTCGCCGCGGATGTAGATGTAGCACGCATGCGCCCCCATCGCGAAGGAGGCGATCAGGCACCCCTCGACCAGCGTGTGCGGGTCGTGGCGCATGATCTCGCGGTCCTTGCAGGTGCCGGGCTCGGATTCGTCGGCATTGACGACAAGGTAGGAGGGCCGCCCGTCGGAGGCCTTGGGCATGAACGACCACTTGAGGCCCGTCGGGAACCCCGCACCCCCGCGGCCGCGCAGCCCCGAGGCCTTGACCTGCTCGATGATCTTGTCGCGCCCGCGGGCGATGATCTCGGCCGTGCCGTCCCAGTGGCCGCGGGCGCGCGCGCCCTTCAGGCTGCGGTCGTGCATCCCGTAGAGGTTCGTGAAGATGCGATCCTTGTCGGTCAGCATGGGTCCCTCAGTTCTGACGCCGGCGCCACAGGCGCCAGGCGATCGAGAGTGCGAAGACAAAGGCGGCGAGCGCCGCGAAATCGAAGAGGAACACGAAACGCGCGGGCCAGCCGTAAAAGCCCCCCGCCCATTGCGCGCCAAGCCACAGGAGCCCCGCCCCCGCGATCACGAGGGCCGCGAGCCGGCCCTGCCGGGCGTCGGCGTGCGCGCGGGTATCCTTGGCGCCGTTCATGCCTCGGCCTTGGGCTTGCGCGGCGCGCGCGGCTTCTTCACCGGGCCGAGCCACGGGGTCACGAGCGGCACCTCGGTGCCGTCGATGCGCTTGATGGTATCGCCAAGATCGGCCGCCGCCTGCACGGAGTAGTTGGCCGCAAGCCCGCCCTGCGCATGCGCCGTCAGCGCCGTCAGACCCGAGCGCGGCTCGGCGGCGAAGCGGCCGTTCTGGGGGCCGGGCGCCGGCACCCGGCCGGCCGCGAATTCGGCGAGGATCGCGCGCAGCCGCTCGGCCGTCAGATCCTCGTAATAGTCCTTGCCGATCTGGACCATCGGGGCGTTGGCGCAGGCGCCCATGCACTCGACCTCTTCCCAGCTGAAGCGGCCGTCGGCCGAGAGGGTGTGCGCCTTGGGCGCGATCAGCTCGCGGCAGACGGCGACGAGGTCCTCGGCGCCGCAGATCATGCAGGTGGTGGTGCCGCAGACCTGCACATGGGCAACCGACCCCACGGGCGCGAGCTGGAACATGAAGTAGAAGGTCGCGACCTCGAGCGCGCGGATATAGGCCATGCCGAGCATCTCGGCGACATGCTCGATGGCGGGGCGGGTCAGCCAGCCCTCCTGCTCCTGCGCGCGCCACAGGAGCGGGATGATCGCCGATGCCTGCCGGCCCTCGGGGTATTTCGTCATCTGCGCCTCGGCCCAGGCCCGGTTGGCGGGCGTGAAGGCGAAGGAGGCGGGCTGTTCGGGGTGCAGGCGGCGCAGCATCAGCGGTCGATCTCCCCGAAGACGACGTCCATCGTGCCGATGATGGCCGAGACGTCGGCGAGCAGATGGCCCCGGCAGAGGTGGTCCATCGCCTGAAGGTGCAGGAAACCCGGCGCGCGGATCTTGGCGCGCCACGGGCGGTTGGTGCCGTCGGCCACGAGATAGACGCCGAACTCGCCCTTGGGCGCCTCGACCGCGGCATAGACCTCGCCCGCCGGAACGTGGAAGCCCTCGGTATAAAGCTTGAAGTGGTGGATCAGCGCCTCCATCGAGCGCTTCATCTCGCCCCGCCGGGGCGGCGTGATCTTGCCGCGCGCGAGCACGTCGCCCTGCCCCTCGGGGGCGCGCAGCTTGGCGATGGCCTGCAGGATGATCGCGGTCGATTCGCGCATCTCGGCCATGCGGCAGAGATAGCGGTCGTAGCAGTCGCCGTTCTTGCCGACCGGAATCTTGAAGTCGAACTCGTCGTAGCACTCATAGGGCTGGGCGCGCCGCAGATCCCACGCGAGGCCCGAGCCGCGCACCATCACGCCCGAGAAACCCCATTTCTGGATGTCCTCGGTGCTGACCACGCCGATGTCGGCGTTGCGCTGCTTGAAGATGCGGTTCTCGGTCAGAAGCCCGTCGATGTCGTCGAGCACGGCCGGAAACGCCCTCGCCCAGGCCTCGATGTCGTCGATGAGCGCCGGCGCGAGATCCTGATGCACCCCGCCGGGGCGGAAATAGGCCGCATGCAGCCGCGCCCCGCAGGCGCGCTCGTAGAAGATCATGAGCTTCTCGCGCTCCTCGAAGCCCCAGAGCGGCGGGGTGAGGGCGCCGACGTCCATCGCCTGCGTCGTGACGTTGAGGAGGTGGTTCAGCACCCGCCCGATCTCGCAGAAGAGCACGCGGATGAGCGAGGCGCGCCGCGGCACCACGACCCCCGTCAGCCGCTCGATCGCGAGGCACCAGGCATGTTCCTGGTTCATCGGCGCGACATAGTCGAGCCGGTCGAAATAGGGCAGGTTCTGCAGATAGGTGCGGCTCTCCATCAGCTTTTCGGTGCCGCGGTGCAAAAGGCCGATATGGGGATCGCAGCGCTCGACCACCTCGCCGTCAAGTTCGAGCACGAGGCGCAGAACCCCGTGTGCCGCAGGATGTTGCGGGCCGAAATTGATGTTGAAGTTGCGGATCTTCTGCTCGCCCGTCAGGACGTCGTCGAAGCTGCCGTCCATCATTTCGCTCCCGCCTTGGCATCGCCCGGAAGGATGTATTCGGCCCCCTCCCACGGCGACATGAAATCGAACTGGCGGTATTCCTGCACGAGGCTCACGGGTTCGTAGACGACGCGCTTTTGCACCTCGTCATAGCGGACCTCGGTATAGCCCGTCGTCGGGAAGTCCTTGCGCAGCGGATGGCCGCGAAAGCCGTAGTCGGTCAGGATCCGCCGCAGGTCGGGGTGGCCGGAGAAGAGGATGCCGAACATGTCGAACACCTCGCGCTCGAACCAGTTGGCCGAGGGGTGCACGGCGCTGATCGAGGGCACCATCGCCCCCTCCTCGACCGCGGCCTTGAGGCGGATGCGCTGGTTGCGCCACATCGACAGGAAGTGCCAGACCACATCGAAGCGCGCCGCGCGCTCGGGCCAGTCGACGGCGGTGATGTCAACGAGCGTCGTGAAGCCGCAGGACTTGTCGCGTGCAAGGAACTCGACCAGCGGCCCGATCCGCCCGGGTAGAACCTCGAGTGTCAGTTCGCCATGCGCGACCGCATGCGACACCACATCGTCGCTGCGGCGCATCGCGATATGCAGGCCCAATTCCCGAAGCGCCTCGGACATGACCGCCTCCTAGCGCGTGATGGTTCCGGTGCGGCGGATCTTGCGCTGCAACTGGAGGATTCCATAGAGCAGCGCCTCGGCCGTGGGCGGGCAGCCCGGCACATAGAGATCGACCGGCACGATCCGGTCGCAGCCGCGCACCACCGAATAGCTGTAGTGGTAATAGCCCCCGCCGTTGGCGCACGATCCCATCGAGATCACATAGCGCGGCTCGGGCATCTGATCGTAGACCTTGCGGAGCGCGGGCGCCATCTTGTTCGTGAGCGTCCCGGCCACGATCATGAGGTCGGACTGGCGGGGGCTCGCGCGCGGCGCGGTGCCGAAGCGCTCGAGATCATAGCGCGGCATCGAGGTGTGCATCATTTCGACCGCGCAGCAGGCCAGCCCGAAGGTCATCCAGTGGAGCGATCCGGTCCGCGCCCAGTTGATGACATCCTCGGTCGAGGTCAGCAGGAAGCCCTTGTCCTGCAGGTCGCGGTTCATCGCGTCCATGGTCGCCTCGCGGTGGGGCCCCGCGGTGTTCGCGCCCGTCATCACTCCCATTCGAGTGCCCCCTTGCGCCATTCGTAGGCAAAACCCACCGTCAGCACGACGAGGAAGGCCATCATCGACCAGAAGGCCGTGGCCGAGATGTCGGCAAACGCGACCGCCCAGGGAAAGAGGAACGCGACCTCGAGATCGAAGATGATGAAGAGGATCGAGACGAGGTAGAAGCGTACGTCGAACTTCATCCGCGCATCGTCGAAGGCGTTGAAGCCGCATTCATAGGCCGACACCTTCTCGGGGTCGGGATTGCGCACCGCGATCACGAGCGCCGAGAGCATCAGGATCAGCCCGAGCCCGACGGCAAGCCCGAGCAGGATCAGGATCGGCAAGTATTCCCGCAAGAGCGCGTCCAACTCCGTCTCCTTTGCCGCGCGGTCCCGTGGACCGTCTTTCCCTCTAACGAAACAGGCCGCAGGGGTCAACAAAGCACGCCGGCAGGGAGATGCGGGCAAAAGGGTTAACCCTGCGTATTCACGCATTGTATTCCAATGTATGCAGAAATTCGGGACACAAGGCCGCATGCGCGGCAATCGGACGCACGCGCTTCCGCGCCGCTCAGGGTGCCCGCCTCGCCCATGGCGGCGGGCGGCGGTCGAAGAAGGCCGCGATGCCCGCACGTGCCTCGGGCCCCTCCCAGACCTCGACCAGCGCGGCGATCGAGGCCTCGATTGTCGCGGCATCGACTGGGGCGCCGAGACGGCGGATCAGCCGCTTGGCAGCCGCGACCGCGCCCGGCCCGGCGGCCAGATTCGCCGCGACCTCGGCCTCGAGCGCCGCGTCGAGATCGGCAGGCGCCACGACACGGGCCAGCAGGCCGAGCGCCGCGGCCTCGGCCGCATCGAACACCCGGCCCGAGAGCATCACCCGCCGCGCCGCCGCCGCCCCCATGCGGGCCACGACATAGGGGCCGATCGTCGCGGGGATGAGGCCGAGCCGCGTCTCGGTCAGCCCGAAGCGCGCGCCTTCCGCCCCGATCGCGAGGTCGCAGACCGACATGAGGCCCACCCCGCCGCCGAAGGCATTGCCCTGCACACGCGCGATGAGCGGCTTGGGGATCTCATCGAGCGCGCGCAGCATCATCGCAAGCGCGCGCGCGCCGCCTGCGCGCGTCTCGGCGTCGGCCTCGATCTGCGCCTTCATCCAGGCCAGGTCGCCCCCGGCGCAGAAACTCTCGCCCTCGGCCCCGAGCACCACGACCCGCACCGCCTCATCCGCGCCGAGGCGCGCGGCGGCCTCGGTCAACTCCGCGATCATCCCGGCCGAAAGGGCGTTGTGCTTGGCCCCGCGCGCGAGCGTCAGCTGCGCCAAGCCGCGTGCGTCGCAGCTGATGCGCAGCGTCTCCACCTCAGGCGACCTCGGCAAAGACCTTGTGCAGCGCGGCCTCGAGTTTTTCGAACATCTCGTCGATCTGCGCGGGCGACGTGATGAAGGGCGGGCAGAGCACGATCGATTGGCCGAGCGGCCGGCAGATGAGGCCGTGATCGGTGCAGGTGTTGGCGATGCGCTCCGACACCGACAGATGCCCCGGGAAGGGCGTCTTGGTGGCCTTGTCCTGCACCGCCTCGAGCGCGCCCATCAGCCCCTTGCCGCGCCACTCGCCGATGTTGGGGTGGCGCGCGAGATGGGCAAGCCCCGCCTCGAACCGCGGCGTCAGCGCGCGCACGTTGTCGATCAGCCCCTCGTTCAGCACGACGTCGATGGCCTTGAGCGCGATCGCGCAGCCGACCGGGTGGCCCGAGGCGGTGAAGCCGTGCGGGAACTCCTCGAACCGCTCGGCCGCCGCCTGGATGCGGTCCGACAACTCGGGCCCGAGGATGACCGCCCCCATCGGAAAGAACCCCGCCGTGATGCATTTCGAGGAGATGATCGCATCGGGCATGAAGCCATAGGCCTGGCAGCCCCAGACCTCGCCGGTGCGCCCGAAGCCGCAGATCACCTCGTCGGAGATGAGCGGGATGCCGTATTTGCGCAGGATCGGCGCGATCGTCTGGAAATAGCCGGCCGAGGGCGGGATCACGCCCCCCGCCCCCATCACCGGCTCGGCGAAGAAGCCCGCGATGGTGTCGGCGCCTTCCTTGATGATCGTGGCCTCAAGCTCGCGCCCGAGGCGGGCGGTGAACTCGGCCTCACTCTCGCCCGGATGGCCGAAGCGCCAGTAATGCGGACAGCCGAGGTGCAGGAAACCCGGCAGCGGCAGGCCGAAAGCCGCGTTGTAGGGCTTGCCCGTCATCGAGGCCGCGACCGCCGTGACGCCGTGATAGGCGTTGATGCGCGTCAGGATCTTGCGCCGCTGCGGGTTGCCCTCGGCCGCGTGCAGGAACCACAGCGCCTTGACCATGGTGTCGTTCGCCTCGGAGCCCGAGTTGGTATAGAAGACGCGGCCGCGATCGAAGGGCGAGACCTCGATCAGCTTTTCCGACAGCATCACCGTCTGGTCCGACATCCGCCCGAAAAAGGCGTGATAGCCCGGAAAGCGCGCATACTGCGCCTGCGCGGCCGCGATCAGCCCCGGATGGTCGAAGCCCGCGACCATGTTCCAGAGCCCGGAATTCGCATCGAAATAGCGCCGGCCGTGGACATCGACGACATAGGGCCCCTCGCCATGCGTCAGCACCACCGCGCCGCGATCGTGGATCGTGGGCAGGTCGGTGAAGCCATAGAGCGAATGGGCATCAGCCCGCGATTCCCAGGAATTCGGTGCATCGTCGCGCATCTTGCGTCTCCTCTTTCGGCGATCAGGCTAGCCGTTCGGCGCCCGGGGTTCAATGCAGGCGGTCAAAGCCCGAGGCGGTCGCGCAGCGCATACCACGTCATGGCAAGGACAAGGATCGGGTGGCGCAAGCCCTTGCCGCCCGGAAAGCGCCCGACCGGCAGCCCCGCCATCAGGTCGAACCGCCCCGCCTGCTCCGCGACCGCCTCGGCCAGGATCCGCCCCGCCATGGTCGCGAGCGCCAGCCCATGACCCGAATATCCCGATGCCGACAGCACGTTGCGCCCCACCCGCAGGAAGGCCGGCAGCCGCGAGGGCGTGATCGCGAGCGTCCCGCCCCAGGCGTGGCTGAAGCGGACATCCGCGAGCGCGGGATAGATCCGCGCCAGCGCCGGGCGCACCGTCCGGTCGATGTCGGGAAAGCGCCAGCCATAGCTTTCGCCCCCCCCGAAGATCAGCCGCCCGTCGCCGCTCTGGCGCCAGTAGTTCACGACGAAGCGCGAATCGGCGACCGCGACCGGCGCCGACAGCGGCGCCGCCGCGCCGAGCGGCTCGGTCGCGACGATGAAATTGTTGATGGGCATCACATGACGCGCCACGCGGGGCGCGATCTCCCCGAGATAGCCGTTGCAGGCGAGGATCGCGTGACCCGCCCGCACCCGGCCAGCGGCGGTCTCGATGACGACTTCGGCGCCCTCGGTCAGGCGGCGGACCTCGCTCCGTTCATGGATGCGCACCCCGGCCGCGGCGGCCGCGCGGGCAAGGCCGAGGACATAGCGCAGCGGGTGCAGATGCCCCGCGCCATGGTCGAGAAACCCGCCCGCATAGCGCGCGCTGCCGATCAGCCCCGCCATCCCCACCCGGTCGAGCGGGGTGATCCGGTCATAACCATAGACGCGGGCAAGGTGGTCGGCATGGGCGTGGGCGGCGGCTACCTGCGCGGGGCGTTCGCAGGCATAGGCGACGCCCGGCAGATACGCCGCCCCGCCCGCATGGCGCGCGGCCAAATCGCGCGTCAGGGCCTTGGCCTCTTCGGCGATGTCCCAGAGCGCGCGCGCCGGACCCGGGCCGAGGCGGGCCTCGAGTTCCTCCTGCTCGAGCCGCTGGCCCGTCCCCACCTGCCCGCCGTTGCGCCCCGAGGCGCCGAACCCCACCCGCTGCGCCTCGAGCACCACGACATCGAGGCCCCGTTCCGCCAGATGCAGCGCTGCCGAGAGGCCGGTATATCCCGCCCCGATCACGCAGACATCGGCGCGCAGATCGCCCGCAAGCGGCGCAAAGGGATCGAGCGCCTCCGCCGTCGCGGCATACCACGAGGGCGGATAGGCCCCGGGCGCGTCGTTGACATGGAGCAGGTTCATCGGCCCGCTCAGACGTTCAGCAGCAGATGCTCGCGCTCCCACGGGCTGATGACCTGCTGGAACTCCTTGTATTCGTTGCGCTTGACCGAATCGTAGACGGCGCAGAACTCAGGCCCCAGCACCTCGCGCAGGGCCGCGTCCTCGGCCAGCAGATCGAGCGCGTCCGCGAGGTTCATCGGCAGATCGTCATCGCTCATGTAGGCATCGCCCGTGCATTCGGGGCGCGGCATGCGCCCCTCGCGCAGGCCCAGAAGCCCGCAGGCGAGGCTCGCCGCGATGCCGAGATAGGGGTTGCAGTCCATCCCCGCGAGGCGGTTCTCGACCCGCCGGGCGGCGGGTTCCGAGATCGGCACGCGCAGCCCCGTCGTGCGGTTGTCGCGCCCCCATTCGAGGTTGATGGGCGCCGCGAAGTCGGGGACATAGCGGCGATAGCTGTTGACATAAGGCGCAAGCAGCGCGACCGCCGCCGGCAGATGCGTCTGCAGCCCCGCGATGAAGTGCAGGAAGGCCGG
>Ga0315900_10010784_pt1 | contig 11399 bp, 19 predicted proteins | sample LakEriMetagenome_FD_203521 | JGI IMG/M metagenome (GOLD analysis project Ga0315900, IMG submission 203521) | Freshwater fungal communities from buoy surface, Lake Erie, Ohio, United States - Buoy 12 MA114 | ecosystem: Environmental > Aquatic > Freshwater > Lake > Lake biofilm | place: USA: Lake...
ATATTACACGTTACAAAGACAGGTATAGATTAGCCAAGATAGTTAAGAATCGTGATGGTTCTGCTAATATTGTAGCAAGTTTTCTATTTATTGGGGAAACAGGGCAATATTATCAATTACCAAAAGCAGAAGAACTTGAAGGAAGACAACCTGAAGAATTGAAAAAAGTGAATGAATATTATAAACGAAAACATGGAGGATAAAAAATACTATATTCCTGAAATAGAAGAATTTCATTATGGGTTTATTTTTGAATATTTTAATGGACAAGAATATGAAAAAAGAATATCATCTTTAGAAGGTCCTTTTAGAAATAATCCAACTAAGTTCTTTGATAGCGAAAAAGACAAATTTAGAGTCAAATACCTTGATAAAGAAGATATTGAAAGTTTAGGATTTAAATTTGTTAAAGAAGATAAATTTTCTAAATATTTTAAATTTCAAAATTTTAAACTTCAAACTGTTGAGAATGGAACACATGGAATATATATTGCTGAATTAGATGAAGATGGACATACTCTTGTATTTCGTGGAATAATTAAAAACAAATCTGAACTAAAAAGAATTCTTAAACAAATTGGAATATGTCAGTAGTCAAAAAACACTTCGACTGGGTTAAAGAGCAATTAGAAAAATATCCTGAATTAAGAGATAACAATGAAAAATTGTATTATAAATATTTAGTATCTATTGGATATAATACAGGTACTTCTCTTGTAGGATTTCTTCAAGATATGGCTAATCGAGAAATACCTTACATTGATTCTATTGCAAGAGCAAGTCGAAAAGTACAGGAAAATCATCCTGAATTAAGAGGTGTTTCATACACCAAAAGAGTGACCAAAAAAGAGTTTGCTGTACGTGAAGAAATTCGTGATTTAAAGCACTATTAATTTGGTAAAACCCTTTAAAATGCGTATCTTTAATACGTAAAACACATTAAAAAATCAACAAATTTATGGGACAACTTGTATTTGTCGTCGGGAAATCGGGGACGGGTAAGTCGACCTCATTAAGGAACCTAAATCCTGATGAGACGGTCTTAATTAACACAGACCAAAAAGCACTTCCATTTAAACAATTTGCTTTAAAGTACAATGAAGGTAAAGGTAATTATCTTAAAACTTCAGACGTACATAAAGTAATTGAAAAGTTAAAGGAATGTCATAAAAATCCAAGTATTAAAACAGTAGTTATAGATACTTGGTCAAGAATTATGACAGATGCTATTATGAATCCTACATTTAGAGGAGAAAAAGGTTTTGAAAAATATTCAAAATTTGCAGCATCTCAATATGACTTGATTAATATTATCAATGATAAGCTTCGAGAAGATATTATTGTTTACTTATTTGCTCACCCTGAAACTCATTATGATGAATCAGGTTTTTCAACAGAGCGTATTGGAACTCAAGGTAAAATGTTAGAACGTTTTGTTCCTGAATCATTTAGTTCTATTGTTCTTTACGCAGAAGTTGTAAAAACTCCTGGTCAACCTAATAGACATGTATTTAGAACTATTAATTCTAATGATACTTGTAAGAGTCCAATGGAAATGTTTGAAGAGCAATTAATCGACAATGATATGGTTGAAGTAAATAAAGCAATTCGTGAATATTACGGAATTTAAAATAATAATTAAAAATAGACAGCAATGCAAGATTTAAACTGGGGAGTAATCCCAACACAACGTTCTAAAAAAGAAGAACAATTTACAACACCTGTAGTAACAATGGCAGCTTTAACAGGTAAAGGTGCAGGAAGAAAGATTTCTTTTAACCGAGCAGCACAAGAATTAATGAATATTCAAGGAGAAGATTCAATTATTTTTGCTTTTACAATGAGTGGGCAACAAATTTATGTTCGTAAGTCTACAAGCGAAGGAAGTTTTAAACTTACTAAAACTTGTACTTTTAGTGATAAGAAAACATTTGAATATATCACTAAACTGTTAAGCTTAGATAATAGTGTAGAAAATCATTTTGATCTTTCTATTGCAAATGTTGGTCAAGAAGGAGTATTTGAACTTTCTCCTCTAGGTCATCAAATGTATGGGCAAAGAGAGGTGATTGAGTTTGCTAAAATGGAATTAGGAGAAATTTCTGATGAGCAATCATTAGAAGCTGATCTATCATCTATTCCTGCAACGCCTGAAGGTGGAACAATGTATGAAATTATTGACGAAACTACAGAAGAATCTTCTGAATCTTTAAATGCAATGGCTCATGCTGTAGCAGAAGAAGCAGATGAAGAAAACTGGGACTAATCAATTACAAAAAATATTAATAATAAAAATCAAAAGATATGTCAATTAATTTAAATGATGATTCGTATAATGCGAAAGAAGGTAAAGCTATTTTTAATGATGGAAATGCAGGATTAGTAAATAATGTTGTAGTTTCTATTTCTAAAAAGAAACCTGAAGATAAAGAAAATGCACCTGATTATAAATTAACATTTACAGATGAAAATGGTGCAGAAGCAAATACTTCATTTTGGTATGTTACTAAAGCTACTGCTTTTGCAACAACAGAAGAATTGCTAAAAAAGCAAGGAACGATCATGAAACATATTCTTCATTCAATATATGGAGCAGGATATGTAATTCCAGCTCTTCCTAGTGATGCTCAAGGATTTTTAGATGGTTGTATGAAACTTATTCGTGACGGTCTTCAAAGTGGTCTTAAATTCCGTGTATTTGCAAATTACGGAACACCTGATTATCCAAAAAGTTTTATTCAACCTCGTTCTTGGGTTCCTTTTATGGAGCCAATGAGTGTTGCTGAAGCAGATACTCGTTTGGTAGCAGGTAAAGCAGATAATTTGGTAAGACTAGCTTCTGATCCTGTTGGAGGAAGTTCTAGTGCTCCTGCTGCAACCATAACAGATGATTGGGATTAATAAAATTCATTAATTTTGTGGAGAGGGGTGTTGATACCCCTCTCTGTTTTAAATTATGGGAGAAGTTAATTTAAATTCGATAGTATATAATCCAATTATTAGTTTAGAAGATATACTAAAACATGTTACACAAGAACAAATTTATAGTTACTACATTGGAGAAGATGTAAGTAAATTAGGATTTTATCATAGTCCTTTAAGGAATGATAGAGTTCCATCATTTGCCCTTTATTTTCATAGAGATAAAAGAAATATTCTTATGTTTCGTGATATGGCAACTAAAGAATCAGGAGATTGTGTAATTATGGTAATGAAACTATTTAACATTGATTACAAAAAAGCTTTATTAAAAATTGCTGTTGATTTAGGTCTGGGTTCTTTAACAGTAGATATTGATAAAGTTAAAGTTCAATACACAAAAATTGAACAAAAAGAAAAAGTAGAATTAGGGATCAAAATTCGTAAATGGCAAATACAAGACAAAAATTATTGGGAACAATTTGGAATTACAAAAACAACGTTACAAAAGTTTGATGTTTATCCAATAAGTCATGTTTTTTATAATGAAAATCCTTTTACTATTAAAACGTTGGCGTATGCCTATTTAGAAACAAAAGACAATCAAAACTCTTTTAAAATTTATCAACCGTTAGAAGAGAAAAAAAGAAAATGGATTAACAATGCTAACTATACTGTTCATCAAGGTTACACTAAATTACCTGAAACAGGAGACTTATTAATTATCACTAAATCACTGAAAGATGTAATGAGTCTTCATGATTGTATGGGAATAAATAGTATAGGTCTTCAATCAGAAAGTGTAATGATGAAACATACAGTTATGCAAGAATATAGAAGAAGGTTTAAAAATGTAATATGTTTATTTGATAATGATGAAGCAGGAAGAAAACTTTCTGAAGATTTTACTAATGAATATGGCATTTATCATTTTTTTGTACCCAATCTATCTGATGTAACAGATTTTTCAGATCTTGTAAAAAAGGTAGGGAAAGAAGAAGCATCGAGAATAACACAGAATTTAATTAATACAATTATATGAAATGGCAAGTGAAATAAAAGAATTAACACTCACATTTCCTGAATTTATAACACATATACCTGTAAATAAAAAAGAATTCTTTAAAATAGGATACAATAAAATACATACGGGAATACATTTTTCAAAAAGAGCTTCATTAATTGCAGCTATGCACGGATATATTGAAAAACATATACCTGAACAATTAACTATCAAAGGACCTGTTGAAACTGAATTAAAAGTATATTGTCCAATTAATTTTGGAGGAATGAAAATGGTACTTGATAAAGAAACAGGTAAAAGAAAAGTTAGTTGGCAACCTGCACCTAAAAATTATGAGGCTAATTGGGATATAGGAAATTTAGCACTAATATGGTTAAAATGCTTGGATGATGTAGTTATTAAAAAAGGAATTCTTCCTGATGATAATGTACAACATCTTCGTAAAACATCTTATGAATTTGTACCTGTTACACAATTCAAAGATCGAAAATTAGTGTACACAATTAAAACAATAAAAAATGAGTAGTTACAAAGAATTAGATGGAGTAAATCAAAGCTCTTTGAAAAAAATAATTACTCATCCTCAACAATATTTAAGTGCTTTAAAAAAGTATTCTGAAGAAGAAGGTTTTGAAAAAGACCACTTTGTATTTGGAAGAGCAGTTGATATAATGTTGGTGGGTAATAAAGAAGAATTTGACGATCAGTTTGTAAGAATACCTGATACAACAAAATGTAGTGATACATTAAAACCGATTATTGATGAAATATTTTTAACGGCAAGTCTTTTAGCAGAAGCAGAAGAAACAACTATATCATTATTAGAATATTATAAAACACATATCTTATACAAAGCAAGAGCGTTTAATTATTATCCTAACTATAAAGATGATACAGTAGTTGCTACTGTTATTAAACAAGGAAGTGAATATTTTGAATTATTAAAAACTACCGTAGGAAAAACACCTATTACTGAAACAGAATATGCAAAAGCAGTAAATTGTATGATGGCTCTTAAAGCTAACGATTTTACTAAAAAATATACTCGTAAAGAAAAAGGTATTGAATTCTGGGATAGATTTATAATTCAATTTGAACACAAAGAAACAAAGATTAAAGGAGAATTAGATAGAGTTGTAATTGATCATAATACTAAAGAAATTACACCTATTGATTTTAAAACAACATCGAAATCTATTTATGGATTCAATAGTGAATTTTGGAAACATAGATATGACTTTCAAGCAGCAACATATTATAGAGGATTAATGTTTCATCCTGCTGTCAAAGCATTAATAGAAAATGGTTATAAACTAAATTCTTTTAAATATGTAGTTGTAGAAAAACAATTAGTACATCAACCAATGGTATTCAATGTTGGTCCAGATGTTCTTTTTATTGGGCTATGTGGTGGCGAAAGACCTGCTTATAAAATTGAAGGATTTTATGACGCAATGAATCGTTATCAATGGCACAAAGAAAATGACAAATGGGATTATCCGATGGAATACTACGAGAAAGGAGAAATTAATATTAAGTTATGAATCAAGTAAAATATACTAAAACAGCAACTTTTTTATTTCCTTTATTAGAAATTCCAAAAGCAACCTTTACTTGTCGTGTACAAGTATTAGGAGGTTATACAAAATTTACTAATAGGTTTATTAATGCGTATGCTAAAAACACACATATTGATAAATATGAAGGAGATTATGTATTCTTAGTTATTAAGAATTACAGAGATGTTAGTTTTGATACATTTTACTCAACTTTAACCTCTTTTCCCAATTATGTAGATGATTATGATTGTAGAGATTGTTTTGTTGCAATATTTAAACCTTTAGATAAATACCAAAAAGATTTTGAATTAATAAAAGAAGGTCTTTACTCACATGTAAGTAAGGAAGCAAAAGCATTAATTCTTCAAAATAATTTTTGGAGTGGTAAATCTCAAGAAACAGTATTTCAAATACTTGAAAAGGACCTTGAATTAAAAAAAGCGTGGGAGCAAAGATTAAGTTCTGATATACACCAGGTTGATTTAGGTTCACAAGAAGTTTGGAGTAAATTAGATATTGAACAAGAAACGTTAAGTAAAAAAGTATTAAATACTTTTACGTCAAAAAAAGAATTAAAACCAATAGGGGAGTTTTGACTCCCCTATTTTTATCTTATACAATTATGGCAAGACCTTTTACAGAAGAGGAGGATCAGATTATTATCTTGTGCTTGGCAAAAGCGACAAGCTCTAATGTATCTGATGCATTGAGAAAAGCTTCTACCTTAACAGGTAGGAGCTTTAACTCAATTTATTCACGCTATTATCAAAAAAATAAATTTGATGAAAAAGCGATGAAAAAAGAAAAACAAGATTTTGAAGATTGGAAATTAGTACATCAATTCTTTTACGGAGAAACAGTATTTATTAAAACAATAACATTAAAAGATCATAATAATATCTTTAAGCAAGATTGGAGAATGTTAATGGAACTTGTGAAAAAGATTGAAGATTTAGGTTATAATGTAAATATTAATACAGCATGGACAACAATTGGAACACGAGACCATAAAGAACCTAAAATGATTAGTAGTGGAACAGATAATACAAAAAAGTTTAACACATATTATGCTTGTGTAGGATTTATTAAATGGTTAAATAAAAAGAATGAAAAGTAAAGAATTTTGGGTTAAACAGCTTGGAGAAAGTTGGGCAATGAAACTAAAGCCTATTTTGAAAACTGATTATATGGAAGATTTAATTAAACAGATTGAATTTGATTATATTGTTTCTGATATGTACCCAACACAAAAAAAAGATATTTTTAAAGCTTTTAAGTTATGTAAATGGGAAGATGTAAGAGTAGTAGTCTTAGGAACAGATCCTTCACCTGATACAGGAACAGGAGGTTTACCATTTTCAGATATATTGAGTATTCATCATAATCCTTCTGCTATTGAAATTAGAAATGTTATAGAAACACAATATGGTGAGTTGTATCTTGATTTTGACTTTACTTTTGAGCATTGGGCTAATCAAGGAATTTTAATGCTTAATAGAAGCTTTTCCTGTCCTCAAGAAGATACTAAAAAGTATAGGGAATTATGGAAAAAGTTTTTTGGTAGTATTATTTATCTTATTGAAAAAGAAAAGCCTGGTACTATATTTTTATTATGGGGAAAAGAAGCACGGCAATATAGTGAGCTATTGAGTGAAAATCATCATGTATTTTCGTGTGAACATCCGATGAAAGCAGTTAAAGAAAATCGAAAATGGGAATGTTTTAATTTTAAACAAATTGATTTACTCATTGAATCTAAAAAATCAAAACCTATTTTTTGGGGAAGATTATAATATTAAATAAAAATTATGGAAAAAGTAAATAATGAAGATGTGGTATCTTTGATCAAGGATTGGAGTGAAACTTTTGGTTTACCTATTTTGAAAGAAAAAGGATTTCCTTCACAAGATAGAATAGATTTATCTATCAAACTTATTAAAGAAGAATTGCAAGAAACACAAGATGCTATTGCATTAAATGATTTTCAAGAAACAGAAGACGGTTTAGGAGATCTTTTATGGGTAACAGTCAGAGCAATGATGGAAATGGGAATTAATCCTTTAGAAGTTATTCAAAAAATATATGAATCTAATATGTCAAAAGCTGATAATACAGTTGAAGATGCTATTTTTACATATAAACATTATATGGATAAAGGAATATCAACTTATTCCAAAGAAAGAAATGGTAAATTTATTACTTATCGAAGTGAAGATAATAAAGTATTGAAATCAGCTAGAAACTTTAAACGTCCTGAATTATGAAATTTATAAATATTTTATCGTATATAGGGAGTATTGGTATAATGCTCACTTTAATTCTTTGGTCTTATATAGAACAAGATTTTTATAACAATTATATTCAAGGAAATATAGGTCTTGTTATAGTAGTATATATTTTTCCTTGGGTAGTAATTATAGCAAATATTTGGCACTATGTTATTAATAATCGCAAGTAGTTTCTTTTTAGCAGGATTAGCAGAAGGGATAATGGATTGGTTGCAATTTAGACTACCTCTCCAAATTAAACATAAATGGGTGTTTCATCAATTTTGGGACCCTCGTATTTCTTGGAAAAATAAATGGAGTTATAGTACTGTGACACCAGATAGATACGAAAAGTTCCTTCTATCAACTACTGTTCTTGTATTTCTTACAGACGGGTGGCATTTAATGAAATGGTTTAGAAATAGATTTATTGATGTCGCACTTATTTGTTTATTAAGTTATCAATTAAGTATTTTATATTCTATTTTGTTCATACTTGGAATAAGAGTATTATATGGAATAGGGTTTTATTTAACATTTAAAAAATTATTATGAGAAATCTCATTAGTGTGTCGGGCAAAATCGGCATGGGAAAAGATACAGTATGCTCTATTATTCAATATTTAACAACAAAAAAGCAATCTAATATTGATTGTTCTTTTGAAGAATTTAGAGGATCAACATTAGAAATGTTATCTCCTTACCAAAATAAGAAAATGGCAGGTAAGCTTAAAAAGATTGCTTCTATTCTTACGGGTATTGATGTAAATAAATTTGAAGACCAAGAATTTAAAAAAACAGAAATGTCTCCTGAATGGGGAATGACATATAGAACTTTTCTTCAAAAACTTGGAACAGAGGCAATGAGAAATGGTTTACATACAGATACTTGGTTAAATGCTTTTTGGATAGATTATAAAGATATTTATACTGGTAGTTGGGGACAAGGTCATCATATATATGAAAAACCAAATTGGATAATCACAGATGTAAGATTTGAAAATGAGTATAATTCTGTTAAAGAACGAGGAGGATTAATGATTAAGGTTGAAAGACCTGGTATCGAAACTCAAACTCATACTTCAGAAACAGGACTTGATCATATTACTGATTGGGATTATGTAATTCAAAATGACGGAACTATTAACGATCTAATTGAAAAAGTTCATGAAATATTAATTAAAGAAGGTGTTATATGATAGTTGGTACAAAAGTAATTTGTGTAGATGATTCTAAAAGACCTGAAGTAGCAGAATGGGCAATTAAACATTGTCCTAACTGGGTTAAAAAAGGAGAGAAATATACTATTCGATTATTTGATTCACATGATGATATAGTCGATGGTGTATTATTAGAAGAAGTTGTCAATCAACCTGTATTCTTAGTTAAATGGAATACTGTTATAGAACCTCGTTTTGCTACATGGAGATTTCGAGAATTAGAAGAACATGAATTAGAAGAAGATGAAAGTACTGAAGAAGAAGTAGGTATATTAGAAGCATTAGAAATTTTAAATTAGGAAAAATGAAAAAACTATTAATTATTTTAGGAATATTTTTAACTGCTTGTCAAGAAGAAACAATTGAACCAAATTCACCACAGGAATGTGAATGTTTTAAATACAACCAGGAAATGCAAGCAGGTGGTAATTGGTACGATCTAAGCATGGATGCTTACCCAGAAGGAACTTGTGACGATGATAGTACAATAGTTCAACAAACAATGATGACACGTTATATAATAAGATGTCAATGAGTGAAGAAAATATAGAAAACGAAAGACCTAGTAAAGAGTCAATAACTTATACAACTTTATTATCTGCTTTTCAAGTAATTCTTGATTGCTCTTTAGAATTAAAAGATACTATTTATGATCAAGGAAAATGTAAAGAAAAAGTTAGAGAAGCAATTAATGCGTTAACGTTACAAAATGCTAAAAATAGAAATCATATTTGGAAAGCTGATGAACGAAAAGCTGCAGATATAACATTTGCAATACATCAAATTGGTAAACAAATAGCAAAAGGTGATGGAATAGCATTACATGCAATAACAAAACTTACAAGAGATGGTTTAGATTTTTCTCGTTTACATATTAAAGAAATGACAGATGAAGAAATTGAAGAGTTTAAAAAAATTAGAGAAGCAGAGATTGATTGAAATAGAAAAATGTAAAACAGACATTGTTTATTTTTTTGAAACCTATATTGCATTTCGACCTGCATTAGATCATGAAAAATTTATGTTAGAGGCACATCAGAAAGGAGATAAAATTGCTATTCATTCTGGTAGGACAGGTAAATGTTTAATTAGAATGTCTGCATTAAAACATCATGAGTTTAAAAAAGAAAATTAAAAAAGAGCAGTTTTAAGACTGCTCTTTTAGTTTCTAAAAAAAATTTGACGTTTTTAATTGAATCCGTTATATTCTTCGGTTTCTTCTTGAAGTTCTCGAACAGACGCAGGTATATCAGGTTTTTGGAAGCTGTCTGCGTCATCAAATAATCCTTTTGCTCTTTCTAATGTAGTTAAACTATTTACTTGTTCAGGTGACATCCAATCGTAATATTTAGAATCCACCATCTGCTTCATAAAATTATTCTTTAAGTCAGGGTATTGTAATTCGTAAAGGTTTTTAGTAGGTAATTTTCTCATCCACCATTTTGTCATGTGCATTTTATCTGCATACATACCTCTTTCGTAAGTATCAGTATTCCATGCTTCAGAAATATCTAAAAGTTCTTTAATCATTCTTGCTCCTACAACAGGCTCGTCCATTATTTCAACAAGGTCTTTAAGCGACCATGCAGAACTTTGTTCTAGCAATAAACGATTCATTTGATAAGCCAGGTATTGAGTTGTCCAATCTTCGTCATCTGTTGCATCTGCGGCAGTATTAGCTATTGCGGCAATTAATGCTACAATATTTAAGAAAATTAAATCATAAGCTGATTTTAATACTCCTCTTTTACGTGCAGGAGTTAATGTATGCCAACTTGCGAAAGCAGCCATTAAATTACCTTTTTCTTCTACTAAAGTTCTACCAAAACTATTCCATATAAAATCTAATGATGCTCTATATGTACCAATTTCTTCTTCTCCAGTAATCATATTTGTACCTTCTTTTCTAAGACGAGTATCAATCATACCAATAAACCATCCACGGTGCATTAATAAAAAGTCACCTGCCATAGTTCTTGATAATGCTCCTTTATCAGTAGCTGAAAGCGTACCGTCAACAGCATGAGTTACTTGTTCTACTTTACCTCTTGCTGCATTTAAAACTCCCTCTGTAACATACTTTTTAAATTCATCTTTGATCTTTAATTGACCGTCAACAACTTCATGTGCATTATATAAACTTTGATCCCTCAAAGATTCCCATTCTTTTTGAGCTTCTTTTTGAGTTAATCCTTCTTTGGTTTTTTGTTCTAAAAATCTAGCACGAGTTGTAAATTTACCATTTGACAAACGATAATTATCATAAACTGCAAGAGTAACTCTCCCTTTAATACCATAATCACCTGTAGCAAAAGTGGTATAAAGAATGTCCTTATTCAATAATTTACGACTTGCTCTACCTCTTTGTGTATTGTAAAGCAATTTATCAATTTCAAAAATATTTGCTTGT
>Ga0315900_10010785_pt1 | contig 11398 bp, 9 predicted proteins | sample LakEriMetagenome_FD_203521 | JGI IMG/M metagenome (GOLD analysis project Ga0315900, IMG submission 203521) | Freshwater fungal communities from buoy surface, Lake Erie, Ohio, United States - Buoy 12 MA114 | ecosystem: Environmental > Aquatic > Freshwater > Lake > Lake biofilm | place: USA: Lake...
TCATCCCGTTCGGAAGTCATATTGACGCCGTCGATGCGCATCACCCGCCCCAGATCCGGGCACTCAAAAATCTCAATCAGCTGGTATTCAGACTGGTGGGATGCAATACAGGAGGTGGCGTCAAAGTAAGCCCCCACGGTATCCGTCAACGATTCGTTGAGTCTCAATGTGCTCACGTGTTTTGCAGCCGACAGGTCAGATTGCGGCTGCGGAGGCGACATCATCGGGAATCGGCAGGTCTTTCCCACGCAATACCCGTTCGATCATGACGTCGACCGGACCAAATACCCTGAGTAGCGTCGTATACAGCGCCTCTGCTTTGCTGCTGTTGTCACCACTGACGTTGCAAACGTAGATATCTAACGTCGCGCCGCCGCGCTCCGGCCAGGTATGTACGGCCACATGCGACTCTGCAAGCACCAGTGCGCCGGTGGCGCCACCCGCCTGCGTCTCATCAAATCCACTGAATTGATAAAAGTGGTCACCCAGCACCGTCAAACCTGCCGCTTCCGAGGCACTGATACAAAGTTGGCGCAGCGCTTTGGCCGAGACCATGTGTTTGCCCTTCGGGCAGTTGTAGAAATCCGCAAAAATGTGCAGGCCGCGCATAAATAGCTCCAAAAGTGTTGGTGGGACAGGAAGGCGCGCCAACGTCTGGTGCGGGAGGGCAAATATAGGACTGCTGACAGCTAAATTATAATTGGCGATATCCGGTCAGCAGTCCGATCATTTCGCGCCATTACTGGCGCACGCTACGCCCACACCTCCTCCCGCCCCATCGTCGCTTTCTCAAGATCTCCAATTCAAATGACCCAAGCCTCCCGCTTCGATATCACCAACGCCATTCGCGCCCTTTCCATGGATGCGGTTCAGAAAGCCAATTCGGGACACCCGGGTGCGCCGATGGGCATGGCGGAAATTGCCGAGGTTCTTTGGCGGCACCACCTGAAGCACAACCCAAAGAACCCCCATTGGGCGGATCGCGACCGGTTTGTGCTGTCAAACGGCCATGGCTCGATGCTGATCTATTCCTTGTTACATCTCACCGGTTATGAGTTGTCGATGGACGATATTAAGTCGTTCCGCCAGTTGCACTCGAAGACACCTGGCCACCCTGAGGTGGGCATTACCCCCGGAGTTGAAACCACCACCGGTCCGCTTGGGCAGGGCCTGGCCAATGCCGTCGGTATGGCAATCGCGGAGCGCGAGCTGGCGCGGACGTTCAACCGTCCGGGCATGGAAGTTGTCGGCCACTACACCTATGTATTCGCCGGTGACGGCTGCATGATGGAAGGCATCTCACACGAGGTCTGTTCACTCGCCGGCACGTTAGGCTTGGGCAAACTGATTGTGTTCTACGACGACAACGGCATTTCAATCGATGGCAAGGTTGAGGGGTGGTTCCGAGACAACACACCGATGCGTTTTGCCTCCTACGGCTGGAACGTGATCCCAAATGTTGACGGGCACGACCCGGCGCAAATCAACGCGGCCATCTTGGAAGCCAAAGAACAATCTGCAAAACCGACACTGATCTGTTGCAAGACGGTCATTGGCAAAGGCTCCCCCAACCTTGCCGGCACGGACAAGGTTCACGGCGCGGCGCTGGGCGACAAAGAGATCGCTGCGACGCGTGAGGCCATTGGTTGGAAACATGCGCCGTTCGAAATCCCGCAAGACATTTACGATGCGTGGGACGCCACGCACAAAGGCGCTGCACTTGAGGCGCAATGGAGCGGCGTCTTTACCGCCTATGAACATGCCGAGCCGGCACTCGCTGCGGAGTTCAAACGCCGCATGCGGGGCGATTTGCCGACCAACTTCACCGCAACCGGTAACGCACTTATGGCGAAGTCGGTCGAAAAGGCGGAGACGGTCGCCACCCGCAAAGCGTCTCAGTTCGCTATCGAAGCCTTCGCACAAACGATGCCGGAGATGATTGGTGGCTCGGCTGACCTGACCGGCTCGGTCTTCACCAACTGGAGCGGCAGCAAAGCGCTGAGTGTCGACTACGGCGGCAACTACATCAATTTTGGTGTGCGCGAATTCGGTATGGCGGCCATTGCCAACGGTATGACATTGCACGGCGGGTTTGCGCCGTACCACGGTACCTTTTTGACATTCAGCGATTACTCGCGAAATGCCCTGCGGATGGCGGCACTGATGAAGATTCGCAACATCTGTGTGTTTACGCACGACTCGATCGGCTTGGGCGAAGATGGTCCGACGCATCAGTCGGTCGAACACGTTGCCAGCCTTCGCCTCATTCCGAATATGGATCTGTGGCGCCCCTGTGACACCGTCGAAGCCGCTGCGGCATGGCGGCATGCATTAGCGCGTCACAATGGTCCGACCTGCCTGATCTTTTCGCGGCAGAATTCGCCCTTCCAGAGGCGTGATGCCGATGCGCTTGCAAACGTGGCGCGGGGTGGATATGTGCTGTCAAAAGAAGGGGGCACGGCTGGCAAACCTGCGGCGGTGATTATTGCGACAGGTACGGAAGTTGCGCTGGCGATGGAAGCGCAAAAGCTGCTGGCCGCCGAGAACATTCACGTTCGGGTAGTGTCCATGCCATCGACCTACGAATTTGAACAACAGAATCCGGAGTACCGCGAAAGTGTATTGCCTAAAGGCGTCCGGCGGGTGGCGGTAGAGGCAGGTATCACCGACTACTGGCGCAAGTACGTGGGTTTGGAAGGTGCTGTGGTTGGCATCGATACGTTTGGTGAATCCGCACCCGCTGGCGTGCTCTATAAACATTTTGGTATTACTGCCGAGCAAGTTGTTTTGGTCGTTGTTAAAGGCTGATGGAGCACCAAGGGCTACTCCCTGAACAAGTTGTTGTTAATGCGAAAGAAGGATGCTAAATTTTACTGAATATTTGAACAGTATCCAACTTTATCGATACGCGTTTAACTCCGACAACCCAGCCCGCGAGAAAAAATGATGAAACAGCCCGCCAGCAAAGTACGTCGCCTTCGCTTGGTCGCGTCAGAACCTACGCCGAAACGGTATCTAGCTCCTCTCAGCACAATTGATCTTTTCTGCGGTGCAGGAGGGTTAACGCAGGGATTTAGGCAGGCGGGGTTCAATTGCTCTTTCGCGAACGACTTTATGCCAGAGGCGATCAAGACCTTCGCGCTTAATCACCCCGGAGTTCGGGCAGAGTGCAAACCTATCGAGGAAGTTAACGCGTGTGAACTAAGAACGCAACTCAACTTGCTTTCGGGCGAACTGGATGTTTTGGTCGGTGGGCCGCCCTGCCAAGGGTTCTCGATCAACGCGCCCTCCCGCTTTTTAGCGGACCCCCGAAACAGCATGTTCAAGCACTATGCGCGATTTGTTGAGGAGTTCGAGCCAAAGACAATCATGTTCGAAAACGTACCGGGGCTATTGTCGATGGGAGACGGGGCAGTCTTCCGTCAGATTTTGCAAGTGTTTGGGACACTAGGTTACGAGTTGAGCGTAAAGATCCTCTACGGACCGCACTATGGTATTCCCCAAGAGCGGTGGAGGTTGATTTTATTGGGATCTCGCCTGGGGCAGCTTGAACATCCATCGCCGACCCACTTCGCAAAAGGTAGAGCAAATTTTAGGGGCGGTGCATCCTTGACGTTCCCCGCGTTATCCCTCGATCGCGAACGCCTGTCTCCGGCGGTTACAGTTGGTGATGCGATCCGCGATTTGCCTAGGCTAGAGATGGGAGAAGGTGCTGAAGAAGTCGGATACACGCATGATGCGACTAGCACCTATGCGTTGCGCCTACGAAACCCTGAAGGAATCACGTTTAACCACCACGCCGCAAAGCTATCAAAGCAGAATATCGAGCGGATGAAGCACGTACCCCCGGGCGGCTCATGGCGCGACATTCCCTTCGATCTCCTCCCCAAGGGAATGCAAAGCGCCCGTAAATCGGATCATACAAAACGTTATGGGAGGCTGGACTTTAATGGGCTCTCGGGAACAGTCTTAACAAAATGTGACCCGCATTGGGGGACCGTGTTTTTGCCTGACCAAGACCGTACGCTCACCGTTCGCGAAGCGGCGCGACTTCAATCGTTTCCTGATTCCTATCGATTCGCCGGGTCTAGGGTTTCACAATACATTCAAGTTGGAAACGCCGTTCCAGTGCAAATGGCCGAGGCAATTGCCCATTCAATTCGCGCGCATCTGGTTGCGCACAACGCAACCGATGCCTCGGTTTTGGCGAATGCCGTGAATGGCTAGAAAGATCGTTGAGCTGTTCGGTTACTCGGTTGCCGACACCTCCGCAGCGGCGATTGCCGCACGTCAAGAGCAGAGCTGTCCATTCGCTGACAACAAGCCCTGTACCAAGGAGATTGGCTCATCTGCCAACCGCATCCGGTCCGGCGTTTGCTCGATTGCACAAGGCAACAGTACGACGCCAGTTGTCATCTGTCCAATTCGTTTGTATGCAGAGCAGTACAAGCTACTCTCGCATGTCGCTAAGACAGCATTCCGCGTCGAGAACGTCATCCTCTTCGACGGGCGACAGGCAAAGAGTCAAACGCTGATCAAGGGTGCGACGCTGGTCGCAGTTTTTGGTAAAGGCTGGGGCGGCGAATTGAAGGTGCCTGGACGCGCAGTACAAGGCCGACGTGCCACTGGTTTTTTTGTCGACTGGATACTCGCGCGACTCGACGAACGCCACTGCCTGCTGGAATTCGCAGCGTTGGAAGTACAGACCATGGACACTATTGGCAGTTATCGCGCAGAACGTGAAGCAGCGCTTAATAACACCGCATTTTCCGGAATATCTGCAGGGCCAAATTGGGAAAACGTCAACAAGCGAATATTGCCGCAACTGATTTACAAAGGCCATCTTCTGGAACGCGAGGCACTTTGCAGGAGCGGCTTATTCTTCGCCTGCCCGCAGCCGGTTTATGAAAAGATACTGGATCGGTTAGGGAGTTCGCTAGCGGACTACCCAATCAACAACAGCACACTCACTTTTGTGCCAATTCAGCTTGGTGATGAGGTGAACGGCAAACCTCGCTCAATCAACTTCCTTCCGGCCAAGACCACCACCGTTCAGCAAGTACAAATTGCGTTCAGTTCGCCAACAAACCTGCCAGCGGCAGGCGCATACGAACACGCGATACGAGCCGCGCTTGGTGAGACTGAATGAAAAAGCCGTCTTTAAATTTCGTGGGTCTTGCACACCTAAGCCCGCCCAAGAGAAAGGTGCAAACGATGGCTGCCATCCACAAGTTGTTGGAGCGAATCAGAATATTTCGAGGCAGGCTGCGGCAGGGTTTCAAATTTGACCGTCACGATACCAACGAACGCTCTCGTTAGCAATTCGCCCTCTGCGCGACTACCCAACATCCGACAAACGATAAACCACGTATTGTCCTGTATCGACTGATTAACCACTCCGAGCTGCCATGCATCAAACCCTGCATCTGATGAAATCGCGCGGTTTCCCGCACATCCGCCGCAAAGCGCTGGATACCTTGCAGGTCAATCTTGGCTACAAGTGTAATCAGGCGTGTTTTCACTGCCACGTGAACGCCAGCCCCGACCGCACAGAAATGATGTCGACCGAGACCATCGACGACGTGATTGGCTTCATGCGTGCCTCGAAGGTAACGACGCTGGATTTGACAGGTGGCGCGCCGGAAATGAATGACCACTTTCGGCGGCTGGTGGTCGCCGCGCGGCAAACGCAAGTGCGCGTAATTGATCGCTGCAACCTCACCATTTTGAGTGAGCCTGGTTTTGAAGATCTCGCGCAGTTTCTCGCCGAACAGCAAGTGGAAGTCTCAGCATCGCTGCCGTGTTACTCACAGGAAAACGTCGATAAACAGCGCGGTGAAGGCGTGTTTGATGCCTCAATTGCCGGACTCAATAAGCTCAATGCGCTCGGTTACGGCAAACCAGACAGCGGCCTCGTCTTGAACTTGGTTTACAACCCGCAGGGTGCCAAGTTGCCGCCACCACAAGAGGCGCTGGAGGCTGACTATCATCGCCTGCTGCAAGCGAATTTCGGTATCGTCTTTAACCATCTTTTCACGATCACCAATATGCCGATCCAACGCTTTGGCTCGACGCTGGTATCAAAAGGCGAGTTCGAGGGGTACATGGATTTGCTGGTGGCGAATTTTCAGCAGCACAATCTGGATAGTGTGATGTGTCGCTCGCTGTTGTCAGTCGACTACCAAGGCTACGTTTACGACTGCGACTTCAATCAAATGCTCGGCTTGCCGTTACAACATGGAAACGGCTTGAAGCCACATCTACGCGAACTGATAGACGTGGACTTGCTCGGCAACCCGATTGTGGTGAAAGACCATTGTTACGGCTGCACCGCAGGGCAGGGTTCCAGCTGCGGTGGCGCGCTCGACAACAACGACGAGACGGCGGCGGCGTTAATGGCAGCCGAGTAAACTCTATCATTGACGGGCATCTTCGAGCATTTTTGCCCGAAGATGCCCACCCCTAGTGGGCTTTCTACTTTCCGCCAATGACTCCTGGCCGCGCCTGTCCGCTCCATTACCGATATTCGCCATCGACGTTTTCGCGGGCCGCCGACTGCGTCGCCGACACCGTGTATGTCATCGGCGGGTTGTACGGCAACCTACCGGCGTTGGAAGAAATCTTGGCAATAGCCGCACGCGAGGTGGTGGCCCCGACACTCGTCTTCAACGGTGATTTCCACTGGTTTGATGTCAATGCCCCGACCTTCGCGGCGATCAACACCGAAGTCTTGAAACACATCGCGCTACGCGGCAACGTGGAAACCGAGCTTGCCCCCGACGCCGATGAAGCCGGCTGCGGCTGCGCTTATCCCGACTACGTCGATGACGCCGACGTTGAGCGATCCAACAGCATCATGCAAACATTACGGGCGACCGCCAGACAGTTTCCAGAAGATGTTGCGAGGCTCATCGCGCTACCGATGCACTTGGTGATCAGTGTTGGTGAGTCGCGTGTTGGCATCGTCCATGGTGATGCGGAGTCGCTTTCGGGCTGGCGATTTGCCCACGACAGCCTTCACGAAACCGTGAACCAGCAATGGCTTACCGAACTTTGTGAACAGGCGAATCTCGTTGGGTTTGCCTCCAGCCACACCTGCCTGCCGACATTTCGACGGTTCGGCAAGGGTGCTGCCGCCAAGTTTGTGGTCAACAACGGCGCAGCCGGCATGCCGAACTTCGGTGGCACCCAATACGGGCTGATCACGCGGCTGTCTTTGCATGAAGCCGCCGACGGTACTTCGCAGTACGGCGGGAAAACTGGTGACCTGTTCGTTGACGCACTGCCGGTACATTTTGATCACGGCAAAATGGTGAGTCGATTTCTCGCAGATTGGCCTGCAGGTTCGGCGGCACATACGTCATATTGGCGACGCATCACCGAAGGGCCGGGCTACGCACCACCCCATGCGCTGGGTTTGGTGCGTGCGCCTTCGGTTTGCGCGTAATTTTTTGATTTGTACTGCGACATACCAGACTAGCCGGTCGATCAGGCCGGATTGCATGAATTACGGGAGCTAAAACGTGAATAAGAGCAAAGTGTTGTTGGTACTCGCGGTCATTGGATTGATCACAGCGTACTTCGTGTTTGATCTTGGGCGCTACGCCAGCCTCGATTACGTGAAGACACAACAAGCGGCGCTGACCAACTACTACCAAGCTCAACCGTGGCAGGCCGCCGCCATCTTCTTTGCCGTCTATGTTGCGGTGACAGGGCTGTCGTTGCCGGGTGCGGCGATCCTCACGTTGGCTGCTGGCGCACTGTTCGGCATCGTCAAGGGGGTCATCATTGTCTCGTTTGCATCGACCATCGGCGCGACGTTAGCGTTTCTTGTTGCTCGCTTTATTCTGCGCGACAGTATTCAGGCCAAGTTTGGTGACAAGCTAAAGTCGTTCAACGACGGGGTCGCAAAAGACGGTGCCTTTTATCTTTTCACGCTGCGCCTCGTGCCGGCGTTTCCATTTTTTCTCATCAATGTCGTCATGGGCCTCACCCCTATGCGCACGTGGACCTTCTTTTGGGTCTCACAGGTCGGCATGTTCCTGGGCACGGTGGTGTTTGTGAATGCCGGCACCCAGTTAGCCGAAATCACATCCCTTAAAGGCATCCTCTCGCCTGGGTTGATTGGCGCGTTTGTCTTGCTCGGCATCTTCCCGATCATCGCCAAAAAAATCATCGACGGCATCAAGGCACGCAAAGTTTATGCGCCATGGGCCGACAAAAAGCCCGCGCACTTTGATCGTAACGTGGTGGTGATTGGTGCGGGTTCGGCAGGCTTAGTGACGAGCTACATCGCCGCAGCGGTCAAGGCACAAGTCACGCTGGTGGAACGACACAAAATGGGTGGTGATTGCCTGAACACCGGTTGTGTTCCATCGAAGGCGCTGATACGCTCGGCAAAGTTACTCAATCATATTTCTCGTGCGAAGGAGTTTGGCATTGAATCCGCCACTGCGAAATGGGATTTCGCCGACGTGATGGAGCGGGTGACGCGTGTGGTTGGCGAGATCGAACCGCATGATTCCGTCGAGCGCTACACTGGCCTCGGTGTGGATTGTGTTTCGGGCAGCGCCAAGATTGTTTCGCCGTGGGAAGTCGAAATCACCAAGACCGACGGTGGCAAACAACGTTTAACGACCAAGAACATTGTGATTGCCACCGGCGCGCGGCCGTTTGTCCCACCGATTCCGGGACTAGCCGAGGTCAATCCGCTCACATCCGACAATGTCTGGAACATTCGCAAGCTACCTAAGCGACTGGTGGTGCTCGGCGGTGGGCCGATTGGCTGCGAACTCACACAGTGTTTTGCGCGCTTCGGTTCACAAGTCACACAAGTCGAAATGGCACCGCGCATCATGATTCGCGAAGATGCCGAAGTATCTTCGATGGTCAAGCGCAAATTCGAATCCGAAGGTGTTGCGGTATTGGTAAATCACAAAGCTAAACAAGTCGTGGTGGAAAACGGCGAAAAATACTTAGTCGTTGAGCACGATGGTGCTTCTGGCAAACAAGATAAGCGCATCGCGTTTGACGAAATTCTCTGCGCGGTCGGCCGCGTCGCGAATTTGACCGGGTTTGGCTTAGAGGAGCTCGGCATTCCCGCGAAGAAGGTCGTTGAAACTAACGAATATCTGGAAACGATTTATCCCAACATCTTCGCAGTAGGCGACGTTGCCGGCCCGTATCAATTCACCCACACCGCCGCACACATGGCGTGGTACGCAGCAGTCAACGCGTTATTCGGTAAATTCAAGAAATTCAAAGTCGATTACTCCGTCGTGCCGTGGGCCACGTTTACCGACCCCGAAGTGGCACGTGTGGGACTGAACGAACAAGAAGCCAAAGAGAAGGGTATCGCGTTTGACGTACATGTGTATGGCATCGACGATCTCGACCGTGCAATTGCCGACGGCGAAGCTCACGGATTCGTAAAGGTCATCACGCCCAAGGGGTCTGACAAGATTCTTGGTGCCACCATCGTTGGCGAACATGCCGGTGACTCGCTGGTGGAATTTGTCGCGGCGATGAAACACGGCTTTGGGCTTGAGGGCATTCTTGGCACCATCCACACCTACCCGACGATGGGTGAGGCAAACAAATTCGCTGCGGGCATTTACAAACGCTCGACCGCTACCGTTGGTAAGTTGGCCGTTGGTAAAGCGCTAAACGATTGGACGCGCGGTGAAGGGAGCTTTGGCGTGCTACTTGGTGCGATTGTCGCGCTGGGCGTTAACCCAGATAACACACCGGCCTACCCAAAAGTGGCGAAGACGGGGCACTAGGCTGCCCAGACGTTGCCTGCCGGTCGTGCAGCCAGTAGGTTCGGCAAGATTCATCTGCCCAACGATGCGATGCACTTAGCGAAGTATGTGAGGCTGGATGCAGCCATGAAGCACACCGTTGGGCTTGAAAATACGCCAGCCCAACCTACCCGCTAGGGCCGCCACGGACTACCAATAGTCCGCTTCACGCTGGTGTCGCACCGCGAGTATTGTCACCTTGTTCGCAGACTCAATTTCGAATAGCGCGACATATCCCGAGGAGCCGAAGGGCACGATTAGCTCACGGAAGAATGGGCTATCCACCATATTGGCGCGTCTGCACGAAAACGGGGAAAACTTCAGAATCTCGAATGCAGTGTGTATTGCGCCAAGCGCACGCTCTGCTCCTGCAACATCCTGCTCGATTAGGAAGTCGTATAGACGTAACAAGTCGTCCTCCGCTTCCCTAGTGAAGCGAACGGTGTAGCGCTGCACGGTTAGGCCGCGGACGCTTTCGCTTTTTGCAAGCGACGGCTCAACTTGGAAAAGACTCTGTCGGCGGAAACATATTTGCCGGATTTCTTCGCCCGCGCTCCGCTCGCCAACCCGCGCGCTACAAAATCTTGCTGCGCTTTTCGATGAGCAATACTTTGCGCTAACGATTCCAACATAAAAGCCGACAGTGTCTCGCCATCTTCAAGCACTGCCTCTGCCTGTTGACGCAACTCAGGCGATACGCGAAGCGCAGGGATGCTGGATGTTTTCATGATCACCTCGATGCATTGCAATTGTGATGCATTATAACGGGTTTGAAAATCGCGGCGGGTGCAGTTTTGGCTAGCTAGGCAGTGCGATTCACGCGCCCAGTATCGAGCCGGACAACACGCCGACCTTCGGTTGGTCGAGAAGAGTCCAGCAGCACTCAGCTCAAATGATGATCGGCTAAAAAACCTTAACTCAGACCCTGATGCTGCGTTGAAGGTTGGCGCGTCTGTTGAGACATCGAGTTGGCGCGCCGTATTCTCAGGGAGACATTCGGTAGCTGAATGTACGCGTTCTGGTGGCGATGCGCTCATACAACGAAATTGCCTTTTCATTCGACTGAGCCGTTTGCCAATAGACCCGCTTTGCTCCGACTAAGGTTGCTGCTGTGGACACGGCCTCAATTAGAGATCTGGCGATGCCTTGACCACGAAAGCTAGGGGAAGTGTAAAGGTCTTGCAAGTAACAGATTGAATCAACGTGGAATGTGCTTCGATGAAAAATATAGTGAACAAAGCCGACGCACTCACCTTCAATTTCTGCCATCAGCCCGAATACTGCTTCCTCGTTTGACAACAGGCGAAACCAGTTTAATTCAGTGCACTCTGACGGCGGTGCAGCAATGCCTTCCGCAACACAGTCGGCTAGGTAGCTATTCCAAAGAGTGAGCCACGAAGCGTGGTCGGCTTCCTTCAGCGGACGCACTGTCAGGCTTGTGGTCACGGATTCCAAAGCGATAGCGGTCGAAGTTGCATTGTTTTCATTTGAGTTGCCTGATCGAACCATACTGATAGAAGGCGTCCGGGAAACGCAGCGATTGGCCGAAAAATGACGCGGCTAGTTGCGAGTTTTACGGAGACATCTATTTGCAACCG
>Ga0315900_10010787_pt1 | contig 11397 bp, 12 predicted proteins | sample LakEriMetagenome_FD_203521 | JGI IMG/M metagenome (GOLD analysis project Ga0315900, IMG submission 203521) | Freshwater fungal communities from buoy surface, Lake Erie, Ohio, United States - Buoy 12 MA114 | ecosystem: Environmental > Aquatic > Freshwater > Lake > Lake biofilm | place: USA: Lake...
TCCGGTAGAAGAAGTCGCTGCTGGGCTCGTGGGTGCGAATGCCTTGTACGGGTATCCCGAGATCACTTTCGCAGCGTTTGGTATCGGTGAAGGAGAGGCCCGTGCTACCTGCGCCCAAGCGACCGGGATTAATGCCGAGCATCAACGTGCGGGGCCGTTCATCGTTGTAGTACTTCCGGTGGAAAGCGGTAACGATGCGGCGCACCTCATCGGCGTGCGGGCCATGGAAGGGGTCGAGCACATGCACGCCCGCGGGCAGCGGGGTGCCCTTCAGGGAAAAGGAGAGGACGTGTTCAAGCAGGCGGTCGGCGAGCATGATAGAAAGATAACGTGCTTGAAACGGCGGAAAGAGGCCGCTCGATCTAATGACGGATCTCGAAAAGGATGAAGACTCCTTGATCAATGGCCATGCACAGCGGGCAGAGGGGACGCAACTGACACGATCAGCCCTGAAGGAACTGTTCGAGCTTGTTCCTGTTGAGTATCCGCAATTCACGACCGACGGACCTGATCAGCTTCTTGCGCTGTAGTTCGCTCAGTGCGCGGATCGTGCTCTCGTAGCTGGTTCCGGCATAGTTGGCGAGGTCCAGGCGCGATGGAGTATAGGCCAGCAGCGTGTCGTCGTCCAGATCATACCCGAAGCAACCCTCTGCGGCAAGAATGGCCTTGGCCACGCGTTGCTGCACGTTCAGGTCGAGATGGTTTTTGGTCTGCTCCTCGCTTCGCCTCAGTTCCTCCGCCATGAAGAGCATGAAGTGGAAACTAAAGGAGGGGTTGGCCTTCAGCGTGTTTAGGAACAGGGTCATGGGAATACCATCAACGGAGGTGGTTTCCAATGCTGTAGCGGTAATGGGGTAGTTAAAGTCCGCCCCAATGCCCCGGTGTCCGACCACTTGCCCATCACGCGCGAAACGGAGGATGCGGACCGAACCATCGCGAAAGGTGCTGTACACTTTCACCCGTCCTTTGCGCACGATGTAAAGCACATCGGCCGCGCTTCCCTCGATGCAAATATCCTCGCCTGGTCCGTAGCTGCTGGTCACGCATTCCTTTCGGATGAGGTCTCGCCACTCCGGACTGCAATGCAGTCGGATCATGGCTGCCAGTGTATCGGGCAGGGGGATGGACAACATGGTCGGTTCAGCCTTTCAGAAGGTATGCTCCAGCTTTGGCGCCCAGTCCCATGGACACATCATGCACGGACGTTCGTTCGAGCATGTTCCGGAGGCGTTCCCTGATATCCTTGAACTGGTCATGAACGGGGCATGGCTTCTTATCGCTGCATTGGGGAAGTCCCAATGCACATTCGGTGTAAACAGCGTCCCCATCGATGCTCTTGACGATGGACGATAACAATAGCTTGCGGGCGCGTGGCTCGGTCAGCGTGAAGCCACCACCCGGTCCCTTCATGGACCCGATGTGTCCATCACGTACCAGCTTTTGAAGCACTTTGGCCGTGAATGCCTCAGGCGCACCTATGGCTTCGGCGATCTCCTTGACAGTGGCACGTTGGTCCGCGGCCGTGAACTGCGCTATCTGTAGGGTGGCCCGTATACCGTACTCGCAGGCCTTGGAAAAGATCATGGTCTGCGCGAAGATACTCCGTGCAGCGTGTTCAATTCAACGCTGATCGGTGCCTTAGGCCGTTCCACAGCAGCAGCAGTACACCTATAGGCATGAGGGCCGATGCAACGACCATGTGCACATAGTGTCCGGGTATCAACCCAAGGCCTGCCCAGAAGAACATACCCTGCATGAAGAGCAGTACCTCGCTCAGGATGATGCCACCGATCAATGCGCCCAGTCCCCAACGCACCGCTATCCGGCGTAGATCGAGCCATTCATTGGTAATGGCATAGGCCAGTAGCAGTGAGGTCATGGTACCGAGCGTGTTCAGGTGAATGAAGCCCATAACGAAGTGGCGGATGGTCAGGGCCATTATAGCTACTGAAGGCAGAGCCACCGAAGCCTGTACCAGCACCTTCAGCGCCATGCTCACCAAGGCAATGCCTATGAACACCTTGGCCAGTACCGGTAATCGCTCGCTGGCCACCTCGTGCGATCGACGCAGGATCCCGAACGTGCGCCAGGCGGCCCAGACCTGAAGGACCACAGCGAGGGAGACCGTTGCGAAGACCGCCGGGTGTGGTTCGCTCCAGGCAATGGCCAGCGCGTAAGTGAGAACGGCGGACAGGACCCACAAGGCCATGGTGAGCCTGTCGACGCAGAGGTCAAGTCCCTGGCGTTCGGCCCATCGCGCTCCGAGCGCCATCGCAGCGAACCAGAACCAACCGTTGAACTGAAAGTGGAGGAAGAACTGTACCGCCCAGTAGTAGATCTCCTTGCCCTGGTTGCCGGTGGCGATGATGGGTCCAATGGCGAACACGCCGAAGGTGGAAAGGACAAAGAGCCCAATGGCCCAACGGGTCAATGGGCCGCTGCCAGCGGCAGGCCATTGTCTGCTAATGCGCCAAAGGATGGAGAGCAGTACGAAAGCCAGTAACAGGTGGATGGAGGAAGCTGCTATGGACACGGCCCCATAACCCTGAAGGGGGAAGCTCACGAGCATGAGCACCACCATGGCCTGTAGCCCGATCAGGAGTGGTCGCAGCCGTGGTCCGACCTTCCCTCGTCCTCCATCATGCAGGAGCGCCACCACCACACCGATGAAGAGCCAGCCCAGCAGTGCGGCGTGCGAATGACCATGCAGCCATGGGCGGAACCGGACAAAGGGCAGTTCCACCAGGAACATGATGCGGAGCAGGAGTCCGATGACCGCTGCGGCGAAAAGATCGGCCAGAGCAATAAGGAACCAATTGCGCATGTGAAGTTCCGTTCAGATCTGTGGCTTGTTCAGGATACAGGTCCCAACATACCGTTCAAAAGTCAGGCAAATAACTGATAAGTATCATGAAGGGGATAAGAATATCCGAAGATATTTGTGGCGTTCGAAACCCTACTTACCGAACTCGATCATGAAGAAGCGTTCCCTACTCTCAGGCCTGCTGTTGTCGGCCTTGGTGATATCCATCTCTGCCTGTGGCGGAGGAAATGAAGCAGCTGGTGGGCCTCCCGGAGCAAGTGGTGCACCGCCCAGTACGGAGGGTGGCGAGGAAAGCGCCCCTCCGGCGGGATTGATCACGGCGGCCGATATCACCTTGGGCGACATCGACCAGGCGCTGGTGGAGAAGGGACGGGCCACCTATGATGTAAAGTGTCAGGCCTGTCACAGCACTGGTCCGAACCGCGTGGTGGGTCCTGGATGGAAGGGCGTGACAGAGCGCCGCAAGCCCGAATGGATCATGAACATGATGTTGAACATCGACGTGATGCTGGAGACCGATCCGGAAGCCCAGAAAGGCCTGGAAGAGTGTCTCGTGCGCATGCCCAACCAAGGCCTGAGCAAGGACCAGGGTCGCGAGGTGCTTGAATTCATGCGTACGCTCTGATCCGAACACCGACCAACGAACACCCAAAACCCAGACCATGAAACGACCGCTTTTAATGACCGGCACCACCTTGGGCGTCATCGCAGGAGCCTTCCTGTTGATGAACAGCCTGCCAGGTTGCCGTCCGTCGGGCACCACCAAGAGCGTGGTGACCGGTGATGCCGCCTCCAAGGTGTATGTCGCCCCCGGCAAGCATGATGAGTTCTACAACTTCGTAAGCGGCGGCTTCAGTGGCCAGCTTGCGGTGTACGGTATCCCCAGTGGGCGTCTGCTGCGCGAGGTACCCGTGTTCAGCGTGGACCCCGAGAGCGGTTACGGCTACAGCGAGGAGACCAAGGGCATGCTCACCACCAGCCACGGCTTCATTCCGTGGGACGACAGCCACCACCCGGAGCTGTCTCAGACCGATGGTGTCCCCGATGGCAAGTGGTGTTTCATCAACGGTAACAACACGCCTCGTATCGCACTGATCGATCTGGGCACCTTCCGTACAAGCAGCATCATCGAGATCCCCAATAGCGCAGGTAACCACAGTTCGCCCTTCACCACGGGCAACAGCGAATACGTGGTGGCCGGCACGCGCTTCAGCGTACCCATGGGCGATGACGCCTCGCGCGACGTGCCCATCAAGACGTACAAGGAGAACTTCAAGGGCAACGTGAGCTTCATCCGCCCTGAACCGGAGACGGGCAAGATGAGCATCGCCTTCCAGATCGTGACCCCGGGTGTCAACTTCGACCTGAGCCACGCCGGCAAGGGACCGAGCGAGGGCTGGTTCTTCTTCAGCTGCTACAACACCGAGCAGGCCTACAGCCTCTTGGAGGTGAACGCCAGCCAACGCGACAAGGACTTCATCATGGCCGTGAACTGGAAGCTGGCCGAACAGCTGGCCAAGGAGGGAAAAGGCAAGCGCGTGCCCGGCAAGCACCACAGCAACTGGTGGAACCACAAGACGCACAGCACGGAGACCACCGTTTACGAGGATGTGCTGCAACTGGACCCGAAGGATCACCCCGGACTGGTGTACTTCATGCCCTGCCCCAAGAGCCCGCACGGCTGTGATGTGGACCCCACCGGCCAATACATCGTGGGTAGCGGCAAGCTGGCCGCGCTGATCCCGGTGTTCAGTTTTGCGAAGATCCAAGCGGCCATTGCCGCCAACGACCTGGAAGGAGACTTCGCCGGCATCCCCGTGTTGAAGTATGAGAGCGTGTTGCACGGCGAGGTGAAGAAGCCCGGTCTCGGGCCTTTGCACACCGAGTTCGACGCGAACGGCAACGCCTACACCAGCTTCTTCGTGAGCAGCGAGATCGTAAAGTGGAACGTGGAGAAGCTGGAGGTGCTGGACCGTGTGCCCACGTACTACAGCATCGGTCACCTGAGCGTGCCCGGCGGCGACAGCAAGAAGCCTTGGGGCAAGTACGTGATCGCCTACAACAAGATCACCAAGGACCGCTACCTGCCCACCGGCCCCGAGCTAACGCAGAGCGCACAGCTCTACAGCATCGACGGCGACAAGATGGAACTGCTGCTGGACTTCCCCACCACGGGCGAGCCGCACTATGCACAGTCCATTCCCGCCGACCTGGTGAAGCCACGCGAGGTGAAGTTCTTCAAGATCGAGGAGAACGAGCACCCCTTCGTGGCCAAGGGCGAGAAGGAGACCAAGATCGAGCGTCGTGGCAAGGAGGTACACGTGTGGATGACCACCATCCGTTCGCACTTCGCACCGGACAATATTGAAGGTGTGAAACTGGGCGATGAGGTGTACTTCCACATCACCAACCTGGAGCAGGACTGGGACGTACCGCACGGCTTCGCCATCAAGGGAGCTGCCAACGCGGAATTGTTGCTGATGCCCGGTGAGACGCAGACCCTGAAGTGGGTGCCCACGCGTGTGGGAGTGACGCCGATGTATTGCACGGACTTCTGCTCCGCCCTACACCAGGAGATGCAGGGTTATGTGCGTGTATCTCCAGCCAATAGCAACGTGCCTTTGACCGCTCTCACGGTATCCGTGGACGCCGAGCTGTAGGACCGAACCACACCACCTGACAGTGACCACGGCCCCGGTGCATGCCGGGGCCGTGGTCCTGAAAGGCCCTATCTCATTCACCTTTTGACCATGAAGCCCATCTCCCGCGTAATGATCGCCCTGGCCGCCTTGGCCCTATTGATCCTTCTGTTCGTCCCCATCTGGCGCATCGATCTGCAGGCACCCCAGTATCCGGAGGGGCTCTTCATCCAGATCTACGCCGACCATTTCGCCGGCGATGTGGAGAAGATCAACGGATTGAACCACTACATCGGCATGGGCACCATCCATGATGAGATGTTCCCCGAGTTCGTGTACCTGCCCAAGGTGCTGATCGCCCTTGCCGTTTTCGGTGTGCTCGCTGCCATCTGGGGTAAGCGGCAGGGGCTCTTCGCGGGCCTCATCACCCTCACGCTCTTCGGGCTCTGGGCGCTGTACGATATGTACAAATGGGGCTACAGCTATGGCCACGACCTGGATCCGCGCGCAGCGATCAAGGTGGAAGGTCAGGCCTACCAGCCGCCCTTGATCGGCCACAAGCAGTTGCTGAACTTCGATGCGTGGTCCACGCCTGATACCGGTGGGTGGATCCTCTTCGTGGTGATGGGCCTGCTGGCCGGTGTCTACTTTTTGGAACTGCGCCGGAAGAAGCCGGCCAAGCCTGTAACCGCATGAAGCCCATGAGCTCCTTCATCCTGCTCCTTACCCTTGCCTTGCTGTCGTGTACGCCCGCAGAACCGGCCATTGATTTCGGCAAGGCCGAATGTGCGCACTGCCGCATGAACGTGGTGGACCGCCAGTTCGGCGCCGCACTGGTCACCGAGAAAGGTCGGCAGTACGTGTTCGATGATGTCTCGTGCATGGTTCTCTTTGTGGCGAAGGGCACGGTGGCCGAAAGCCAGGTGAAAGGTTGGTACGTATGCGACCATGCCAAGCCCGGCACGCTGATCGATGCCACTATGGCTCTTTACCTGCAAGGTCCTGCCTTCCGCAGTCCGATGCGCGGCGATGTGGCGGCCTTTGCTGATGAGGCCGATCGTACGAAGGCAGCGGTACAGGGGGAGGCCAGGCCCATGGATTGGACCACCGTGCGCCAAGTGCTATCCAAGTAAGCGTGTTGATGCGGAAGGGACTGATCCTGCTCCTGTCCTGCGTTGCGGGCGGTCCGCTGACGGCGCATAGCTGGACCTATCGGTCGGGCACATCGGGCACGTTGCAGCAACTGATCGGCAAGGCCACAGCGGGCGATACCATCATCGTGGAAGGCACTGTGAACGAAGGCTCCATCCATGTGGACCGCCCACTGGTGCTGCTCGGTGATGCCGATGCGGTGATCGATGGCGGTGGCAAGAACGATGCCCTGCGGATCACGGCGGACAATGTCACGGTGCGTGGTTTCACCATCCGCGGTTCGCGCCGCAGCAACCTGGACGACATGGCGGGGGTCAAGGTGAACGAGTGCCGTGGCGTGGTGATCGCGGACAACTTCGTGGACCAGTGTTTCTTCGCCATCTATCTCAGCGGTGCGAAGGATGCGCTGATCGAGGGCAACACCGTGCTGGGCGAACCGGGTGACGAGGACCACATGGCCAACGGCATCCACTTGTGGAAATGCAGCAATGCCACCATTCGCAACAACCGGATCGAATACCATCGCGACGGCATCTACTTCGAGTTCGTGACCGACTCGCACATCATCGGCAACACCTCCCTGCACAATCTGCGCTACGGCCTGCACTTCATGTTCAGTCACCGCGATGCATACGTGGACAACCACTTCGAGGACAATGGGGCCGGCGTAGCCGTGATGTTCAGCAAGAAGATCGCCATGCGCCGCAACCGCTTCCTGGCCAACCGGGGTGCCAGTGCCTACGGGCTCCTGCTGAAGGAGATCAATGATGGCGAGATCATCGACAACACCTTCCAGGACAACACCACGGGGATCATGATCGACGGTTGCAACCGGATCAACGTGCACGACAATGAATTCCGGCTGAACGGCTGGGCCTTGCGGCTCTTCGCCAATGCCATCGACTGCGACTTCCGGGGCAACACCTTCGCGGGCAATACCTTCGATGTGAGCACCAACGGATCGCTGATCCCCAATACCATGAACGGCAACTACTGGGACCGCTACGCGGGCTACGACCTGGACCGCGACGGTTACGGCGATGTGCCACACCGCCCGCTGGGTTTCTTCACCCTGCTGGTGGAGATGCAGCCCTATGCCATGGTGTTCTCACGCAGCCTCTTCGTATCGCTGCTGGACCGTGCCGAGCGCCTGATCCCTTCCCTGACACCCGAGAGCATGAAGGACGACGGACCACTGATGCGGCCTCCGGTGCGTGCAGATCATAGGACGACCGACACTCGTTCATCTTTCTACATGTTGCATTCACCATTTTTCACTCAAGAGGCCATTTGTTGGCGGAATGAAGAATACAGAATGGCAGCCCGGGTCACACCCCGGGGCACGCCTGATGATCGGCAGGAGGGTCCGGAAGGGACCGCTGCCTTCTTGATGGCAATTCGTCCTGAAAGACCCCGCATTACCATTCCCCATGCCTGAAGCGCGGATCACCTTTCAAGGCGTTGGCAAACGCTACGGCTCGCTCTGGGCCCTACGCCATGTGGACTGTGCGTTCCATGCCGGCGAGGTGGTGATGCTGATCGGCCCCAACGCCAGCGGCAAGACCACCTTGATCAAGAACCTGCTCGGCCTGGTGCGCCCCACCGAAGGCCGCATCACGGTGAACGGAGAGGTGATCGGCAGCGACCCGGCCTACCGCAGGGCCATCGGCTACATGCCACAGATCTCCCAGTTCCCGGCCACGCTCACCATCGGCCAGTTACTGGAGATGATGGCCGACATCCGCGAGCTCGGCAAGGACGAGCTGGAGGACAGCCTGGTGGAGGAGCTTGGTCTTACTGCACAGTTGGACAAGCGCCTTTCCACGCTAAGCGGGGGCACCAAGCAGAAGGTGAGCGCGGTGCTTGCCCTGCGTACGCGCCCGAGCATTTTGGTGATGGACGAACCCACAGCAGGGCTGGACCCGCTATCCTCCCTGCGCGTGTTGCAGCGTGCGGCCGCCGTGCGCGATGCCGGAGGCACGGTGCTCATCACCTCGCACCTGATGGAGGAGGTGGAATCGCTCGCCGATCGCGTGGCCTACTTGGAGGACGGTAGTTTGAAATTCCTGATGCCGGTGCAGGAGATCTTGGAACACACAGGTGTGAAGCGTTTGTCGGAGGCCTTGCCGAGGATGTTGGAGTCCAATGCATTGTCCAATGTCTTATGACAGTTGACAGCTGTCCCAATAGCCTGGTGATTCCCGCAACTGTCAACCGTCATAAGACATAGGACATTCTTCCCCCATGCTGAAAGTCTTCAAATACACCCTCATCGATCTGGCACGCAACCGCTTCGTGCTGGGCTATGCACTGTTGATGCTGCTGGTGGCGCAAGGCCTGTTCGCGCTGGAGGGTGATCCCACGAAAGCCTTGCTGAGCCTGGTGCAGGTGGTGATGGCCTTGGTGCCGCTGATCGCACTGGTCTTCACTGTGGTGTACATGTACGATACCATCGAGTTCACACAGCTGTTGGCGGTGCAACCCATGCGGCGCAGTGCCATTCTCGGTGGACAGCTGCTGGCCATGTCCACGGCCCTTTTGCTGGCGCAAGGAGTGGGTCTCGGCCTGCCCTTGCTGGTGCATTCGCCCACAATGGCCGCACTGGTCCTGTCCCTTTCCGGCTCGGCGTTGGTGCTGGTGTTCGCGGCGTTGGGTGCCCTGATCGCCTTGAAGCAGCGGGAGAAAGCGCGTGGGGTGGGGGTGGCACTGGCCATCTGGTTCCTCTTCGTGCTGGTGTATGATGCCCTGCTGATGTGGGGCATGTTCACGCTGAGCGACTATCCCATCGAGCCCTTCGTGGTACCGCTGGCCGGCATCAATCCCATCGACCTGGCGCGCATCATGGTGATGCTGCAAGTGGACCTTGCCGCGATGATGGGATACAGTGGCGCCATCTACAAGAACTTCTTCGGCAGTGCGGGGGGGGCCGCCGTTGCCGCGTTGATCCTGCTGTTGTGGGTCGCGATACCGTTGCTCTTCGCCTTTCGGGTGTTCCGCAGGAAGGACCTTTGAACAACACGATCCAATGAGAACCTCCGGTCGATCGCTCTTCCTCATGACCGTTGCCTTGCTGGGCTTCCTGGTGCTTCATACCGTTGGGTGTGCACCATCACCGGCTGATGACGCTGCCCAGGACGAACAAGCTGCTCCGCCTGATCCAGTTGTGCCATCCGGAACTGCAAAGGCATTGTTGGAACTGGACAATGGCAAGCGCTGGGCGATGAGCCCGTCCATGTTGCCGCCCGTGCGACGTATGCAGGAACGGATCGCCGAGGCCGGCCAGGCCGGCATCCTCGACCACGCTGCGCTCGCAGACAGCCTGTTCGTGGACATTGATGCGCTGGTGGCGGGCTGCACCATGGAGGGCAAGGCCCATGCGGAGCTGCATGACTGGTTGATGCCCCACATGCAACTAGTGCAGGAATTGGAGCGGACCACGGACACGGCGCAGGCACGGAACATACTCCAGCAACTGGCCGCTTCCTCGGCGGAGTTCGACCGCTACTTCGAATAATGATCACACACATTTTTTTCGATCCTTGACGATCATCATGTGTTAATATCATGAAACGGATAAAATTGTCGCTTGTAAGCCAAACCAACCAACCATGAAGATCCCCATGAAGCAAAGCTGGACCCTCGGTGTCCTGTTGCTGCCCTTTCTAATTGCCTGCGGTGGAGGTGCTGCGGACCCTGCGGCCGATGCGGCCACTCCGGCCAATGAACCCGGAGCCGGCCAAAGTGCTGTGGTGGACGACATGAGCAACCCGACCGTAGTGGGCGTGGCGGTGAAGTCTCCGGACCACAAGACACTGGTGGCCGCGGTGCTCCATGTGAAGTACCAGGATGTGCTCTCGAACGCAGGCCCCTTCACGGTTTACGCCCCAACGGACGCTGCTTTCAATGCATTGCCCGCAGGCACCTTGGATGAGCTCCTGAAGCCTGAGAACAAGGAGAAGTTGCAGGATATCCTGGAGTACCATGTGGCCGTGGGAGTGTTCCAACCGGACAAGATGGCCAGCGGTCGGAAGTTGAACATGGCCAACCTGAAGGATGCCACGTTCTCCAAGGCGGAGGATGGTACGGTGATGATCAACGATGCAAAGGTGCTCGGCGTTGCCGAAGCAGCCAATGGCATTGTTGTGGTGATCGACAAAGTGCTCCTGCCACCGCAGTGAGCTTGAAGGGTTCCACTGTTCCTCCCAAGTGGTTGTGCGGAGCGGTGAAAGTCGGCAAAGGCGTCCTTCGGGACGCCTTTGTTGTTCCGGTCCAGCGTACCATCATCCATGCCGGAATGGCGGACCAGCGTTGACGTTGCCAACGGGTCGTGGTGAAGAACATTCCTGTTGGTCGTAACTTCAACCAATGCCACGGATGGCGCGAGGTTCGTTCGATGTATCCGCGAGCGGTGCGGGGAGTGGCGCGCTGTGTGGCCCAACGCCACGCTACATCGATACTTCAGGAGTGGTTGAGAACGTTGTGCGCATTGCCTACCCCTCGGCACTGACGAACATCAGGGAATGGCTCTTTGCACAGAGGGAGTTTTGGATCTCTTTAAAAGCCATCTCACCATGCCCGTCATCGCCAAGTCACCGGTTCAGTCCATGAAGAACGAAAAGAATGAGCGTCCAGAGGTCCTGACCCTGGAAGAGGTACGGAAGAACGCGCTCGCTTATTTCAAGGGCGATGAACTGGCGGCCACCACCTGGATGAACAAGTATGCCCTGCGCGATGGTGATGGGCATTTGGTGGAGGCATCGCCTGCCGATATGCACCGGCGCA
>Ga0315900_10010789_pt1 | contig 11395 bp, 9 predicted proteins | sample LakEriMetagenome_FD_203521 | JGI IMG/M metagenome (GOLD analysis project Ga0315900, IMG submission 203521) | Freshwater fungal communities from buoy surface, Lake Erie, Ohio, United States - Buoy 12 MA114 | ecosystem: Environmental > Aquatic > Freshwater > Lake > Lake biofilm | place: USA: Lake...
ATTTGTGTATCTAATATTCAAAGATGTCACATTACCCGACGTTATAGTAGATCCTGTAAATTTACCATAATAAATATTTGGATTTGCAGGTCCTGGTGTTGGGGTAGGTGTTGGGGTAGGTGTTGGTGTAGGTGTTGGACTAGGAATTGGTGTAGGTGGTACAATAGCGTTAGGACTACAACAAAAATCAACCTCAGAAATTGATTCTAAAATATTTATGTATAGTTTTTCCCTTAAAGGTAGTTCAACCTCACCTTGTTGATTTATTATTTTAAAGGACCCTTCGTACCTACCTGTTGTTGATGTATTTTTTTTTGTAAATTGATAATAGATCGTATCATATTCATTAGAAAAAACACAAACCCCTTTAGCCACTTTATAAAAATTAGTGTCAACATCTTTCATGTAGAAATATATGTTTGTATTACTAAAATCAGTATATAAATAATTGTAGTCTGTTTTACCGTCTTTCAATAAATTAACTTCTAAATACGGTAAGGTCGCCTTTTTTCTAATATTAAATTCCATATAGTATAAATACCAATATAAAAGAAAAGGTACCCCTTTCGGAATACCTTTCTTAGATTTTAGAACACCTCCCTTTCTTTAAGGTTTATGAAACTAAGATTCTACTCAAAGCTTCTCCTGTTTTTTAAAAGAGAACAAGTAACTCTATACTATAAATATTTTCATATTTGATATCTTTTTACTTTTGGTGGTAAATTTTGTAAAGTTGCAAATATTTTATCAAATTTTCTTTTTGTTTCAATACTAGACGCAAAAAGTTTATTACCGTATTGTTTTTTACAAAACATTATAAAGTTTTTAGCTTGATTTAATTTCTCATCATCAGGTGCCCGATTATTCGCCTGTTCGACATTTTTTGTATCACCATTAGTTTCTATAATAAAGTTATAATAATATTCTGTAAAATTCCTACAATATTCTTGTTGAGATTCGCTTTCTTCCCAAAGTTCTTTTTCTCTGTCTTCTGAATATTCAGCAAATACGATTGCCGTTTCTTCTTTTGGATCTCTTGTGTCGTAATAATCTTTTAACTTATCTATAATATTTTGTACACCCCTTTTTATTTTTGGTATTATTCCTTTTTTTGGAGATAACGGAATATTAAAATTAACGTCGTCATTAAAATTAAATGTTTTACTGTATGATTGAAATCCTTTCTTTTCTACTGTCACCTTATATTTTCCAACATAAGGCAAAACAACTTTGAATGCTCCGTTGCCGTCAGTCTCAGCTGACTTACTATTATTCTCATCATCTTTTTCTTCTATTGTTACAATAGCGTCAACAACCCCCTTTTTACCATCAATAGTACCTTGTTTTACAATACCACTTATAGTGATACTTTCATCTAAATCTTTTTTTGTTTCATTATTTGTTGTCTGTTTTTCAGCACCATTGTTTTTAGATTTTTGATTTGCATCGTAATCTGAAATAATTTTATCATACTCAGTTTTATCAATTTTAGACCAATTGTTTTTTGTAAAATCCTCAAATTGAGGTATTTTATATAGTCCTTCCCAAACCTTTTTTTCTCCAGAATCATATAATTCTGTAACAGTTACGTGGATATATTCACTATCTATCTTATTTATTAAAATTAACTCTATTTGCCCAATGGATTTTAAATCCCACAAAAATGTATCACCAACTTTAAAATCGTTAGTAACGTCTTCTTTCAATAAATTATATAAACCAAGAATTGTCTTTTTTTCAGACTCAGAAATAATAATTCTTTTTTTCATCACAAATAAAGATTAACTTTTTTTAGATAAATATCTAAGACCGAATTTACCTTCAAATTTATCTTCACATTTTGATAGAATGTGATTTACAACTTTTCTTTGTTCACTATTAATGTCTGAATCATTTTTAGCCATTAATAATGACCTACAAAAACCTCTACGAACTAAAACATGTGAAGAATTTTTTTGTAATGATCTAAAAAACTCAGGAGTTGCCTCTAATTTATAGATTGGAATTTTTTCATTGAAAACTGAACTAATCTCACTTTCTTCATAAAAATCTTTGAATAACTTTGGGGGTATCTCTGTGGTCCACCCCCTTGATATTTTCTCTTGAACTTTTTCTTTTACCTTCTTCGGTAAATTTTTAAGTCCTTCTTTTTCATCGTTTCTGAGACTGTTTGTTCCCGTTGCTTCTTTTTTTTTTAACGACTCAAGGCCGTTTTCTCTTTCTTTAGGTTTTTTTTCAGGTGGTATTTGTTTTGTTAATACCATGTTTGACATTTCTTTTTGAGTGAAATCACCTTTAACTAAATTCCAGTTTCCACCTTTTTGTCTACTAACTGAAAATATTTCATACTCACCCTTAGATTCTCTAATAACACTTAAAATTGATGCCAAACCTGTTGGGTAATAAGTTTCTTGAATATTTGCCTGATCTTTCAAGTATTTGAATCTTAAAACTTCAGGATGTGTGTCAACAACTGCTCTTACAAATGCATCATCACCATCATAATTTTTTATAAAGTCATTAAATCTTTCTTTAATTTTACCGTGTTTTAATGAATCTGTTTCAATGTCTTTAAAGTCACCTGTTTTCTCATCGTATTTTTGAAATGTGAAAGTATCATACCAGTGGTCAAATTTATTCTCACCAAATCTTTGTTCATCCTCATTTTCAAATATGTGTCTACTTCTCATATTTCTATTTCCTAATAAATATCTTTCGTTTATAATATTTTTTTTCACAATTGCATTTTCACTAATAAATTTGTTTTCAGGTGGTACCATTTTTATTATTTTAATTTTGTGTAATAATTCAGTAACTTTACCCGTTGCGTCTGTTTGTTCTTTTCCTGATGGAACATCTTTTTCATATTGTTCATTAGGTATTTCAAAATCATCTAAAGTAGAGATATAAGTGTTTAATAAAGCTAAATCTTTTTTTCTATTTAGGTTAGATAAAGAATTTGCCCATATTGTAAACTTTTCTATGTAACCATTAACAATCGTCATTCTTTCACCAATCCTTTTGAGTTTTTCTAACCCTTTTGTTTTGGCTTCGTTATAATTTTTTAAGGCTAACTCAAATTTGTATTTGTTAAATCCTAATTTTGGCATTCTCCCTTGTCCTTGATATGAATTTTTTATCAAATATAAATACCACATATTAACAGTTCCTGGTTTATCCTTATAACCAACAATGTTTCTATAATTTTGAATATCTTTATTAAGTTCATTAGTCACACTTGTAAGATCATTAAATAAATCGTCAGTTTTAAGACTTTGATTTAAACTTTCCTGTACTTTTGCGCTATTACTTTTTAAGTAATTAACTGCCATGTATTTTAAACTGACCATTTTTTTATTTATTGGGTCCCAAAAGTGAGGCATAAAATATTCAGGTTCATAACCTAGTCTGTTACCTGAGTTATTGTTAACAAGATCATAACTATCAATAAATGGGTAAAATATTTTATCAACTAATATGCCTATTGGTGCAGTATTTTCATCAGTAGTATTGAAATTAGAATTTTTAACCATTTGTTCTATACCATATTGCGCTTCGCTATCTTTAACTTTGTCACCAGTAATATTTTTTAAATAATTAGGATTATATGTTAAAAACCCTTTTTCTGTTAGTAATATAAATTCAGATTCAGTAATCGTTTCATTACTTATTATTGTAGGAGTTTTAATATACCTTTTAATTCTTTGTTTAGCCGTCTCCATTCTTTCAGATAGTGCTCTTTTATTAGTTTCGTTAAGAGCAGCATCTACCTTTGCATTCGATTTATTAATTATTTCGTCCTTAAGCCTTTTTAATTCTTGGTCAATATTATTCAATTGGAATAAATCTTTTGTATCGTTTGTAACATCGGCATAAAATTTTCCAAAGTCGAATATTGTCTCAGCAACTACTTCAGGTGCAGGTGCCGATAAAAACGCAAGGTCTTGTTGAAACAATTCAACATCCGTTTTAGAAAGGTTTCCAGTAAATAGGTAAGTAACCCCCATTTTGGTTCCCACAAGTATTTTAAGTATGTATTCTAAAAGAGGTGTTGGGGAAGCTAAAGTACCAAACACCTTACCAACCACAGAAAATAGTCCATTTTGCATATCTTTCAATAAACTAGCCACCACGTCACTTCTGAACTCATTTAAATCATCTTGAAATTCTGCTAATTCTTTTTGAGCTTCAGGAACACCAAACCATTGCCCTATCGCATCTATCGGCCCAATTGAAAAGCAATATAAAACTGTTTGTAAAACTGTTTTCAAAATAAACGCACTCCATGTACCTACGTTACTAGAATTTAAATCCGACGGTTTATTGGGTAATTCGTTAATAATAGCTTCAGCTAACATATACAAGTTATCTCTTATCCACCTTAAAACCGGTAAGACTACGCTGTAAATAATTATCCATCTAGCGATTAAAATTAACGCCCCTTTAGGGTACCCATGTTTAAAAAACATTTTTTCCATAAATTGTGGAGATGTAAAAACGCCATTTCTTGCAAAGTTTAAAATCATATTACTGGCATATTGCAATATTTTTGCAATACCGCCTGTTATTAAATTTAAAAATGAAGAAAGTATGAAAGAAATCGCTTTACCAATTTTTGTAGAAAAAATCCCACTGGTCGGAACCTCTTTTTTACTAAAAAATTCACCTACATCCTCTAACCACTTATATGTATTTTTAATACTTTGTGGATCATCAACCCATCCTTGTGCATTTTCTTCTCCATATACTTTTTTCCATTTATATAATATTGAAAGAGCATCTTCCCATGCATTTGTGTCCGTCTTTGATTTTCTAGCACTAATAACTGACTCAAAAATTTCTTCTAGTGTATTTAATTTTGTTTGATTATTTGATCCTCTAGCAGTAAACCATTCGTATAATGTAACCGCACCTGTATTATCGTCCGGATCTTCATTTTTTGATTTTCTTAATGCTTGCTCAAATAGATTATATATTTCATCTATTCTTTGATCTAACCCTACTTTACCTTCATCATTTATTCTTTTATAATCTCTTAAAGTCTTTATTTCTTTTTCTAACTCTAAATAATATAACTCCCGTTCTTTTTGTATTGCTTTATCACCCCCTTTTGAAAATTTAGTGTCGGCCATAGCGTTCATTATTTCTCTCATTTTTGTAAGTTTTTTGTGTAACTCTTCTTCAACATCAACAGCACCCCTTAAATTTCTACTTTGTATAATTTGTCTATAATATAGTTGGTTAATTTCTACCCACTTATCCAATCTAATAAAAGCAAAAATGTAAGAAATCCAGCTATCACTCATCGCTAGTTTTTTTAAAAAATATTGAACTCTTGTTGCATTACTTATTTCTGCCTTTACTTTACTTAAAGGTAATCCACTATTTTCAATCTCCTTATTTATCTCATCTAAACTTTTTTCAAGGTCAACATCTAAATCATCTTTTAAATCTTCTAATGTTTTTTTATAATTGTCAGAATTTTTAATTTTAGACATCGTGGTTTCTAAAACTTCCTTTGGTATTTCTTCACCATTAACTCTCTTATAAAGTAGGGCAATAGATTCCTTCAAAGCCAATTCCAATTTTGTTTCTGTTATTTTTACTCCGTCTTCTGCGTTTTTCTTTATTAGGTTAGAAGCCAAATCTATGGTGTCGTCTTGAAATGTTTTTGTTTTACCTGGTATTTTTTTATTTAAAATAGAATTAGCACTATCATCAATTTGTTTTTGGGTAAATTTTTGAATTTCATCTTTAGTTAATTTTTCACCGTACCCTTTTTCCATTTTTCCCAATAAGTCTCTAAGTGCTATTTCTGTTTTATCAACCAATTTTATATTAGGGTCCTGAATTTTTTTTAAAGTTGCATCAATGAAGGTTTTTAAATCATCACCCCTTTTTATCGCCAACGCTTCCAATTCTTTTATTACATCTTTATTTCCTGCTTTTTGTTTTAAATCCTTTCTAACTGAAGCACTCATTTCATCATCTGCGTTTCTAAAAAGCATATTATCAATAAATCTATATGTGTCCTCTAAACCAACAGTTACGATCCATTTAACACCTGGTTTAGACCCACCATCTTCAATAATTAACCTATGTAATAATAAAATTTCATTTTTTTGGTTTTCCGTTATTATTAAGTTTTTCATATTTTAAATTTTATTTATTTTTTATTAAAGAGTCTAAAGTATTTTGAAAATATTTATAATCATCTTCAGTAATATCATTTATAGGTTTATATGAATTTAGTACTGAATCTTTTTGTCTGTTGTTCCACTCTTCATTATCGGCTATTTGTTTTAAATTTTTATCTAAAAGTTCTTTATTTTTTTCAGATTTATCCAGAACATCTTGTTCTATTTTTTTTGAAATTTCTTTATATTTTTTTTCTATTTTACCATAAATATTATTTTCATCCTCCACACACAATTCTTTTTTTGTTGCTAAAATTTCTAAAATCTTATTTATTGTTTTAGGACCCAAAGCACCATCAACAGATAAATTATATTTTTTTTGAAACGACTTTATAATTAACTCAAACCTTCTATTATACACTCCAGGATCATATTCTTGACCTTCAAAATTAAAAGTCCCATGTTCTATATCTCTATTTGGTATTATTTTAGTCAAAGTAACTCTATTTGAATTGTCTTTTATGGAAAGTATCCAAACGTATAATTTATTAATTTTTGAAGTGTCAATAGTTGTTTTTTGCCCATCGACTACTTTAGATTGTAAAATTTTTCCATTTATATTATATATTTTTATCTCGTTATAATTTTGAGTATTATTAACTGTTAATTTATTATTTTTTAACGAAAAACTATACCATGGATTAGTTTTTACGTAATCAGGATCTGTTGGTTCTATCACGTCAAAAAACATATCTATTAACTCTAACTCGGGTAGATATCCTTTATTTCTACTTGAATAAACAGTATTAGTATTTAATAATATTTTTAAAACATTTGACGTAAGGTTTACTAAACATATTTGATTTGTGTCTTTTGGTTTTTTACTTTCTGGTTTTATTTGAGTCATTTCAGGAGAATCAAATTTTGGAACTCCAGGTAACCCTAAAACACGGCAAACAACATACCAACTAATACCTACTGTGGCCATTGTAAAAATAGGTTTTGCCAACGATTTAGTCAATGTAAATGCAATTTTAGTTAAAAAACTAGCAGATAAAAAACCATGACTAATTAACCAAAGTATTAATGTAGCAATTTGTTTTAACCCTTTAGGAAAATTATTTTTTATGATTGTAATAACCGTTTTATTCCATAGAGATGAATAACATTTTTTTAATATTTCTGGGTTTTTAAATAATGTTTTTTTTGATTTTTCCGCCAACTCACTAGAAATTTTTTTCTTACCTTTACTTTCTATATATTCTTTAAATTGTCTTATGTCGCTTGTATCCATATTTGACATTCTCATTATATCAGTAATGTTCATTAGTGCAAATATTGCTAAAATACCTCCCATAAACCAATCGCCGTCAGGATTATCTTTATGTGGTTGTATATATGCATTTATTTCTAACGCATCTGCAACTAGCGCCGCCTTTAACAAAGCAGGATGCCTGGTAAATGCGGCGGCAAGATTAAGTACCAAAGTAGCAACTAAAGAATCGTCTCTCATCCACGCATTAAACTCATTCCATTTTTCGTTTAATAAATCATTAACTTTATAAAAAGTAGGATAAAGAGTCTTCAATGTTTGTTGTTCTTTTTCATCAAAAGAAAAATCTAAAAACAATAGTCTTTCTTTTAACCATTTAATATCACCACTACTAATCCTCCACATTTTAAGGGATTTATTTATTTCAGGTATAACATTAGCATTTACCCAATCATTAACCCCCTTTATTTTATCGTTAATAGGGTCTCTAAAATTTTTATCCAACCCTTTATTAATGTCTTTTACTGACTTATTTACGTCGTCTCTAAATGTACGGTCAATCCATTTATTTGCCATAGTTATCAAATCCTCATCTTGTTCAGAAAGTATTTTTGACCTATCGTATTTTATTAATTTTAAATTTTTATTAATTTCTTCTTTTAAAATATTTTTCATATCAAAGTATTTGCTTTACCTCTAGTCACACCAGATTCCCATTTATTATTTGCTATTGGGTTCGCTTTACCTCTTGCAACTCCACTTTCCCATTTTGTTACAGTAGGGTAACCTGAAGATGTACCACCGCCACCTGTGCTTGCTGCAGCCTCACCCTCTTCTGTCATTTCACCATCAACATCATCAATATCATCCGATTCTACCTCATCTTTTTTTCCAAACATAAGTTCTTTTATTCTATATATCTCCTTTTCTTTTGACATATTTAATAAATATATTAATTTTTTAAATCAGAATCGTTTTTTAATATATTAACGACTTTTTGATTGTGATCTTCCCAGTCAGTTCCCGATAATGCCCTGTTTCTTGAATCTATCGCAACATCAACCAATTCATCACAATCTAATCCTGATGACACAGCATTATTAATATCTCTTGCAAAATCTTGGAAAAATTTAGGTCCGTTCCAACAAGCGTAAGTAAAATGGAACATCAATCTTTTATCTTGCATTACTTTATCGTAAGCCTCGTCACTTAGATATACGCTATTGTCATTGAATGCTTTTCTCATTAATTTACCTGCCCTACTACGTAATAAACTTTCTAAATCACCACCCATATAACCATGATACCAAACCTTACAAAATTCATCAGTAGTTTCATATTTTTTCTTTTCATCGTCAATTATTCCAAAATATTCCCTACCTTCCGCAACTCTATCCCATTCACCCGCCTTTCTATCAATACCAAAATGAGTTTCTCCAGATTTTAAATACATATCAGGAAATTTATGGTTTTTACAAACCCATCCATTCCAATACCCACCTTCAAAATTATCTATAACTTTGTTGACAAACATATCCCAAACACTATCTATTGTTCCTTTAAACCTAGGACAATCAGGTTTTATTTCAACTTCTTTTCTTCCTAAATATTGACCTAAATCGTTATCATCAAATCCTTTTATTTTTAAATCATACATGATATCTTCCATTGTTTCGTTGTCAGCAATACCTGTCTGTTTTAATCCTTTTTTCTTTTGATATAATTTTACCATGTATTCTGTTTCATCATCAAAAATACCTTCGTATTGAATATAGTCTTCATACTGAGACATTAAAAATGCTAAAGCAATTTCTATTTGGTGTACATCAGGATTATATCTACTTGAATTGTCTTTCATGTAGATATTTTTACTATCTACAATTTCTTCAAATCTATCAAGAAAATCATATATTGTTGAAAAGTCTTCTTTATCTTCTCCTGAAATATCTACGTTTTTAACAAAAGGGTCCCCACCTAATTTATTTTGTTTTTTTGAATCGGATAATTTATTTTCAAATTTTAATTCTGACACAAAATCCATCACTTTAAGTAATTTTGTGTTTGTATTATTTAATGGTTCGTAACTCATAACTTGACCTGTCCCTATAAGTTGGAATTCATTTGCTTCAAATTCATCATAAAACAGAACTCTTTTTTTCTCAATTTCTTCAACATCATTTTCATTTATAAAAGGTAAATCATTACTCACTAAAAATCCCTCGACAACATAATAGCTAGAATTAGGAAAAATTTCTTTTATAAGATTACAAAGAGATGAGACTTCCATAATATTAGAGTAATATTCTCTACTTCCTATTGAAATTACAATATAATCAATTTCTTCATAAGTTTTTTGTGTTGATAACCTTTTGAACATTAATCTCATTGACATGTCTACATCAATTAAATCTTCTAAAGGTTCTGTATTATAATTTTGTAAATAATAAGCAATTTCATCACCAATTACGGCAATCCTTGCTCTTGTATCTTCATTCAAAAAAATCATTTTTTATCTATTTAAATTCAGGTTTAGGTATTTTTTTAGGATAAACAACATAATATTCATTTAAAAAAGAAATAAGATTATCCTCATTATCTATATAGTCGTATTCATCATCCCAATCATCTTCTTCTTCTAATAAAGTTTCAAACATTCCAAAATCTTTTTTATCATCATAACCAAACTCCTCAAAAAAAGAATATTCAATAAAGTCCTCTCTTACCATATCTTCATCATCACCAACCAATCTAAATTCAACGTTAATTAAATTTTGGGTTTTGTCTATATAGTGATTAAGTATTTCAATAACTTCCATTAGTTAAAATTTTTAAATCTTTTAAACATTTCTAAAGTTTTATTAACATTTTCAGTTAAACCGTCAATTTTATCATCTTCAATTTCACCCTCAAAGTCAGTCTCTTCTAATTCATCATATTCTGAATCTTCATCGTACTCTTCTCTAAATGGATCAACAGGACCACCAGATTTAAACTCATATGGTTCATCTATCTCATCATAATGTAGATTTTTTGCTGCTGTTTCATTTATATTATGGTTTTTATAATTAATAACTTCCCCTTTATTTGTGACAGTTACACCATTTTTATCATTTCTAGCATCATAAACCGTTAATGGTGTCATATTTGATTGCACATTACCAACGGCATATCCATCATAAGGATTAGCGTGTAATTTTGCGATTTGTTGTCTTTCTTCATCAGACATTTTAGAATAACCTCTCATAATTATAATTTTACTTTGTTTATATTTTTTTTAGTCATGTAAAAAAGACTCTCCTTTAAATCCTTATTTTCATAATATTCAATATCATATACCCATAAATCTCCATCAGCCAAAAGTTTTATTTTAGTCAAAAACTTGTTAGTATCGGGATCAAAAAATTCAACCCAATAAGCGTCTTCTTGCATTTCTCCTTCTAACTCATCAGAATTGTTTAAATTTTTTACAACAATTCCTTTAGAAAGTGCCGGTACATCATCACCATCCATCTGTACCAAAATTATCCTATCGTGTTTTTTTAATTTTGGGTTTGGTGTATATAGGTTTTCTTTTTCCATAATAATAAATATAATTATAATTGTAATAGTAATAATATGGTTAAATTTTTGAAGTATTTGTTAGTCGAGATAATGAATAAATATGGTTCATTTATGTGGTTTGGTACTCATGTGTCAATGACCCAAACTGATTGGCATTGGGTACTTGAAACTTTTTTTTGTGTTTTAGTTAACTTTTTAATGATTTTTTCCGTATATTTGCAATATAAAGAAAAACAAAATGAAGACTTACGAAAAACTGACAATACCTGAAGACTCTGCTTGGAACAGAAAAGGTGTGTCTGCATGGATTTGGAGAAACCTACATTGGAGAATAAGATACTTTGTTGGTGGTATAAAAAACATCTTTAGATGGATACCAACTTTATATAAAGATAAGGATTGGGATGAATGGTACATTTTAACA
>Ga0315900_10010790_pt1 | contig 11395 bp, 8 predicted proteins | sample LakEriMetagenome_FD_203521 | JGI IMG/M metagenome (GOLD analysis project Ga0315900, IMG submission 203521) | Freshwater fungal communities from buoy surface, Lake Erie, Ohio, United States - Buoy 12 MA114 | ecosystem: Environmental > Aquatic > Freshwater > Lake > Lake biofilm | place: USA: Lake...
GAGGGTCGCGATAATCGTAAATGACATGAGCGATGTAAACATCGATGCAATGCTCGTCGACAACGAAGCGCAATTGAGCCGAACCGAAGAACGACTCATCGAAATGACGAACGGGTGTATCTGCTGTACTCTACGCGAAGATCTATTGGTTGAGATTGCAGAGCTCGCGAAACAAGGGCGATTTGACTACCTGCTGATCGAGTCCACTGGCATATCAGAACCGATGCCAGTCGCGGAGACTTTTACATTTGGTATCAGTAATGGCCAATCGCTAGGTGATGTGGCGGAACTGGATACGATGGTGACGGTGGTCGATGCCTACAATTTCTTCCGAGAAGTTGTATCCACCCATTCGCTCGCCATGCGAGGGCAAGCCACTGGACCGGACGATCGACGTACCATTGCAGAATTGATGATACAGCAAGTCGAGTTTGCGGACGTACTTATTATCAACAAACTCGATCTTGTGGATTCAACAACGCTGCATCAAGTCGAAGGAATGCTCAAGTCGCTCAATCCTTATGCATTGGTTTTGAAGACGAGCTATGGCAAGATCGATAACAAAAAGATACTTAAAACCAACCGGTTTGACTTCGAAAGAGCGATCGACTCTCCGGGCTGGAGAGTCAAACTGCGAGAAGAGGTGAGCAGCGAGAGCGACGAGTACGGCATTGGCTCTTTTGTCTATCGAGCTCGACGCCCCTTTCATCCTAGGCGGTTTTGGGATGCCATTCATGGAGACTGGCCCGGCTTGCTTCGGGCCAAGGGATTTTTTTGGCTTGCCACTCGACTCGATCGCATAGGAGTTTGGAGTCAATCGGGCCCAATCGCGCGATTGAATGGTGGTAATTTTTGGTGGGCGGCGACACCACCAGATATGCATCCCGACGAGGACGACTTTCGGGAACGGCTGGCAAAGATATGGGATCCACAGGTGGGCGACTGTCGACAAGAGTTGGTGTTTATCGGTACCAACATGCCGGAACTCGAACTTCGATCCATGCTCGATGGCTGTTTGTTAACCGATGACGAAATGGAAATGGGCGTTGAAGCGTGGCTTAACTTCTCCGATCCGATGCCCCGCTGGCCAGCCGTCCAGTTAAGCGAGATCCCAACGGAATAAACTCAGCAATTCGTTTAACGAGGATACGGACTTTGGCCGTGTCGGTTTCTGTTGTTGCTCGTACCCCTGGCGTTCGGCACTTGCAATAAATCAGGCTCCCCATCCCCAGGAGAAGGGTCATGGGTGACTAAACACAAAAGCGAACACTTTCACCTAACATTATTTTGTGACGGGCTCCAATTCCTTAAGCTCAAGTTCGGCGCGTTGAATTAAGTCTCGCCTTACTTGGGGGGCAAGTGATTTGTCGTCTTTCAAAGATTTGATTTCCTCTAGCTTGGCTGTTCGAGCAGAATTTCTGTCATCTTCCGAGATTTCCGCTCGTCCGCAACCAATGAATGCGAACGAAACAACAAGAAGAACGAATCTTCCAGCTGTGTTCACCGATTTGCAATTTGGTATTTGTATTAGCGGGTTCATAATTTCAGGAGTTTCGTCACTGTGGTCGCTATCAATAAGCTTAAAAATCGCCCAAAACGGTTCCATCGTTCCGACTTCCCAAGGCCCACCACGTCTTAATGTCTACGGCATTGGGAATGAAACGCACTGAGCCATCGCCGAGCAAACCATTCACTCCACCAACGTGCATACTGCTTGGCGTTATCCCGCGATTGCCATCGGTATACTCCGGTCCGTTCGTTTGAGTATTCCCAAAAACACAAGACCTTGAGTTGGGTGGCATCATGCATGTGAACGTTTGACCGTAAACAGTCGCATCATACCAATTTGTCCCAAGATGTTTCGTGGCGAAGGCGTTGCGGGATGTTAGTGCGCGACAGCGATCAATCCGCTGAGGCATGGAAAGTCCTAGCACAGAACTTATTTGCCCAAGATAGACAACACGGGTATCCGAAAACGTTGGAACGTCGCTATCTAGGCCACTATGTCGGAGTCGTTCACTGTATGCCAACGTGTTCGACAATCCATCGGTCACATCCCTAAACTTTGTTGCACCACCTCCATGCACTGGCACATGAGTCATTCCATTCATTGGATTCAAATTCGTGTAAACTACTCCAATTCCAGCCATCGTGGTGGTCGCAAGGGTGGGTACGGGCAGGTTGCCGTCAGGCCCCGTGGAGGTTCGAGGCCAGCCGATATTGGAAACGTACGAATTGTCGCCTCGTGGGCTCGTATTCTCAACGCCATCAGATGGGCAGAGAAAAGCGGCGACAGTGGATGCGGAGTAGTTTGCATTCGTACCGGTCCAAGGAGCCCTACCGAAATCGAGTTGATTGGTAATGTTGGACTGCTCCAAATAGGGCAACAGAAACGATAGGGAGTTGTAATAATTCGGTACAATTAAATAGGGTGGTATCGCTTTATGAGTGCTTTCGTAGTTATGAAACGACAGTCCAATTTGCTTGAGATTATTCGAACACTGCATGCGTCTGGCAGCTTCCCGCGCGGCCTGTACTGCCGGCAACAGTAGACCTACCAAAATTCCAATGATCGCAATGACCACCAGTAGTTCCACCAAGGTAAAGCCGTCAGATCTCCGCGATCGAAGTTGCATGGAAAATGTCTTTCGTGCTGAGGATAAAGATTTCGGCCACTTGCGAGCCTTACGCCACGAGTGTATTCTAGTGACGCTGCATATGCAATACATGTTCATGTAAATCTGTAGTGCATGCAGTAACCCGTTGCGGAATTGTTTTCGATTTTCAAATGCATCGGTTACCACGTTCCTCAAGGGAAAACATGTTCTGGATAGTCTCGCGAAAAGAGCTTATGCATCTAGTGCGAGATCGCTGGCTTGGCTTGGGACTAGGACTGTTCGTCTCATTGGTGATCGCCTTGCTCCTGGTTGGCATCGGCAATACTCGGTCTTTGATACGGATTCAGCTTGCCAAACAATCACAAGCACGGAATGAATGGCTGAATCAAGACTCAACAACCGGTCATTCCGCGACTCACTTTGGTACAACTCTTTACAAACTGCCTCACCCGCTTTTCGCATTTGATGCTGGTTCCGATCGAAATCTCGGTACTGCCGTACGTATCGAGTCACACCGGCCTTTGCCTGCGACCGATCCGATTGCAGTTGGAAGCGTGCATCCATTGCATTTCGATGTTTCTACTCCAGCCATTTTGTTGCACCTTGTGTGCCCTCTGATTGTCATTCTGCTTACATTTGCGTCTGTGACAAAGGATCGAGAGCTCGGCATCTTGCCTCTAGTGATGAGTACGGGAGTACCGTGGCAACATCTAATGCTCGCCAAGATGTTGAAAGTAATTGTGGTCACCTGTCTTCTGATTGTCGTACCACTCGTTTCGGTGGGATGCTTTGCTTTGTTGGCGGCGAATGACGTAGGAATGGATCATGCGGATCTGGCTCAACGCCTTTTGATGATTGGTCTCTTTTCCTTGTTGTTCCTGAGCGGATGGGGATTTCTGTCGCTGGTTGTTTCGGCGCGAGCAGAGACCTCGACGTCATCACTTTTGACGCTTCTGACTATATGGACGTTCATGTGCATAATCATCCCCCGAATCGCTGTTGAGCTCGCATATCAAAAAAACCCTTTACCCGAAGCTAGTGATTTGGATCAAACACGAGAAGAGCTCGCTCAATTCGGTCATGAAGGTAGGTCGATATTGGAAAAGCTTCGAGTCGAAGTCGACGAAGTGTACAAAAAGCAGTTTGACGTAAAGAGTGTTGAAGAGATACCGTTGAAAATGACAGCAGTCTACCTTACTGCGGTAGAAGACTTTAGTGATCAGGTATATGACGAGCAGATAAGAGAACTGGAAAGCAGGCTAAATGCGCAAGATCAGTTCATCCATTCCGTATCTTTCGCGTCGCCATACATGGCAATTCGTTCCATTTCCACAGCATTGTGCTGTACGGATAGAATGCATCACCAAGCTTTCTATGCCGCAACCGAGCGTCACAGACGTATTCTTGTCAGAACCATGAATGACTACGATGCGAGAAACGTCGCCCGCCTAAAACCGGACTCGGATGTTTGGAGCAGTGTTCCTCCCTTCGTTTTCTCTTTCCAGACTTTAAGCGGAAGTCTGAGCGGGCATGCGATTTCCAGCTCAATCCTAGTTGCTTGGTTCACACTGACGGGGATCTTTGCATTACGTAAGCCAAAGCTTCTTCAAAAGAGACGATAGATATGCCAATGCTGACAGCAACGATGAGATACAACACCAAGGCTGCACCAAATAGCAAAGTCTGAAGTCATCATGTTAACGCTTGTATTTCAGGAATGGCAATTACTTAAGGCAAACAAAGTCTATTGGTGTTGTTTGGTCTTGCTTGGGTTTTTGACTGGTGGCGCATTCTTATTCGGTTGCCATAGAGCCTCTCAGTCGTTTTCGCAAGACAAGAGATTCAAATCGGAGCAATTCGAGCTTCAGCTATTGGTAGCTGAAGCGGTTAAGGACCAAGCCAATCGGGAAGGGCCGAGGGAAATGAGACGGGCGAAGATGGAAGGTCCTGCCATCGATCTGGAACAACTATTCCAAAGAGAACTCAATGATATTGAAAAGGGGCGGTTTCGCGTTTTGTGGAATTTTTCTACGGGGCGATTCGCTGTCTACCATCTTCCTTGGCGAACGTGGAAGCCTCCAGCAATCTTGGAAGAGGTTACCATCGGTGAAAGCCTTTATTGGCCAAAACAGTACCTGCTCGACAGGACTCGTCAAGGCAAGACGCTAACTAGTTCATCCGTTTCTAATCCTTTTCGGTCCATGATCGGAACGTTCGACGTTTCTACACTGGTTCTCGTTGTGTTGCCGCTTTTTATGATCTTGCTCTTGTTTGATCTAGTTTCCAGGGATCGCGAACATGGCATGATGCAACTAATCGAGTCGCAGGGAATTCCTTATCCAAAACTGATTGCCGTTCGCATGTTCTTGAGGTGTTTAGGGATAGCCGTTTCCGTCAATTCCATCTTGTGCGTGTGTGTCATTGCGTCGCGATACGCGTCCCTCGATATAACGATCGTGCTCTTTACCGCGTTACTCGTATTGGGGATCGGTTGTTATGTCTTATTCTGGGGAACTCTTGCATGGATGATCAACGCTATAGGAATGCAATCCGTAACAAACGCTTTGATCCTCTTGCTATTCTGGATTGTCTATGTTGCCATCGTCCCACTCGCACTTTTTGAAATGACGGCTCGATCGTATCCGGTAATTCCGATGAGCTCGCTTGCCGCGAAGGAGATTGAGATACGCCAAAAACTTCGTGAAGAACGCGATCAGAAAACGGCTGAGTCCCAATCCCAGAGGCAATCAAGCAATTCGACTCCAATACGCAAGACGGAAGAAGAACAGATTAGAAACATACTGCGCGAACTTCGTCCGCAGCGAGAATTGATCAGTCTGGAAATCGACAATGTAGTGCGTGGCTATCAACAGCGTGGTAAAGCATTGACCCGCCTGTTCCCAATTTCGCCACTGATGTCCATGCAAAACAGCTTCGAGCTTGTGGCGGGTAATAGCCTCTCCCAATACATCGACTTTGTTCGGCAAACCAAGAACTTTCAAAAGTCTTTTCTCACTCATTTTCAGGAACTTCCTCATAGTCGAACAAGTCTTGGTTTGGAGGACATCGAACATATGCCAAAATACCAGCCAGTTCCTATGCGCGATTCACTGAGCTGGCGACCGTTTGGCTTCAACATTTTGATCCTAGTAACCTGGTCGACAATGCAGTTCATTTTGGGTTGCTGTGCTTTTCGGTATCGACTGCTCTTGAAATCGCAATGAGACTAGCAACTGGGGTGTAAGCAAACGCAATTCAAAACCTATTGTTTAGTATGGGAAATTCGAATGTTACAAGCGATTGACCTTGTCAAAAACTACGACCAGCATTCCGCATTGAAAGGTCTGAACTTAACAGTCAACCCTGGTGACGTTTTCTGTTTGCTTGGCGCGAATGGTGCTGGAAAATCAACGACTATCAATTTGTTTCTCAATTTTATCCTCCCCACTTCAGGTACGCCTCTGGTCAATGGTCTGGATGTTTGCGTGCACCCGAGAGAGTCGAAGCAACTGTTGGGATACATACCTGAGCAAGTAATGTTGTATAAGGAACTAACAGGGCTCGAGAATCTGGCGTATTTTGCAAGCCTAGGTCGAAGACGCTCGCTTTCCCAAAACGAATTAAAGGACCTGCTGACACGAGTCAATCTTGCCGAAGATTCTTGGGTTCGCCCGGTTGCAATCTACTCGAAGGGAATGAGACAGAAAGTTGCAATCGCAGTCGCCCTCGCAAAGAACGCAAAGGCATTCCTCTTCGACGAACCAACTTCTGGTTTGGATCCCAAAGCATCAAACGATTTTTCCGATATTATACGCCAACTTCAAGCTGAAAAAGCTGCAATTCTCATGGCGACACACGACTTGTTTCGCGCCAGGGAATCAGGCACACATTTGGGCATCATGAAGCAAGGTCTACTCGTCGAAACACTGCAGGCCAGCAGTGTAGACAATAGTGAACTTGAGCAGCTATACCTTAGACATATGCATGAATAGGACTTTGCGACTAAACCCCAATCTTTTGGTACACGTCATCACTGGATGAACTCCGATGAGCGCGGCTATGCGTTGGCTATTGGCAGTGAGTTTGACTGTCCAGGCATATGACATTCCCACAGTCTATGCACAGAAAGTGTGGAACTGTCGCGCCATAATCCAACGAGTTATTGCGAATCCCCTCGAAACGCCAAACATGGTCTCCTAAATCGGCTCGACGCAAAAGCCCAGCTTGTGCCATTCGATTCAAGCTTCGAAACACGGTGGCGCAGTCGGTTCCCAGGTCGGACAAACTCTCAGCGACGACGGAGTGTATTTGTGGTGACTTTGAGTGCAAGAGCATTTGCAGGATTGCAATTCTCGTGGGCGTGGCCCGCAAACTTGCCTTGCGAATCGCATGCTTGATCGATTCAAGCGATTCATCCTTGACCATCAAGGGGCATCTCCGATCGAGTGAGGATTCATAATCACGGAAGAGCCTCAATTTAATCGAACCGCTCGCCTGTTGCAATCGTAGTGCAGATGCACTAATATACCACTTCCGGCATTTTCGAGAAAGGAAAAGACATGATTTCACACACTGTAGTTATGGCATGCGTTTGTCTTTTGGGTTTCGTTCCCATTGGTTTCGCAGGAGAGCCATCGCCTGTTTTCGTTGTGGTGCCCGACCTGAAAACGGCTTCGGAGATTACGAGGAACCTGCCCGGGATACGCGTGGGTGTTCTGCAATATCGTGATGATGAGACCGACGATATCGTGAACGCGCGGGCTGTGGCTTTAAGGAATGCGACGCATCTGCTTTACGATCAATCCAGTGAATCAATGCGAATGGCGATGATTCGCGAGCGACTATCAGCAGATACTTGGATTAGCTTCTCCATGGACAGTGGAGTGTGTGAAGCTGGATGTTGAGGCCAGTGAAATTTTGGTGAAAGTGGAGCACCCACGTGGTACCAAGTTCTGTTGCCCCGAATGCGATAAGCTCCTTCCATGTTATGACCACGAAGCGGAACGCCGCTGGCGACATCTGGATTCTTGTCAATTCAAGACTATTCTTTCTGCGAAGGTTCCACGAGTAAATTGTCCAGAGCATGGAGGCTTCGCCACTTCCAAGAATTGGCATTGATGAGAAAGCTTTCAAGAAGGGGATTAGAATTTATCTGTTTCCAGGCCCGTTGTCTTTTGCCGTTTGACTGCAGTCTGGGTCGTATTCGGTTGAAAAAATCTTCTAAGGAATCCAAGATGCCTAATCGTATTTATTGGAACTTGGCTATCTAGAGATCGATTTTGGGACTAGCCACGCGCGCCAGAAAGGGGATATTCCCTGGAGTCTCTATGTTCTGGTGATGGCAGCTACACGTTTCGCAACAAAGCCTAGTACAATCTCAATATCCTCCGCCGAACTAAACTCCGCTTCTATCCTGCGATGATCCTGTACACCATGAAGAGTCCTTGTTTGATTGTCCTCCTTTTAATCCTTTCATTGCTGCGCGATGGGCACGCTTCCGAAAAACCAATCGCCCCCAATCATCAATCGAAAACGATCAATGGTTGGACGGTACTTGTCAGCGATCAATTGATCCGAGATGACAAAAATGCTTTAGAGATCGCGCTGAAACTGCTGACGATCCAGCTTGACGAGATCACACGTGTGGTTCCTCCGCCCGCTGTTGCCGAACTTCAGAAAGTACCTCTCTGGTTTTCACCAGAGTATCCAGGTGTTCAACCGCGCGCCGAATACCACCCTGGTGCAGGATGGTTGCGGGATAACAAACGAAATCCTGACATGGAAAAATCAGTCGAATTCACAAACATTGCGATCTTCGAGAAGGAGACAAAGCGGATGCCGAACTTCGCGCTCCACGAACTCGCTCACGCTTACCACGATCGCTTTCTCGCCAAAGGATTCGGGAACTCCAAGATCAAGGAAGCTTACCAACAAGCCAAAGACAAAGGTCTATACGATCATGTGGAACAGAGATTTGGGGACGGTCGATCTGCAACCGTCAAAGCTTATGCCATGTCGAGTCCGATGGAGTACTTTGCCGAATGCACGGAAGCTTTCTTTTCGACCAATGATTTCTACCCGTTCACTCGCGAACAACTTCAAAGGCATGATCCAGCCGTATTCGCATTACTCCAAAGCCTATGGGGCGAACCCACCGTCACTTCCGCGAAGAAGACGGAAGTGCAGACGATGGATCCGACCAAGATCACGTTGGATCGTATCTTTGCTTCGGAGGAGTTCCGAGGAGATCGAGTCCCCATGGTCAAATGGTTAGAAAAAGGGGCCTATCTCACGATTCGATCTACCGATACCAAGCCAGAGTCGAGCGATATCGTACGCGTTGATGCAACCGGCAAACAAGAGACACTCGTGGCCGCCTCGCAATTGGTGCCACCCAGTGCTAAGGAACCCCTCAATATCCAAGGCTTCGAGTTCTCGAAAGACTTGGATGTTATGTTGATCTATACAAACTCCGTGAAGGTATGGCGACAGAATACGCGCGGCGATTATTGGACGTTGCGCCGTTCGACCGGCAAGCTTTCGAAAGTGGCTACCGATGCGAGGCCGTCCACCTTGATGTTTGCCAAACTATCCCCCGATGGCTCAAGAGTTGGCTACGTTCGCGAAAACAACTTGTTCGTGGAGCAAGTTGATGGCGGGAGCGTCACGCCACTCACTCAAGATGGCTCCGCGGAAGTTATCAATGGCACCTTCGATTGGGTGTACGAAGAAGAGTTCGCATGCCGCGATGGTTGGCGGTGGAGCCCAGACGGAAAACAGATCGCTTACTGGCAACTGAACACGACCGAAGTAAAAAAGTTCACGCTTGTTGACTATACGACCGAGAACTATCCGGTCTTGAAATCGTTCGCTTATCCGAAGACCGGTGAACAAAACGCCGCTTGTCGAATCGGTGTTGTACCTGCCGCCGGTGGTGCAACGAAATGGGTTGATATCCCAGGGGATACTCGAAAAGACTTTTACCTTCCACGAATGGAATGGGCCGGTAATCCTAAAGAACTCGTGATTCAACGCGTCAACCGACTGCAAAACACGGTCGATGTCTTGATGGCGGATGTCGCTGCTGGCACTGTTCGGAACATCATGACCGAGCAAGAAGAAACGTGGGTGGATATTCAAGACGACGCGATGGACTGGTCTGAGTCCGGAAACGCCTTTACGTGGATCAGCGAACGCGATGGATGGCGGCAACTCTACATCATTGCTCGAGATGGCACACCATCTGAAAACACTAACCCCAAACGTGTTATCCAAGGTGACTTTGACATCATCCAGATGTTGCATAGGAACCATCGCACCGGACGTAACTACTTCCTTGCTTCGCCTGATAATGCGACGCAACAGTATCTTTTCACTTCTAAAGACGAGAACAGAGTACCAGAGCGATTGACGCCACAGGACCAGCCTGGCAATCACGACTACGTTGTTTCGCCGGAAGGGGATTATGCTATTCATACGTACTCTGCATTCGGCAAACCTCCCAAGGTAGAGGTCGTTTCGTTGCCTGAGCACAAGGTCCTTCGTTCGCTCGCATCCAATGCTACCTTGAATGCGTCAGTCGACAAACTGACCAAAGGGCTATCAGAATTCTTTCGCGTCCCGATCAGCGATGGAGTGCAGCTCGATGGCTGGATGATGAAGCCTGTGAACTTTGACGAAAAGAAGAAGTATCCAGTCGTCTTTCATGTTTATGGCGAACCAGCGAGTCAGTCGGTTCGCGACCGATGGGGCGGCAACAATTATCTTTGGCATCTGATGCTAACCCAGCAGGGATACGTCGTCGTATGTATCGACAATCGAGGTACGCCCTGTCCGCGTGGCAAAGCATGGCGAAAGGCCGCCTATCGCAAGGTGGGTACACTCGCATCTCAAGATCAATCTGCAGCAGCCCGGGAATTGCTCAAGCGACCGTATCTCGATTCGAAGCGTGTCTCCGCGTGGGGTTGGAGCGGCGGGGGATCGATGACGCTCAATTTGCTATTCCGCTATCCGGATCTTTATCACACAGGAATGGCTATCGCTTCCGTACCCGACATGCGTCTCTACGATACGATCTATCAAGAGCGATACATGGGACTTCCTCAGGTCAACGGAGAAGACTATCGGAACGGTTCACCGATTACGCATGCTGGCGGGCTGCAAGGCAATCTGCTTATCGTTCATGGGAGCGGTGACGACAACTGCCATTCTCAAGGGATGGAGAAGTTGACCGATCGGCTCATTGAGCTCAACAAACCGTTTACTCAGATGTCTTATCCGAATCGAAGTCATTCGGTCAACGAAGGGAAAAATACCAGTTTACATTTGTATGGATTGATGACCCGATTCCTGAACAACAACCTACCTGCAGGTCCAACTCCATGAGTTCGATGCGAGACGAGATGCGTTCTGTTCGTCAAAGAGAGCTGCTATCTCGATTGCAAAGCCAGGGATAGCCCGGCTCTCGACGATACCTGTAATCTGATTTCTTTTTTAGAGCGAGTCCATTGGCTTCTTGTAGGTACTGTTCCATCTGGGCTCACTCGTCCGAACATGGTAATGTAGAAACAGCCGACAAAAGTCAAAGTAGTAGGCACATTCCATGTGCCGTCCACCTAGAATCCCTGCAAATCTTGAAGAGCGGACGGCACGACGGAGCTTGCCTGCTACTTTTGTCGGTTGTGTCGTGCGTAGCCATCATAGCTTCGCAGTAGAGCGAGGCTATCGTGTGAGGCGCGCTACATAGAGAAAACTTGGTCGGAGCATATCCGAAGTCA
>Ga0315900_10010792_pt1 | contig 11393 bp, 11 predicted proteins | sample LakEriMetagenome_FD_203521 | JGI IMG/M metagenome (GOLD analysis project Ga0315900, IMG submission 203521) | Freshwater fungal communities from buoy surface, Lake Erie, Ohio, United States - Buoy 12 MA114 | ecosystem: Environmental > Aquatic > Freshwater > Lake > Lake biofilm | place: USA: Lake...
TCTTTTTTCTGTTCGTGGCTGAGTGAGTCCCATTGCTTGGCGTGCTCACCGGCAGCCTGGTTTGCGTTGCTGGTTGCTGGCTCTGCCCATGCAGCAAGTGGCAGGGCAAAGATGGACAGTGTGGTGATGGTGATGAGTGTGGTTTTCATAGAGACTCCATGGTTGAATAAACCACAGGTACAGTAGCGTAGTGCCAGAGGGCTGCCAAGTTACAAAGCTGTCATCATCAGGTAAGGTTAGAAGTCAGTCGTGCTGAAGATGCTGCGCGTGTAGGGCTTGAAATGCATGGTGCTGGAGGCTTCGAATGCATCGGCAACTGTAATATCTGCGCGTGGCTGTGAGCTGTTCATACTGGGCGCACATGCTGCAAGCAGCGTAAGACTGCTAACCAGAGCTACCCTGAGAGTGACTGCTGATAAAAAGCGGTTTTGCATGCTGTATCTCCTTTATATATACCCACACGGGGTATATTGATAACTAAATCAATTGCCACATAGTTGAAGCCCTTGTAGCGAACGGATGCTGATATTTGGATTATGTAAACCGCGTAGCAGCCATGCGTGTAGCGCATGGTTTATTATCTGGTGTTTTTGGTTGCTTGATTTATGATGTTTTTTGGCTTTGCGCTAACAAACCCCCATGGGGTACCACTGATTTGCTAAAGCGCCGCTAAATCTTCTTCTTTTATTCCAAGTGTTTGCGCGATGGCGCGCGCCTTGGCAAGGCTCTCGTCCCATTCAGCTTCAGGCTCAGAATCCGCCACAATGCCGCCGCCCACCTGAAATTCAAACTCTTTGCCGCGTGCAATCAGCGTGCGTATCACGACCGAAAGCTCGGCGCTGCCATCGCCGTCCAGCCAGCCGAGCGCGCCGGAATAGATGCCGCGCGCATCGCGCTCGAGCATGGTGCACAGGTTCATCGCTTTAATCTTCGGCGCGCCAGTCATGGAGCCGGGCGGGAAACAGGCGCTGATGGCATCCAGCGAGCTATTCGGCGGCGTAATCTGGCCGCGAATATGGCTGGAAAGATGGTGAATCGTCGGGTGAGTCGTGAGGCTGTAGAGCGAATCCACCTGAACGCTACCGAGCGCGCAGCTGCGGGAAAAATCATGACGCATCAGATCCACGATCATCAGATTTTCGGCGCGATCTTTTTCGCTGTGAAGCAGCTTGTGGCGGCTGGCTTCATCATCGGCAGCATCAGGCGACCTGCGGGCGCTGCCTTTGATTGGCTCGCTTTTCATGAGGCCGCTGCTATCTATTTTCAAGAATAATTCCGGGCTGGAGGAAATAACGCATACATCTCCCATTTGAAGATAGGCGCTGTAAGCGGCAGGGCTGATGCGGCGTAGCTCGCAAAAAATTGTGAAGCTGTCGGGCGCTTTCTCCCATTGCCCCATGAATTTGCGCGTGAGGTTCGCCTGGTAAAGCTGGCCCTGGGCAATTTCCTGCGTAATCATGCGCACACGGCTTAAATAGTCGGTGCGGCTCATGTTGGAACGAAGGTCAGCGATGGCTGACGGGGAGTATGGCGTGACGCGCTGCGGCGTCAGCGCTGGCTCGCTGGGCAGGTGGCTGTAGCGTGTGAGGCTTTGCTGCTGATGATCAAATACATAGACATGCGCAAAGCGCATCATCAGGAGGTTCGGCAGCCCAAAGCGATGCGGCGCTTGGGGAAGCAACCTTTCTAGTGAATTTTTGAGATCATAACCCAGATAACCAAACCAGCGCTCATGAAAGCAGGGCTGTTTCTGGCTAAGGCGCTGCGTGAGCGCAGCAAAATTATCGGACTCAATCGCTTCCAGCAGATGGTGCGCCAGAAAACTATAGCGTCCATAAGGAGGCGGAGAGTATAGAAGCGCCCAATGGCTCTCGCTGACCGATTGTGCGGCACTGAGCGGATCCATCCAAGGCAGGGGTTGCGTCGTTAGCATAGGCAGGATTATAGTGGCCTGAGAGCAAAATACATGAGCATTTTAAAAAAAATTATCATTGCAGCCGGCAGGGCGCTTGGGTTTTACCGGCCTTCGCGGCCGGAGGATATCCCCAAAAAACTGAGCGAAAAGGCGCTGGGCGAGGCGCTGCGCGAAGCGCGCCTCTTGCATGGCCAGCACCGCATCATTGTGAGTGAGCTGCAAAGCGGCGAACTGCCGGGGTTGCCGCGCCGCGCGGATGAGCCCTAAGGCTGCTGCGGGGTGGGCATTAACAGCTGCTGGTAAAGCGCCATGACCTCTGCAAACGGCTTGCCATTAATGCTCGGAGGCGCTTCGGCGCTGCTGGCGATCACAAAGCGCCAGCTGCCTTCGGCTTCTTTCACCGCAAGTTGCGACAGGAAGCTCTTGAAACGGCCAAGCGTGGCGGCATCAAGCGGGAATTCATAGGGTTTGATGGCACCTGTGCGCAGCAATACCTGTTCCAGACGCGCTGTATAGGCGGCGATATCATCGATCATCACCGGGCACTGACGGCAGCTTAATTCAACATTACCGGTCGGTGAGAGCTGACCGGCCGCGCGTGCGGCTTTTCCCTTGCCGGTGATGCCATAAGGAGTAGCGGATAATTCCAGCTCTGTGAGGTTCAGCTCGCCGCTGCCTGCTGCGGGGTTGCCGCTGAAATTGGCACGCAGTGTCTGGGTGAGTGTGCCAAGTGATGCAAGGTCAGGAATTGCTGGCTGAAGCGCTTCGCTCAGGCTTTCGGCGGTAAAACCGCTAAGATCCCACTCGGGATTTGGATTTGCCAGCGCTTCGCGCGCGAGGTCAGAAAAAAGATCACGGATGATTGACTGGTAGACCGGCGTAAAGGTGCTTTTTGCGGTTAGATCCAGCTGTCCCTGGCTTTGGCCATTTGCGGTGGTCTTATTCAGCTTGAGGGAAATATCAGATTGATAAGCGTCGTTACGGAATGAAAATTTATCAATTGCCACATCCAGCGGGGCTTCGCCTCCCAGCTGCGCTAAATCAGTTGGTCCGTTAAAGCTGAAACTGATCGAGACGTTCTGCTTTCCGTAAACAGATAAACGATTATTGTAAATCATCTGAGGTGACAAAGCGCGCGCATACATCTCGATCAGCTTGTCGCCGGCGGGGCTGAATTCAGCGTCTTTAACCTCTGCGGCAAATGTGATGGTGCGAGTAGGCTGGAATGATGGCGACAGGTTGAGTTTGAGCATGGCACCCGCAGTTGAGGTGAGCATTTCGCCACTTTCGCTGACATAGCGCGAAGCTGGAAAATTGCAATTGAGTGCAGCGAGTTCGCCTTTGGCAGCGGCCTCGGATTTCAGCTGCATCATCAGCCGATCGAAAAGACTTTCGCGGTAGCTCAGAGCAATATCACAAACACTATCGCCCTGCGGCTGGGAGGTTGAGCTTTCTTTCACGCCAGCGATATCACTGGCGCTGGTGATGGCGCCTGAAACGATCACGCTGTAGCGACCCGCCAGCAGGTTTGACCTGAGCTTAATATGGCCGCTGAGCGAGATATCCGTTGTCCACTCTGGTAGCGCGTCAATCTCAGCTTGCTGCTGCGCGCGCTCCAGATGTGATGCTTTGCCCATATCGGCCAGCAGCTGCATCCACTCATCCACGCGGCCGCTGACTTTTGGGTTTTCAATAGAAATCTCGACATAGCGGGGATAGCCGCTGGTTGCGATGGCGCTGTAGCTGATCATCTGCTTTTGGGCATTGACAGCGGCGATGGCCTTTTCCACCTGCGCACGCGCGAAAGTCGCATGCTGCTGCCATAGGTAATAGTGGCCGCCTGCCGCAAGCGCGGCAATGCCGAGCAGTGATACAGAAATAATTTTGAGGCCGCGCGACATAGTAAAAACTCCTGTGGTTATTGCCAACGCATCGCATTGGTCTGGGTGTAACTCTGCTGATCTTTAATAATACTTGCTTTCATCGCTGCTGCTTCATCCAGCGGCCAGCTCGCCGCCATGCCCTCAATACGCTGGATGGCAACCAGCGGCCATAGCGCGTTGGTGATGAACACGCTATCGGCTTTTTCAAGCTCCGCCAGCGGCGCCTTCACTTCTTTCACTGGGTAAGGGGAAAGCCGCATGACGCTGGCGCGCATGGAGCCTTCCAACACCCCGCAAGTGAGCGAAGGGGTCATCAGCACCTTGTCTTTCAGCCAGAAGATATTGCCGGAGCTGGTTTCGCAGACATGGCCGTCGCGGTTCAGCAGCAGCGCATCAAATGCGCCGCGCTCGGTGGCTTCGATACGTGCCAGCGTGGCGTTTAAGCCTTGGCACAGCTTGTATTGAACCGGCATGGATTCCGCGGTGATTTTTTCATAGCTGCTGATGATAAGGGACGCGCTCTCAGGCGCAGGCGGCGGCGCGGGCATGGTTTCAACAATAATCGTTGCGCCCGCCTTGGGATGCTTGGGATCCGGCAAATAGCCGCGGCTACCGATGCCGCGCGTCACCTGAATGCGAAGCACGCCATCTTTCAGGGCATTTTCCTTAAGCAGGCGGCGCGACTGCTCATGCAGCTGGTGCAGGTTGGCGCTGATTTTAATCGCATGTAGCCCCTTGCGCAGCCGTTCCATGTGCCAGTCGAACTGGTAGGGCACGCCAGAGGCCACCGCGATGGTTTCAAACACGCCATCACCGAAGCGAAAACCGCGATCCTCAAAGGAAATCGTTGCTTTTTCGCTGTCTAAAAGCTTGTTGTTAATAAAGACGTAGGGCATAAATTCGCACTTAAGAGTAGTTGTATGAAAAACTCAACGTTTATCTTAGGCCTTGGCAGTAATGTCGGCGACCGCATGGCCTACCTGAATCAGGCGATTCGTCTGCTGGCAAAACTCGGCCATATCGCGGCGCGTTCGAACATTTATGCATCCGCTGCGCTGCTGCCTGATGGTGCGCCGAATTGGTGGAACAAACCGTTTCTCAATATGGCCGTGATGTTGCAAACGCCGCTTTCGCCCGATACGCTGCTTTCTGAGGTCAAGCGCATCGAAGCGGCCATCGGCAGAAAGCCGCGCGGCACATGGTCGCCGCGTGAGATTGATATTGATCTGCTCGCTCACGAAACCGAGACCATTTCAAGTGAAACACTGACGCTGCCACACGCCAGGCTGCTTGAGCGCGATTTTGCGCTGCTGCCGCTGATGGATATTGCGCCGGACTGGAGGTTTGGCGGGTTGCCAGCGCACGAGATTGCGGCGAAAAAGAATTTTCACCTGCCACGCTACCAGCTGCCGAAAACAAAGCTGGTGGGCATTCTCAATATCACGCCGGATTCCTTTTCTGACGGCGGGCTTTACGACCAGCCGGACGCAGCGTTTGCACGTGCGCTGGCGCTGGTGGAGGAGGGGGCGCTGGTCGTGGATATCGGCGCGGAGTCCACCCGCCCGGGCGCAACACCACTATCGCATGAGGTAGAATGGCAGCGGCTCTCACCGGTGCTGGAGAAGCTGCTCATGGCGCCGGTTTCGATCAGCGTCGATACGCGCCATCCACAAACCGCCGCCAAAGCTGCCGCGCTGGGTGTGGCATGGGTGAACGATGTTTCGGGCTTTACAAGCGAGGCAATGGTGGAAGCTGTGGCGGGCAGCGAGTGCCGGCTGGTGGTGATGCATTCGCTGAGTGTGCCCGCTGACCGCGCCGTGACGATGAATTCCGAACATGTAGTGGATGATTTATTGCAGTGGGTGGATACCCGTGTGGGGTATCTGACTCGGCACGGCATTGAGAAAGACCGCATCATCATCGATCCGGGTATTGGTTTTGGTAAAACAGCTGAGCAGAACTGGCAGATAGTCCGCCAAGCGGAACGCTTTGCCCGGCTCGGGGTGGATGTGCTGATTGGGCACTCACGCAAATCGTTTCTGGAGGTGCCACCAGAAAAGCGTGATGATGCCACGCTTGCCGCCTCGCGCATGCTGGTGGATAAACAGATCCACTACCTCCGCGTGCATGACGTTGCCGCCCATCAATCGTTAATTCGTCATTGCGAGGAGGCTGAAGGCCGACGAAGCAATCCAACTTGATTCTCTGGATTGCTTCGCTACGCTCGCAATGACATGACCACATCCATTGAACAATTCCTAAACCGCCTGCACCACCCGGCGCTTGCGCAGATCGACCTTTCGCTGGATCGCATGCACAGGCTGCTAGCCATGCTCGGCTCGCCGCATAAGCGCCTGCCACCGGTGATCCATGTGGCTGGCACCAATGGTAAAGGTTCGCTACTGGCAAACCTGAAAGCAATGTTTGAAGCAGCGGGCTATAAGGTACACCGCTATACTTCGCCGCACCTTGTGCATTTCCGCGAGCGTATCGTGCTTTCGGGTGAAGAAATCACTGATGAGCATCTGATGCGCCTCCTCAGCCACGCTGCGCCGATATTGCAGCAGCAGCCGGCCACCTTTTTTGAAGCCACCACGGCGCTGGCGTTTCTGGCGTTTGCTGAAAAAAAAGCGGATATATTGCTACTGGAAACCGGCATGGGCGGCAGGCTGGATGCCACTAATGTGGTAGACAAACCGCTGCTGACGGCGATCACGCCGATTGCCTTTGATCATATGGAATTTTTAGGCACAACAATCCAAAAAATCGCAGGCGAAAAAGCGGGCATCATCAAGCAGGGTGTGCCATGCGTGATTGGCCGCCAGAATGACGATGCGCTGGCCGTGTTTGAAAAAGTGGCGGCGCAGAAAAACGCCCAGCTCTACCGCATGCAGCACGAATGGTCGCACCACTTACTCCCTCCCCCTGCAAGGGGGAGGGCTGGGGTGGGGGTCTACCATTCACCATCGCGTAACTTATCGTTTACCCCATCGCTCGTCGGTAATTACCAATATGACAACGCTGCAACCGCCATCGCCTGCCTTGATCTCTTGCCGCAATTTAAGATTTCTGATGAGCAGATTACGAGCGGCCTTGCGAATGTGGTGTGGCCGGCGCGCTTACAAAAATTATCACTGGCAAATCTGCCAGGCCATATTGAATTATGGCTGGATGGCGGCCATAACGCTCAGGGCGGCGAGATGCTGGCTGAATGGCTCAAAGAAGCACCCGATTATGAGCATCATCTGATCTGCGGTATGATTAAGGGCAAGGATGCCGCTGCCTTTCTAGTCCCCGCCCAGCCTTACGCCGCCACGCTTCAGGCCATTGCCATTCCCGCGGAACCAAACACGCAGGCACCAGATCAGCTGGCGCAGACCGCACGGCAGCTGGGCTTTGATGCCACGCCAGCGGCAAGCCTTGAAAAAGCATTGCAAAGCGCCATCGCTCGTGCGAAAAAACCAGCCAGAATCACGATTTGCGGCTCGCTTTACCTTGCCGGGAAAGTGCTGGCTTCATGGGAGAAAAATAATGCAAACCATCATTGAAAAAGCATGGGAAGAACGCGCTTCCCTGAATGTGGCAACGCAAGGCGACATCCGCGATAGCGTGGAACATGTTTTGCAGGCGCTTGATAAGGGTGAAATGCGCATCTGTGAAAAAAAGGATGGCGTATGGCAGGTGCATCAGTGGCTAAAAAAGGCGGTGCTGCTCTCTTTCCGCTTGAACGAAAATAAAATGATGGATGGCGCGTGGGACAAAGTGCCGCTTAAATTTGCGCATTGGGACGCCAACCATTTCCGCGCGGCTGGCTTTCGTGCGGTGCCGGGTGCAGTGGTTCGCCGCAGTGCGTTTATCGCCAAGGATGTCGTGCTTATGCCAAGCTTTGTGAATGTCGGCGCGTATGTTGGCGAAGGCACGATGGTGGATACGTGGAGCACGATTGGCTCCTGCGCACAAATCGGCAAGCATTGCCATATTTCCGGCGGTGTGGGCATTGGCGGCGTGCTTGAGCCGCTGCAGGCAAATCCGGTCATCATCGAGGATAACTGCTTTATCGGCGCGCGCTCAGAAGTGGCGGAAGGCGTGATTGTGGAGGAAGGCTCGGTGATTTCGATGGGCGTCTTCCTTGGTGCTTCCACCAAGATTGTTGATCGCGCCACCGGCGAGGTGAGCTATGGCCGTGTGCCCAGCTATTCGGTGGTGGTGCCGGGCACATTGCCTGGAAAAAATGCGGGCGATCCGGCGCTCGCCTGCGCGGTGATTGTGAAGCGTGTTGACGAAAAAACCCGCAGCAAGACCAGCATCAACGAGCTGCTCCGCACGTAACGCATGTTTCGTAAGTTTCGTAGGTCTCTAAGGTTGCGTAGGTTAAAAAAGTCGTGCTGATAACTTACGCAACATCCGAAACCTACGAAACCTTCGCAGCCTAATACCCCACCCCAACCAGATAAAGACCTTCCGGCGGCGCGGTAGGCCCGGCGGCGCTGCGGTTTTTTGCTTCGAGTGCGCGTTTGACATCGTGCTCGCTCCAGCGGCCTTTGCCAACCTGAACCAGCGTGCCGACCATGATGCGTACCTGATGATGCAGGAACGATCGGGCATGGGTGAGGATGCGGATTTCATCGCCGTAGCGTTTTATTTCCAGGCTACCCAGCGTTTTCATCGGTGATTTGGCCTGGCACTCGCTATCGCGGAAGCTGGTAAAATCATGGTGCCCAAGCAGGTGATTGGCGGCCTGCTGCATCGCCTCCACGTTAAGCGTCTCTGGCACCTGCCATGCGCGGCCATGATCTAAGCCGAGGCGCGCACGCCGATTGATGATGCGGTAGACATAAAAACGCCGTGTGGCAGAAAAGCGCGCATGAAAGTCATCCGGTACTTGCTCGGCATTCGTGATGGCGATCCTTGGGCTTAAACCCTCATCCCGGCCTTCTCCCTGAAAGGGAGAAGGAGCAGTAAGTTTCTTCTCCTCCTGAGTGATGGAATTTATATCGGGAGATGGTACCGCTTGGGACTCCCTCTCCCTTTTAGGGAGAGGGTCGGGGTGAGGGTCAGGGTTAAAGAGGTAAAAATTAATTCCCTGCATCACCTTGTAAGGCTCCCACGCTTTGGAAAGATCAATATGGGCAACTTGCGCCGTGGCGTGAACACCGGCATCCGTGCGGCCAGCGCCGCAGACTTCGACTGCCCCGCCGCAGAATTTCTCAAGCGCGTTTTCAATCGCTTGCTGAATGCTGGGGCGGTCTGGCTGTTTTTGCCAGCCGGCATAGCCGGTACCGTCATATTCGATGGTGAGTTTGTAGCGCGGCATCAGGGCTTAAATCCTGCCATGAATTCACTGACCTTCATGCGCTTTTTTCCCGGGCGTTGTAGCTCCAGCGGGTAGATGCGCCCATCGGAGCAGGGAATGTAGACACCGCTGTCATCCCGGCGTAGGCCGGGATCCAGTTTTTCTGGATTCCCGTTTTCACGGGAATGACGGGCTGAAAAAATCTTGATCGCTTCGCCCTGATGCTCAAACCATGCGCCCGGGTAGGGAGACAGACCGCGAATCTGGTTGCAGATGCTTTCGCCGGGCTGGTTCCAATCGATGCGGCATTCTTCCTTGGTAATTTTACGGGCATATTCCACGCCAATCTCAGACTGTTTTTTTGCGGTAGGATTAGTTTCAAGCACCTCAATCACCATCGGCGCGGCATCCTTCGCCAGCCAGTCATGCAGCGCGCCGGCATTCATGCCGCCTGGAATTGAAACATCTTTTTGCAGCAGGATATCGCCGGTATCGAGGCCTTCATCCATCTGCATGATGCAGATGGCGGTTTCCTTGTCTCCTGCCATGATGGTGCGCTGGATGGGCGCCGCGCCGCGCCAGCGTGGAAGTTTTGAAGGATGCACATTGATGCAGCCGCGAGGATACGCCCCTAGAATCGGTTTCGGCAGGAGCAGGCCGTAAGCCACCACCACCGCAATATCCGCCTTATGGTTTATAAACTCGGCCTGCGCTTCAGGAGACTTCAGCGAGACCGGTGTATAGACGTTCAGCCCATGCTCCAGCGCAAGCTGATGGACGGGCGAGGGCGTTTCTTTCTGCCCGCGACCGGCGGGGCGCGGCGGCTGGGTGTACACGGCTACTATTTCTAATGCTCCCGTGAAAATCTCCTGATTTTCACATGAAGCGGCGCTTCGCGCGCTCATGGCTGACTCGCGCTTCTGCGCTTGTATCAGTGCCTTTAATGTTGGCAATGCAAACTCAGGCGTTCCCATGAAGACAATGCGCATAGGTCGCGTCATCCTGTGGCGCGCCTTGGGCGCGAGTACAGGATCCCCTGCGGCATGAGATCCTGCGCAGCCGCCTGAAGGCGACTCGCAGGATGACGATAACGACTAGCCATGATTACAATGATCGCCGTGGACGTGATCATGCTCGAAGTGGCCAAGCTTTTTCATTTTCTGGAGCTTGCGCAGGATCATATCACGCTTCAGGTTCGAAATGTGATCGACAAACACAATGCCGTTTAAGTGGTCTATCTCGTGCTGGATGCAAGTGGCAAGCAGCCCATCAAACTCGCGCTCGTGGGTTTTGCCGTCTAAATCCTGATAGCGCACTTTGACTGCGTCGGGGCGCGTCACCTCTGCAAACTGGTCGGGGAAAGACAGGCAGCCTTCTTTATATACCCGCTCATCTTCTGATCCGCTGATGATTTCCGGATTAATCAGCACCCATTGTTCGCCGGGGCCTTCATTTTCACGCCATGTGACATCCGCCACCAGCATGCGTTTCAGCACACCCACCTGCACGGCAGCAAGGCCAATGCCACGCTCATAATACATGGTATCAAACAGATCGGCCGCGAGTGTTTTAATTTCATCATCGATCGCGTCAATCGGCGATGATTTCGTCTTCAGGCGCACGTCAGGCGCGATAACAAGGGGTAAAATAGACATAAGCTCATTCTAAATCAGTTAACCACATCGCGCAAGCGGCCAAGGCTTTCTTCTTTGCCCAAAATCTCGATCACCTCAAACACACCGGGCGAGACCAGCTTTCCGGAAAGCGCGGCGCGCAGGGGCTGGGCGATATCCCCCAGTTTTTTACCAATTTTTTCGCCATAAGCCTTGCAAAGCGCCATGGTGGATTCATGGCCGAAATCGCTCAAATTCTCCAGCTGCGGCAGTAGCTCCCGTATCAGCTCGCGGCCGCCCTTATCCAGAAGCTCGCTGGCCTTGGCATCCAGCGCAATCGGGCGCTTGGCCGCATAAAACGCGGCATTTTCAGCTAGTTCTTTGATGGTCTTGGCGCGCTGCTTTAAGCCAGACATGCCTCGCTGCAGACGATCCTTAATAGCTGGATCCACGTTTTCGCGAGAATGATATGCTGAAATCAAATCAACCAATCTCGCATCATCCGCCTCGCGGATGTAGTGGCCATTTAGATTTTCAAGCTTGGTAAAGTCGAAACGTGCGGGGGACTTACCGCAGCCGGAAAGATCAAACCACTGGATGGCTTGCTCAGTAGAGATGATTTCATCATCCCCATGCGCCCAGCCAAGGCGCAGCAGGTAGTTGCGCAGTGCTTCCGGCAAGTAGCCCAT
>Ga0315900_10010793_pt1 | contig 11392 bp, 8 predicted proteins | sample LakEriMetagenome_FD_203521 | JGI IMG/M metagenome (GOLD analysis project Ga0315900, IMG submission 203521) | Freshwater fungal communities from buoy surface, Lake Erie, Ohio, United States - Buoy 12 MA114 | ecosystem: Environmental > Aquatic > Freshwater > Lake > Lake biofilm | place: USA: Lake...
GCGAATAGAGCAGGTGGAGCACGGCGTGCTCGGCGCCGCCGATGTACAGGTCGACCGGCATCCAGGCCTGCTCGACGGCCGGATCGATGAACCGCCCGTCGTTGCCGGGATCGAGGAACCGCAGGTAATACCAGCAGGAGCCGGCCCACTGCGGCATGGTGTTGGTCTCGCGCCGGTACCGCTTGCCGTCGCGGTCGACGTCCAGCCAGTCGGCGGGGGCGCGGGAGAGCGGCGGGTCGGGCGTGTCGCCGGGCTTGAAGTCGGTGAGGAGCGGCAGGTTCACGGGCAGTTCCGCCTCCGGCACGGCGCGGATCGCCCCGGTCGGGTTGCCGACGGCGTCGAGCTCGTGAAGGATCGGGAACGGCTCGCCCCAGAACCGCTGCCGGCTAAAGAGCCAGTCGCGGAGCTTGTAGTTCACGGCGGGTCGGCCGAGGCCGGTGGCCGCGAGGTCGCCGCCGACCCGGGCGATGAACTCCCGAGTGCCCAGGCCGGTGTACGGGCCCGAGTTGATTGCCCGGCCGTCGCCGGTGAACAGCGTGTCCGGCTTGGCGGGGCCGGCGGCAGGCTCGACGACCGTGACGACGTCGATGCCGAACGTGCCCGCGAACTCGAAGTCGCGGTCGTCGTGGGCCGGCACCGCCATGATCGCGCCGGTGCCGTAGGTCGCGAGCACGTAGTCGGCCACCCACACCGGCACGGGCCGGCCCGAGAGCGGATGGATGACGTGCGACCCGGTGAACACGCCCGTCTTCTCGCGGGCCAGGTCGGTGCGGTCGAGGTCGCTCTTGCGGGCGGCCGCCTCGCGGTAGGCCGCGATCTCCGCCCGCTGCGCCGGCGTGGTCAGGGCATCGACGAGCGGGTGCTCCGGGGCGACGACCATGAAGGTCACGCCGTAGAGCGTGTCGGGGCGTGTGGTGTAGACCCGCAGGGCGTCGGGGCCGGGCTGCGCGGGGAAGCCCGTCTGCTTCCGCGCCGCCTGCCAGGCGGCGAAGGCCGCGTCGGCGGCGGCGGTCGGCGGCACGAAGAAGTCGACCTCGGCGCCGGTGCTCCTGCCGATCCAATCGGACTGCAGCTTCTTGATGCTCGCGGGCCAGTCGAGGCCCTCCAACTCCCGCTCCAGCCGGTCGGCGTAGGCCGTGATCCGCAGCATCCACTGCCGCAGCGGGATGCGGACCACCGGGTGGCCGCCGCGCTCGCTCACGCCGCCGATGACCTCCTCGTTGGCGAGCACCGTGCCGAGGGCCGGGCACCAGTTGACCGGCGCCTCCGACTGGTAGGCGAGGCGGTGATCGTCGCGATACCGGGCGACGGCGTCCGCGCCCCGGGCGGCGACCTCGGCGGGGATCGGGAGCTCGGCGATCGGCCGGCCCTTCTGCGTTGCGGGATCGAACCAGGTGTCGAAGAGGACGAGGAAGATCCACTGCGTCCAGCGGACGTAGCCGGGGTCGGTCGTCGCCAGCACGCGGTTCCAGTCGTAACTGAAGCCGAGCATCTTCAACTGGCGGGTGAAGGTGGCGATGTTCCGCTCCGTGCTCTCCCGCGGGGGCGTGCCGGTGCGGATGGCGTGCTCCTCGGCCGGCAGGCCGAAGGCGTCGAAGCCCATCGGGTGCATGACGCTCGTGCCGCGCATCCGCTCGAACCGCGACACGATGTCGGTGGCGGTGTAGCCCTCGGGGTGGCCGACGTGCAGACCGTCGCCGCTGGGGTAGGGAAACATGTCGAGCACGTACCGCTTGCGGCCGGTCGGCAGTCGCGGCGTGGCGAACGTGTCGTGCTCCTCCCACCAGGCCTGCCACTTCGGTTCGATGCGGGAAGGTTGGTAGCGGGGCATGGCGGAATCCGGAGGCTGCGGCCGGGGAGAGGAAGACGCACCGACGCGGTGCCGGCGGCCGGCGGCGGCTGTTCAGTTCGCAGGCGACCGATTCTAATAATCGTGAGTGAACCGGCAACGCGAGCCGGTTTCCCGCCCATCCAACAAGAGTGCCCGCACCGATGCCGCGTCCTGCCGCCGCCGCCCTGGGCAGCCCGCCGATCCTGCAGCGGATCATGCTCCGCGCCTGCCGGTCCGCCGGACGCCGCATGAAGATGGCCGACTCGCTCGGCACGCGGCTCTCCGGCCGCGACCTGCTCGTCCGCATTCTCGTCGCCCGCCGCGTACTGGAGCGAGCCCTCGCTCCCGACGAGAAGATGGTGGGCGTGATGCTGCCGCCCACGGCCGGCGGGGCGATCGTCAACGCGGCGCTCGCCCTGTCGGGCCGCGTCGCCGTCAATCTCAACTACACGGCGTCGCAGTCGATCCTCGACCTGTGCATCGCGCGGGCCCGGCTGCGGCACGTGATCTCGAGCCCGGCGTTCCTGGCCCGCGTCAAGCTCGACCTCGGAGAGCGGCTCCTCGACGCGGCCGCCCTGAAGACGCAGGCCACCGCCGCCGACAAGGCGATCGGCTTCGTCCAGGCCACGATCACGCCGCTGCCGCTGCTCGAGCGGCTCCTGGGGCTCGATCGCATCGGCCCCGACGACGTGCTCACGGTGATCTTCACGTCGGGCTCCACCGGCGACCCGAAGGGCGTCGTGCTCACGCAGGAGAACGTCGGCTCGAACGTGCGGGCGATCGACAACCTGCTGCACCTCTCCGCCCACGACGTGGCGTTGGGCGTGCTCCCCTTCTTTCATTCGTACGGCTACACGACCACGCTCTGGACGCCGCTCACGCTCGAGCCCGCGGTTGTCTATCACACCGATCCGCGGGACGCACAGACCGTGGGACGGCTCGCCCGCGAGCATCACGCCACGCTGCTCATGGCCACGCCCACGTTCCTGCGGATCTACGTCCGACGCACGCCGGCGGAGGACTTTTCCGCGCTGGAGTGCGTGTTCGGGGCCGCGGAGAAGCTTCCCAAGGAGGTCTGCGACGGGTTCGAGAAGAAGTTCGGCGTGCGGCCGGTCGAGGCCTATGGGGCCACGGAACTCGCGCCGCTGGTGGCCGCCAACGTGCCGCCGAGCCGGCATGTGCCGGGCCGCCCCGACGACGCCCGCGAGGGGACCGTCGGCAAGCCGATCCTCGGCAGCCGGGCGCGGATCACCGACCGCGAGGGCGAACGCGAGCTGCCGGTCGGCGCCGATGGTCTGCTGTGGATCACGGGCCCGAACGTCATGCAGGGCTACCTCGACCGGCCCGATCTGACGGCGAAGGTGGTGAAGGACGGCTGGTATTGCACCGGCGACATCGCCCGCCTCGACCGCGAGGGCTTCATCACGATCACCGGCCGGGAGAGCCGATTCTCCAAGATCGGCGGCGAGATGGTGCCGCACCTCAATATCGAGGAGGCGGTCAACGCGGAGCTCGGCGCCGCCGACGGCGAACTGCTGGCGGTGGTGACCGCGGTGCCCGACCGGGCGAAGGGGGAACGGCTGATCGTGTTCCATCTCCCCACCGACCGCGAGCCGCGGGACATCGTCCGCGGACTCGCCGCCCGTGGCCTGCCGAACCTGTGGATCCCGGGCGCCGACGCCTTCGCCGCGATCGCGGAGCTGCCGATGCTCGGGTCGGGTAAACTCGACCTGCGTCAGCTCGCCGCGCTGGCGCGGGAGCGGTTCGCCGAGGCGGCCGACGCGTGAGCGGATCACCGGGCATCGTCGTCACGCTCGGCCCCTGCGACGACATGCGGGCGGAGGTGTTCGTGCGGGTGCCGCGGCCCGCCGCCGGTGCGGATGGCGGATCGCTGCGGCTCGAAGGCACGCTCGCCGGGCCGGAGTGCCGGCGGGCCACGACGCTGCCCACGACAACGCGGCTCGTCGATCTCGGGCCGCCGCCGGGTGATGCCGGAGTCGCGACCGCGATGCTCGTCGGCAAGGCGGTGCTCACGGAGCCCGCGTTCTGGACGCCCGATCTGCCGAACCTGTATCGGCTGGAAATTCGGATCGCGGGCGGCGACGGTGTGGCAGCCACGCACGGACTCCGCATCGGCCTGCGGCGGCTGGGGGCGAAGGGACGCTCGTTCCGGCTCGACGGCCGCCGCTGGGTGCCGCGGGGTGTGTCCGTCGAGAGGACGGCATTCGACGCCGGTCATCTCCGCGACCAGGCGGCGACGGCGTGCGTCGTGAACCCGGACGAGCCGTTGTGCGGGCGAGCCGATGCCGACGGCGTGGCCGTGATCGCCGTGCTCGAAGAGGCGATGGCTCCTGATGCCGCGGCCGAGCGGATTGCCGGCTGGGCGAGCCATCCCGCGGTCGTCATGGCCCTCGTGCGACAGGGCACGCCGCCCGCGGAGGCCGCGGCGATCGCCGCGGCGGTCCGCGGCCGCAAGGGCACGCTGCTTCTTGGCTGGACCGTGGATGGCGGCTTGCCGCCGCCGAGCGTGCCCGCGGGAATCGATTGGCTCGCGGTCGTCATGGACCCTGACGGCAGCCCGCACCCGTCGTGGCGGGATGCGGCCCCGCCGGTGCCGCTGGTCGCCTGGGGCGGCACGGGCGGCCGCGTCGGCTGCGACGCCCTGCAGGCCCGGCTCGCCGCGTGGCTGCTGGCCGGCGGCGAGCGGCCTCCCTGGGACTGGGCCGGCTACGTCGTCTGGTAGCATGGCCCGCATGGCTGGCTACGACGAAGAGCGGTATTCGCGGCAGACGCGGTTCGCCCCGCTGGGCGGCGCGGGCCAGGAGCGGCTGACGGCCGCGCGGGTGGCGATCGTGGGCTGCGGGGCGCTGGGCGGGGCGGCGGCGCTGGCGATCGTGCGGGCCGGCGTCGGTCACGTGCGGCTCATCGACCGCGACGTGCCGGAACGCTCGAACCTGCCCCGGCAGGTGCTCTTCGACGAGGCCGACGTGGCCGCCGGGCTGCCCAAGGCGGTCGCGGCCGCACGGCATCTGACGCAGATCAACTCGGCCTGTCGGATCGAGCCGGTCGTCGCCGACCTCACGGCGGCGAACGTGGCCGACCTGCTCCGTGGCCACGACGTGATCGTTGACGGCACCGACAACTTCGAGGCCCGGTTTCTCGTCAATGAGCTGTGCTGCCGCGAGCGGATCCCATGGGTGCATGGCGGCGCGATCGGCGCCGAGGGGCGGGTGCTCGCCGTCGTGCCCGGCGTCTCGGCCTGCCTGCGTTGCCTGGTGCCCGAGCCGCCGGCCCCCGGCGCGCTGCCCACCTGCGAGACCGCCGGCGTCGTCGGGCCGGCCGTGCTCGTGGTGGGTGCGGTGCAGGCCATGGAGGCGATCCGGCTGCTGGTGGGCGGGCCGCGGGCCGGCGACCGGCTGCTCGCCTGCGATCTCTGGGAGCAGACCTGGCGGACGGTCGATCTGGCGCCGCTCGCCGCGACGGGCTGCCCGACCTGCCGCGGCGGCGACTATCCCTGGCTCGAGGGCCGGATCGGCGGTCGGCCGGCCGTGCTCTGCGGCCGCGATGCCGTGCAGGTGCCTGCGGCTGGCGCGGGCGTCGATCTCGGTGCGCTGGCCGCGCGGCTGGCGGCCGTGGCGCCGGTCACGGCGAACGCCTGGATCGTGCGGGCGGTCGTCGAGCCGGGCATCGAGCTCGCGGTGTTCGCCGACGGCCGGGCGATCGTCACCGGCACCCGCGAGGAGGCGCGTGCCCGCGCGATCGTGTCGCGGTATCTCGGGGCGTGATACCAGCCCTGAAGGGTCGGGGCTGCCCATGCCCCATCGCCGGACGTTCGCTGCGGGCGTCCTGCCCTTCGCTCACTCGGATGCCGCCTACGCTCCGCCATCCTGGCTTCGCTTGGCGGCATACGCCGGCTCCTGGGGCATGGGCAGCCCCGCCCCGATCGTCGTCGCCCGGGAGCGGTTCGTGCGCGAGGCTCAAGCGTTCGCCGCACGTATCACCCGCCCGTGGCGGCGTGCATGATCTTTTGCTCGGTGGCCTCGGCACGGGAGAACTCGGCCGTCAGCCGGCCCTCGGCGAGCACGATGATCCGGTCGGCGAGCGTGAGCAGTTCGGGGAGCTCGCTCGAGGTGAGGATCACGCCGAGCCCCTCGCGGCAGAGCCGGTCGATGAGCTGGTAGAGCTCGGCCTTCGCGCCCACGTCGATGCCGCGGGTGGGATCATCAAGCAGGAGAATCGCCGGCTTCGTGAGCAGCCAGCGGCCGATGATGCACTTCTGCTGATTGCCGCCCGAGAGGCCGGTGATCGCCGCATGGGGGCCGGACGTCTTCACGCCGGTGTCGCGGATCGGGCCGGCGACGAGCGCCTCCTCGCGACGCCTGTCGAGCAGTCCGCCGCGGGTCGCCTCCCGAAGGCTGCACAGGCTGACGTTCGCCGCCACGTCGAGATCCGGAAACAAGCCCAGCCGCTTGCGGTCCTCGGTGACCATGGCGATGCCGGCCGCACAGGCCTCGGCCGGATGCGTGAACCGCACCGCTTCGCCCCGGAGCCGCATGCTGCCGGTCCACGTCGGCTCGCCGGCGCCGAAGATCGTCTCCAGCAGTTCGGTGCGGCCCGCGCCCATCAGGCCGGCGACACCGAGGATCTCGCCTGCGTGCAGGTCGAGGCGCACGTTGGCGAGCCGGTAGCCGCGGGGATGCGCGGGCCAGGGGAGCGTGAGGTCGCGAATCTCCAGCAGCCGCGGCCCGCGGGCCGCGGCGCGGTGGAACTCGTGTCCGGCGATCTCGCGGCCGACCATCCAGCCGGTGACGGCGGCGGGCGTCGTCGCCGCCCTGTCGATGGTCTGCACGTGCCGGCCGTCGCGGAGCACCGTGATCCGATCGGCGAGCCGGAAGACCTCGTCCATCTTGTGCGAGATGTAGAGGATCGTCGTGCCACGGTCCCGCAGCCGGGCGATGATCCGCTCGAGCCGGGCCGACTCGGTCTCGGTCAGGGCGCTGGTGGGCTCGTCCATGACCAGGATTCGGGCGTCGAGCGACAGCGCCTTGGCGATCTCCACGAGCTGCTGATCGCCGACCCGCAGGCTGCCGGTGCGAGCCTGGGGATCGACCTGGCACTCGAGCAGGGCGAGGAGGCGGCGGCACTCGGCCTCCATCGTGCGGTCGTCGATCAGCCCCGCGGCCGTGCGCCGCTCCCGGCCGAGGAACACGTTGGCCGCGACGGTCAGATCCTCGACGAGCGCCAGCTCCTGGTGGATGATCGCGATCCCCGCCCGCTCGGCGTCCCGGGTGCCCGTGAAGACGACCTCCGCGCCATCGACCTCCAGGCTGCCGTCGTCGGGCTGGTAGACGCCGGAGAGGATCTTCATCAGCGTGCTCTTGCCGGCGCCGTTTTCGCCGCAGATGGCCCGCAGCTCGCCGCGGCCGACCTCGAGCGTGACGTCGGCGAGGGCGACGACACCCGGAAACCGCTTGCCGATGCCGCGCATCGCGATCGCGAGGTCGATGGCCCCGGCGGTCATGATGGCCTCGGCGCCCGTCCGCCGCGCGACTCCCAGGCCCGCACCACCGCGAGGAAGACGAGGGCGGCCAGCCCCGCGGCGAGGCCCGCCGGGCCGTTGGCCGTCATCGCCACGACCGCCCCGCACAGCAGCGCGAGCGTGGGGATCGCGGACAGGCCGAGGGGGCCGGGCAGCAGCCGTCGCCCACCCTTGGCCAGTTGGCCGACCTGGGAAAACGTGACGGCGATCACCACCACGATGCCGACGATCAACCCCTCGTAGACGTCGGCGCCGGTCTTGATGATCTTCGACACGGCATCGATCACGACCCGGAGAAAAATTGCGCCGAGCACGGTCCCGGGCACCGTGCCGACGCCGCCGGTGAGTGAGCAGCCGCCGACGACGGCCGCGGCGATGGCGTTGAGCTCGTGGCCGCGGCCCTGGTTGACGGGGGCGGCGACCGACTCGTTGGCCACGTAGAACAGGCCGGCCAGGGCCGCGGTCATCGCCCCGAAGCAGTAGGCGAACCACTTCACGTTGTCGGTGCGGATGCCGGCCAGACGGGCCGCCTGCTCGTTGCCCCCGAGCGCGTGGACATGGCGGCCGAGCACGGTGCGGGTGAGGATCAGCCAGGTCGCGAAGGCGAGCAGGCCGAACACCGCGACCGGAATCCAGACGTTGTCGCGAACGGCCTTGAACAGCGGGTCCGAGACGTTGATCATCGCGCTCTTGGTGGGCGTGAACGCCGCCGTCGTGCTCTCGCACAGCGCCCGGGCGAAGCTCCGCAGGCCGACGAGCGTGGCCAGCGTGGCGATGAACGGGGGCAGGCGAACCGCCGTGATCAGCCACGCATGGAGCGTGCCGACGAGGAAGCCGACCAGCAGGCTGGCGAGGCAGGCGACGGCCACGATCGTCGGACCGACCGGCTTGAAACCGAGCATCGCCGCCGGGGCCAGGGCGACCATGGTGGCGGCGGCGACCGTTCCCGACAGCGCGATCATCGATCCCGCGGACAGGTCGATGCCGCCGGCGATGATCACCACGGTGGCGCCGAGCGCGAAGATCCCGAGCAGGGCGGTGTTGCGGGCGATGTCCCGCAGGCTCTCCAGGGGCCGAAACCAGTAGCTGTGATTGGCGTCGAGCAGCGCCGTGAGGATGACGGCGATGACGATCGCCGCCAGCAGCGCCCACTCACCGGAGCGGAGCAGGACCGTGGCTTTCGGCTGACCGGAGGGCTCGGGCATGGGGGATCAGGAACTCGACAGGCCGTAGGACGCGAGCCACTCGCGGAACTTGGTCAGCGGCAGGTATTCGATGCCCTGCATCTCGATGTCGGTCGGCTGCACGCGGGCATCGGTGTCGGGCACGATGAGCCGCAGCCCTGTGGTGTGGAGGTCGCCGTCGGGAGCGGTGCGATGCGGGAACATTTCGGCGATCGTGGCCTCGTCGCCGGTGTGCATGGCCGTGAGCAGCCGGACCGTGCGGAAGCCCATCTCGAACGGATTCTGCACGACCATGGCGTCGATCTGACCGGCGGCCATCCGCTCGATCGCAGCCGCCTGGGCGTCGAACGTCACGACGGTGAGCCGGTCGCGGACGCCCCGCTCCTGCACGACCTCGGCGATCGCCGGCGCGTTGTAAGACCAGATGCCGACGAGGGCGGTCAGATCGGGATGGTTCACCAAAGCCGTGCGGACGTTGTCCCGGGCCTTGGCGAGGTCCATCTCGTCGCTCATCCGGTCCACTTCCTTGAAGGCGGCGCCGAGCGTCTCCTTGAAGCTGTTCATCCGCGCCCGGGCGTTGTCGTTGTCGGTGAATCCGGCGAACTGCACGTAGCTGCCCTGCGTCTTGCCGCGGGCGGTGAGAATCGCCTTCGTGGCAGCCCCCAGCAGTCGGCCGCCAACGCTGTTGTCGGTGCCGATGTAGAAGGCCCGGGCGTCGCGGAACGTGTCGCGGTTCACGTCGCCGTCCACCGTGATCACTTTCACGCCCTTGGCGGCGAGACGCTTCATCTCCTCGACGAGCGCCACGTTCTCCGCCTGGATGACGGAGATCGCCACGCCCGCGATGTCCGACTGACTGCCGAATTGCCGCAGTTTCTCGATCTGCCCCTGGGTGGTGCCGTTGTTCTTCTCCATCACCACCCGCAGGCCCTTCGCCGCGAGGCCGCAGCGCTTGGCGGCCTCGACGAGCCCGGCGTTGCATGCGTCCCAGAACGGGTCGTCGCCGTTGGTGACGAACACGAATCGCTTCACGACGGCGTCGGCTGCGGCTCCCGGAGTGGCCTGTGGGTCGGACTTTACACAGCCGCACAGGAGGGCAATGACACCGAGCAGGGCGAACGATCGGGTGGCGGCCATCGGTTGATCCCTCTGTCGGCGATGGAAGACTCGGGCGTCAAACTACCTGAAATGAGCGGGGCCTGGCCAGGGGTGTCGGCGAAAGGCGCGGGCTGCGGGGGCCGCAGGCTGCGGGCCGCCCGGGGGTCCTGGGGGGGCTGGCAAAGCAGCCGGCGTTTGGATCTTGCCCGCGTTGCCCCGGTTGCGCCGAAGCTGGAAAAACAGTCTCGAAAGCGGTGCGGGAATCGGCGCTGGGCTGCCGATCTCTCTCTGGCCGGTGGCGTCGCAGTCCTTAGAGTGGCCGTCAGTCGGCATCGATTCGCACCCCGGAGCCAGCCGCGAAGAGCCCCATGCGCGCAGTCCGCCACGAGCAGACCGGTTCGTCCTGTCATCGCCTCTGGCGCGTGGCAGGCCGTGCGCTGGTGGTGCTGTGGGCCGTGTCGGCCTGGGCGCCTGATCCCCGGGCCGCCGGCCAGCCGCCAGCGCACGAGTCGACGCCTGCGCCGGAACTCCGCTTCCTGCCTCCGGCGCAGCCGCAGGGGCCCGTCGTCCTCGACATGCCGTACGAGGCCGGTCCGTGCTGTCCGGAGGAGTGTCCCGTCCCGAGCGGCGACGCTTCGAAGTGCTTCGACGACCTGTGGGCCCCGCGTCCCTGGGGCTGGCACCTGCTGCCGAACAACCTCATCTACACGAGTTACCTCGCGGGCCCCAAGGAGCCGCGTTTCGCCACCGTCTGGTACGACGACGCGGCCGCCGACCCGTTCACGCCCGCGGTGCGGAACGGCTGGATGTGGGACATGACGACCGGCGGGCGGATGTCGATCCTCCGCTACGGTTCCGACCCGGTGCTGCATCCGCAAGGCTTCGAGGTGCAGGTCGAGGGTGCCGCGTTCGTGCGGCTCGATCCGGGCGACGAGGTCGATCTGCGGTCGTCCGACTACCGCTTCGGCATTCCGCTCGTGTTCGGCATCGGCCGCTGGCAGACGAAGTTCGGCTATTACCACCTGAGCGCGCATCTCGGCGACGAGGCGATGCTCAAGCATGGGACCTTTCCCCGGGTGAATTACCTGCGCGATGCGCTGGTCTGGGGCAACTCGTACTACCTGTTCGATTGGCTGCGGATCTACGGCGACGTGGGCTACTCGTTCCACAATTCCGGCGGGTCAGAGCCGTGGGAGTTCCAGTTCGGCACGGAGCTCATCCAGGCCCAGCCGACCGGGATCGCGGGCGCCCCGTTCCTGGCGGTCAACGGCATGTCGCGGCAGGAGCTCGACTGGGGGGGCAACGTGTGCGTGCAGACCGGCTGGGCCTGGCGCGGAGCGCGGAGCGAAAGGCTCTTGCGGATCGGGTTCGAGTATCTCTACGGATCCGACCCGCAGTATGAGTTCGTGTTTTACAAGCAGAACCGCGCCGGCATCGGCATGTGGTATGACTTCTGAATTCACGGCTGTCGGGCCATCCATGGCCCCGACAGCCTGGGGCCGTCGCGGCGAACGCCGAGGGTTCGCCGGACGGCCATGCGGTCGCACCTCCGGGCGACCGTGGCGGCGGCGTGGTGCACGCGGCGCGGCCTGCGGCCGCTGCGTGCTGGCGGCGTGTGGAGGCGGCCCGCCTGGAGGGCGGGCTTTCAAGAGCCGGCGGTGGCCGGCCCAGCAACGTGAGGCAGGATGCCGAAGCGGTGCGTGAAGCCGCCCGCCGGACGGCCATGCGGTCGCACCTCCG
>Ga0315900_10010800_pt1 | contig 11388 bp, 6 predicted proteins | sample LakEriMetagenome_FD_203521 | JGI IMG/M metagenome (GOLD analysis project Ga0315900, IMG submission 203521) | Freshwater fungal communities from buoy surface, Lake Erie, Ohio, United States - Buoy 12 MA114 | ecosystem: Environmental > Aquatic > Freshwater > Lake > Lake biofilm | place: USA: Lake...
CTCCTGTGCCTGGCGCTTGCAGCCGACGAAGAGGATTTTCTTGCCTTTGCGGGCGAGGTCGGCCAGGAAATCAGCGGCCTTGTCGATCTGCTTCACGGTTTCCTCGATGTTGAGGATGTGAATCTGATTCTTGGTGCCCATGATGAAACCCTTCATCTTTGGGTTCCAACGCTTGGTCTGGTGACCAAAGTGAACGCCGGCTTCGACGAGCTCGGCAAGGATCTGTGCGGACATGTGTGTAATATAATAGAACAGCCTCTCTTCCGCACGCTTTGGGGGCAAAACGCTCAGCCGCGAGGCTGATCCGGTCGATTTGGCTTGAGGTGAAATCCTTTGGCTTGACCAACGTGGCCCGGCAAAAGGGGCGCGATGTTACCGGCAACCCCTGCTGCGGCAAGTGGTTTTTCGGCCCCGGAATCGTCACCCGCCAGATGCCATCTAAATCAGCTCCGCGATCGGCCTGCCGCCATCGACGATGAAATTCGGCCTGCCTTGATGATCGATGTAGGTCGCATCCAGCGGCACGCCCATGTGATGATAAATCGTCGCGGCGAGATCGGACGGCGTCACAGGGCGCTCGGAGATCTCCGCGCCGTCCTTCGTGCTCGCGCCGATGACCTGGCCGTGACGGAAGCCGCCGCCGGCCATGCACATGCTCATGACGACGGGCCAGTGATTGCGGCCATCCGTGCTGCCTTGCGTGCCGAGATTCGGTGTGCGACCAAACTCGCCCATCGCGATGACCAGCGTGTCATCCAGCATGCCGCGCTCGCGCAGATCACTGACCAGCGTGGTGATGACGTGGTCGAAAACCGGCAGCAGCGGCCGCAATCCATTCCAAATGCCGCCGTAGGGCGGGATGTTGTCGCCGTGATTGTCCCAGGTGCCGCTCGCGCTGTGATTGCTGAGGTCGATGGTGACGAAGGATGAGCCGCGCTCGACGAGACGACGCGCCAGCAGCGCCTGTTTGGCCCAATCATGGTCGCCGTAGCGGTCGCGCACGTTTTTCGGCTCTTGTTCCAAATCGAACGCTTCGTGCGCCCGGCCACCCGCGACGATGTCGAAGGCTTTTTGGCCGAAAGCATCCATCGCGCCCATCATGCCGCTCGCATCGATGTCCGAGCGCAATCCGTCCATCTGTCGGCTGAGCGTCTGGCGGGCGTGAAGGCGGTCCATGCTGAGCCCGGCGGGCAGTTGGAAGAGTTTGGAGGCGTTGTTGCCATCAAACGGATCATACTGCGTGCCGAGGTAACCGCCCCAGGCCACATGCGAGCGCGATTTCATGTTCAGCACGACGTAGGGCGGCATCGCCGGATGATTCGCGCCGTGATGCTTTGCCACGATGCTGCCGAAGGACGGGAAATACTTCGCCTTCGGGTTCGTGCGCGGCTCGTTGGTCAGATTCGCCGTCTGCATGACCATGTTCGGCTCATGATTGCTGAAACGGCAATCGACGGAGCGGATCAGCGTGAACTGATCCAGCATCGCGGCCTGCTTTGGCAGGAACTCGCAGATACGCACGCCGGGTAGCTTCGTTTTGATCGTCTTGAACGGCCCACGGTTCTCGATGGGCCGGTCCGGCTTAGGGTCCCAAGTGTCGATGTGAGATGGCCCACCCGTCATCCAGAGCAAAATGACCGATTTGCCGCTCTTCGTTGCTTTGCCGTCCGCACGCAGTTTCATCAACCCGGGCAGCGTGAGCCCGCCCAGGCCCGCGAGGCTCGTTTTGAGCACGGAGCGGCGGCTGTGCACGACCACACCGTCCCGCACACGCGGATTCATGAAGGTGAAGGCATGGCCGTGGTCATGGCTTGGCATGCGCACTCATACGTCAGTGCTGAAACAGCTTTGTCACCCAGGCTGTATTCCCTGCATGAGATTTCTGGTTCCAGTTCTCCTCACCGTCGTCTCCTCCGCCGAGATCCCGCTGCCCGATGACGCTCCGAAGCCGCTGCCGCCCGCGGAGAGCGCGAAGCGATTCGCCGTGCCGGATGGCTACTCCATCCGCCTCCTCGCCTCCGAACCGCTCATCACCGAGCCCAGCGGCATATGCTGGGATGACAAAGGCCGCTGCTTTGTCTGCGAGCTGCACGGCTACAACCTCGAAGGCCAGTATGACATCGATGAGCTGAACAAATCCGGCCAGCTCGACCTCGAAGTGCGCCGCATTCAGGCCAGCGAGGAGGCCAAGAAGAAAGCCGAGGCCGAAACTTACGGCACCGTGAAGCTTCTGCGAGACACCGATGGCGACGGCGTCATGGACAAGGCCATCGTGTGGGCGGATTGGCTGCCGCCATGTCACGGCATCGCCGCAGGCCATGGCGGCATCATCATCGCCTGCTCGCCGCACATCGTTTTCCTCAAAGACAGCGATGGCGATGACAAAGCCGATGTGCAGGAGCAGCTCTTCACCGGCTTCGGCACGCCGATCCTCGAGCGGCGCATCAATTCACCGACTTGGGGACCGGATGGCTGGCTTTATTTCGGCCGTGGCAATGCCACCGGCACCATCACCGGCCCGCATTTGAAAAAGCCCGTCGAGCTTCCGCCCACCGATTTCCGCATTCGCGCCGATGGCACGGCCATCGAGCCCGTCAGCGGCAGCACGAAGACCACTGGCATGGCCTTTACTGATGGCGGCGATCGCTTCACCGCCACCACGACGCATCCCGGGCTCTTCGTCACACCGATCCCGTGGAAATACCTCGCGCGAAATCCTGATGCCGCCGCACCGGCACTCGATGGACCGGCCAGCGATGACACACGCGTCTATCCCATCGCCGCACCGCATCCGTGGCGCACGAAGCGGGAGCAGCATGCCGAATACTTCGCCTTCTACCGCAAGATCAGCCTCAGCGATGCCGACGCGTCCGGTTACTTCACCAGCGCCTGCAGTCCCATCGTCTGGCGTGGGCAGTATTTCGTCTGCGAACCCGCGCAAAACCTCATCCATCGCGCTGACATCGTGCGCGATGGCACTCGCCTGCGGCTCCAGCGCGCGAAAGGCGAGGAACAGCGCGAATTTTTGGCCTCACGCGATGCGTGGTTTCATCCCATCGCGCTCACGCAGACCCCGCAAGGCCATCTGGCCATCGTTGATTACTACCGCGAAATTATTGAAGACTACTCCGCCATCCCGCGGCACCTCCAGCAGCAATACGGCCTCATCAACGGCCAGGATCGCGGACGTGTGTGGATCCTCGAAGCGAAACAAAAATGGTCCAAACCGCCACTCAGCGCCTCTGACGCAAAAGTGCTCCAACTCCGCGAAAACGACGACATCACGAAAATCGATCTGAAGGCCGATTTGGAGCCTCAACTCGCTCTTCAGCTCGCTGTAAGCGTCGGATCGCAACGCGAGGCACTTTTGAGCCTCGCACGCCGCTTCGGCCACCTTCGCTGGATGGACGCCGCCATCGCCTGCTCGGCTCACTCGATCGAAAAAGACCTCCTTCTCGCCCTCGCAGCCGATTCGGGGCAAAGCGAGCCCGTCATGACCAATCTTGCCGGCATTCTCGCCGCTCGCGGAAACGTCCAAGAAATTACGGAATGCCTCGCCGTCGTTAAAATGGGCAAAGCGCACGACATTCTCCAACTCGGCCTCGAAGACACCAAGCCGCTCGCGAACCCCATCGACGTTCCGGCTCCCACCGCGCCCACTGCCGACCAAATCGCTGCATGGGAAAAACGCGTTCCGGCCATTTTGAAGGCTTTGAAGCACAATCCCGACCTCGCCGAGGGCAAAACGCTTTTCACCGCCATCTGCGGAGCTTGTCACAAGTCCCACGGCATCGGAGTCGCCGTCGGTCCGGATCTCGATGCCGAGTTCCAACGTGCTCCGGAGGTCATCCTGCGCGACATCCTCTTTCCCAGCGAGGCAGCACGGCCCGATTACGACACCACGATGGTCAAAACGCGTCGCGGCGAGACCTTGCTCGGCATCACCACCTCCGATTCGCCCACCAGCATCACCTTGAAGCTGCCCGGCGGCATTGAACGGACTGTCCTGCGCAAACGCGCCGACATCCGCACCGTGCGCAACGTTTCCCTGATGACACCCGGCCTCGGTGATGCCCTGAAGCCCGAGCAAATTGCGAACGTCATCGCGTTTTTGCGGTCGCGGCAATGAATCACTCGCCCATCAGCTTCTTCACTGTTGGTTCGATGGCCTCGGCCCAGATGCGGTAAGCTTTTTCGTTCGGGTGAAGGAAGTCCGGCATGATGTCCTTCGTAATGAGGCCGTCGGGCGTCAGAAACTTAGCGCCGATGTCGAGGAAGGTGACTTTGTGAGTGCCGTCGAGCTTGGAGATGAGCTTGTTTATCTCGGCTATCTTCTCGCGCTGCGGGTTTGGCTTCTCACCGCGCGGAAAGATGCCAAGGAGCAGAATCTTTGACTGCGGGAGGCGTTTTTCGAGTTCCAGAACAATGGCCTCGATACCTGCGGCGATGTCAGGCGAGGAGCAGGTGCCGCTGTGGTTGGGGCCCAGGTTGCCGCTGTTGTTCGTGCCGATCATCACGACGACGAGCTTGGGGGCGATGCCGTCCACCGCGCCGTGTTGGAGACGCCACAGCACGTTCTCCGTCTTGTCCCAACCGAAGCCGAGGTTGCCGGCATTGCGTGGCGCGTAGAATTCATCCCAGGTGTGCTTGCCGCGCAGCGGATAGCTGTCGAACTGCTCACCACCGAAGAAATGAGTGATCGAGTCGCCAATAAAGAGGATCTGCGGCTTCGCATGCTTCACCGCGGAGATGGTCAGTTCGTGGCGCTTCGCCCAGTCATACTGCGGCCAGCTCCGGTCCTGCGTCACGGGCACCATCGTGCTGGGAAGGGGTTTGCGGCCGGGAAGCGGTTCGAGGGTGGCCTCGGCGACCCTGCTGACTGCCCGGCGGTCGGCGGTGAAAGTCGCCGCCATAAGATGCCCGCCGCTACTCAAGTCGATTGGGGCGACGTAGGGGTTTGATTTGGCCACCGGTGGCGTGTCGTCCAGCGTGTAGAGGATTACAGTGCCGGGTTCGCTGGAGTGCAGCGTCACCATCCCATCGGCAGTCTGGATCGCGGGAGCCGCTGGAATGACGGCCGTCTGTGCCTGGAGCAGGCTGCCAACAGTGAAAAGAGAGAGCAGGAGGTGATGATTCATGAGCGTAAGGCTAAGCAGCAAGCCTCGGATTGTCCATGCGAGCGTGCGTATCCAGTTCGTGAGGATGAGGCGACGCACAAGGCGCCTGTCCTTGCCGCTCCTCAGGCGGGAGTGGATGGGGGTCTGCAACAGGGCGGTCGAAAGCCAGATCACAGGGATCAGTCCGACCCCCAGCAGAAAGACGGCCGAGCATTGGCTCTGGTAAAGTAGCCAGGCCGCGGTGCCTGCCTCCAGTAACATCAGCGGCACCACGATGAGCCGGATCCGGGAGCAATGACTGAAATGGTAGGCCTGGAACTCCGCCTCCTTGAACCCGAGGAACTGCGGATAAACGACAACCTGTATCACCCAGATCAGACCGACAAGCATCCAGGTCGCCGCGAGATGGAGGGTGAAGAAGGTGTTCATGACATGCGCCGGGAGGGAGGGCGGCCGACATCTGCCTCCGGATACGGCTTTTTCAAATCCGCATCGTTCAGATGACGATGAAGTCGGCACTTCTCGAGCGTACTTCAAACTCCGCCTGTCGTATGCCCCCGTCCCGCGCCCCATCTGCCTTCCGCCAGTTCCTCAAGCGAGGATTGCCCGCGTTTGCCCTGGCCGTAGCGCCTGCGTTTGCCGCGGACTATGAGAAGGACATCAAGCCGCTGCTGAAGGAGCGTTGCTACGCCTGTCACGGTGCTTTGAAGCAGAAAGGCGGCCTGCGCCTTGATACGGTCGCGGCCCTCAAACAAGGCGGTGACAGCGGTGACGCGACCCAACTGCTCATTGATCGAGTGACAACGACCGAAAAGGCCGATCGCATGCCGCCGGAGGGCCAAGGCTCCATGCTCAACACCGACCAAGTCGCCAACCTCAAAGCCTGGCTCGCTGCCGGAGCGCCAGCGCCAGCCAATGAGCAGCCCGAGGCCGATCCGCGGGCTCACTGGGCTTATCAGGCACCGAAATCTTCCGGGAAGTCGGTGGATGCGCTGCTAGCAGCACGTTTAGCTTCCAGGAAACTCAAGCCGCAGCCTGAAGCCGCACCGGAACTGTGGTTGCGGCGCGTTTACCTCGATCTCATCGGCCTGCCGCCATCGACAGAGCAGATCGCGGCGTTTTTGAAGGACACGTCGATGCCAGCGCGGCAGCGCGTCGTCGATCATCTCCTCGGCACACCGCAATATGGCGAGCGCTGGGCCCGCCACTTCATGGACATCTGGCGCTACTGCGACTGGTATGGCCTCGGGGCGCAGCTTCGTCATTCGCAGAAGCACATCTGGCACTGGCGTGATTGGATTGTGGAGTCGCTGAACACCGACAAAGGCTATGACCAGATGATCGTGCAGATGCTCGCTGCGGACGAACTTTCGCCCGAGGATCGCGACAACCTTCGTGCCACCGGTTTCCTAGCCCGTAGCTACTATCTCTTCAACCGCACCACCTGGCTCGATGAAACCATTGAGCACACCTGCCGCGCCTTCCTCGGCCTGACGATGCAGTGCGTGAAGTGCCACGACCACAAATACGATCCCATCGAGCAGGCCGACTACTACCGCATGCGCGCCATCTTCGAGCCTTTGCACGTGCGCCTCGATCCTTGGCAGGGCGAGACGGACTTTGAGAAAAATGGCTTGCCTCGCGTTTTCGACCTCCATCTCGACAAGCCGACCTTCCGTCATGTGCGTGGCGACGAAAAAAACGAGGACAAATCGAAGCCGCTGAGCGCAGGCGTTCCGCAGGTGCTGGAGTTTGCCTCTTTTCAACCATCCTCCATCAAACTGCCGCCTGCATCCGCCAAACCGGCGCTGCTGCCCTTTGTGCTCGAAGATCACCTCCGCACCGCTGAACACGACATCGCCGCAGCTCAAAAAAATCTCGATCAAGCAAGACAGGCGCTCGCGAAATCGCCCCAACCCGCCGCCAAACCGGTAGCGGAGTCTAAGGTGCTCGTCAGCGATGACTTCACCTCCGCGAGGCCTCAGCAATGGGAGTCCCTCAAAGGCGACTGGAGGCATTCATCCACCGGAGTGCGTCAGCATGAAACCGGAGCCGAGCGTCGTTCGCTGCGTCTGAAAACAGCCCCGCCAGCCGACTTCGAGGCCAGTTTGAGCTTCACCATTCGCGGAGGTCAAAAATGGAAGTCCGTCGGCATCATGTTCGACGCTGCGGATGGCGACGATGTGATGGTTTACATGAGCGCCGTCAGCGGCGGATCGAAGATCCAGGTGGCCCTGGCCAATGGTGGCAAGACTGGTTATCCAACGAATGGCTCTGCACCACGCGCGATCTCACAAGATGTTCGTTACACGCTCGATCTGCGTGTGCGTGGCCAGCTCATCAATGCCAGCATCAATGGCGAACCGGTGCTCGCTTATCGTCTGCCGCAAAACCGCCGCCAAGGTGCGTTGTCGCTCACCGCCTTCGACGCCGATGTCGAGTTTCACAGCTTCAAGCTCGCCGAGCTAGCCGCAGATGCTGTTTTGCGTGAACCAGCAGGAGACAAGTCGGTGCCACTCGCGGACGCCAAAGCCGCCGTCGCACTCGCTGAAAAACAACTCGCTGCCGCCAAGGCCAAACCCGCGATGATTCGCGCCGTCTTTGCCGCAGATAAGGCCAGGCAGGACAAAGCACTCGCCCAAGCCGCCGCTGCCGCCGAGGCGAAGTACAAACTGGCACAGGCCGATGTCGATCTCGTGAAAGCTGAGGCCGATTCGAAGGCCAAGGACGCTGACAAGAAGATCAAAGCCGCACGCGAAGCCTTCGAGAAAGCCAAGAAGCATGCAGCAGCTCCCGGCGAGACTTACACCTCGCTGCCCGCGAGCCTGAAGGCACAGGAAGGCCCGGAGGAAAGCACCAATGCCAAGGTGCAAACCTATCCCGACACCAGCACGGGCCGCAGACTCGCTTTTGCCAAATGGATCGCCGACAAACGCAACCCGCTCACCGCCCGCGTGCTGGTGAATCAAGTCTGGATGCGGCACTTCGGCGTGCCGCTCGTCGCGAACATGGACGACTTCGGCCGCCGCTCACTCGCGCCGCTGCATCAGGACATCCTCGACACGCTCACGGTCGATTTCATGAACAGCGGCTGGAGCCTGAAGCATCTGCATCGCGCCATGGTGCTCTCGGAGTTGTATCGCCGCAGTTCCTCGAATGCGGAGGCCGATGCCGCTACTGTCGCCGCCGATCCCGACAACGCGAACTACTGGCGCATGAACCCACGCCGTATGGAAAGCCAGGTCGTGCGCGACAGCCTGCTACATCTCGCGGGCAAGCTCGATCTCACGCTCGGCGGCCCCAGCCTCGATCCCGCCTCGTCCGAAACGAGCCGACGTCGCTCGCTCTACTTCGTTCAGAACGCGGATACCGAGCACCGCTTCCTCGCCGTCTTCGACAACAGCAACGTCCTCGAATGCTATCGCCGCAACGAAAGCGTCGTGCCGCAGCAAGCGCTCGCTTTGACCAATAGCAAGCTCAGCCGCGAATGCGCCGACGCCTTGGCCACAAAGCTCAGCAAACTCGATGGCGATGCCTTTGTGACGCAATCCTTCCTCACCGTGCTCGGCCGTCCGCCTTCGGATGCCGAGCGTCGCACCAGCCTCGAAGGCTTTCAGGCGTTGAAACAGGATCACAGCCTCTTTCTGCAGGCGCTGCTCAATCACAACGACTTCGTCACCCTGCGATGAACCTCAAACATCAGCCCACACCTTTCCTCCGCCGCGACACCCTCGGCGGACTCGGCAGCATTGCGGTCGCTTCCATGCTGAAGGCCGAGGAAGGCTGGCAGCCTCCGAGCGGCTTGCCGGTGATTCCACAGAAGGCGAAGCGCGTGATCTGGCTCTTCATGCGCGGCGGCGTCAGTCACATGGAGAGTTTTGATCCGAAGCCGATGCTGACGAAGTATGCGGGCAAATCGATCGGCGAAACGCCCTTTGCCAGCGTGCAGGACCCCGAAAAGCTCAAGAAGGTGCGCGTGGTCGTGGTGAACGATGCGAACGGCAAGCAGCGCAACGTCATTTATCCGCTCCAGATCGGCAGCAAGCGCTACGGCCAGTGCGGCATCGAGATCAGCGACTGGTTCCCGCACATCGGCTCCTGCGCGGATGAGATCGCCTTCATCCGCAGCATGTGGACGACGGACGACAACCACGGCGCGCAGGTGCAGTTCCACAGCGGCCGCCACATGCTGGAGCCGCGTGTGCCGACGCTTGGTGCGTGGGTGACGTATGGCCTTGGCTCGATGACGGACAATCTGCCGTCCTTCATCAACATGGGGCCGCGCTACTTCGATATTCGCGATGGCCACTACCTAGGCCCGGCCTATGACGCCGTGAACCTGAAGGTGGATCCGAAAAACCCGCTTACCTTTGCCGCGCCGGAGATCGCCGTCGGCAAAACCGAACAAGCGGTGCAGTTCGACCTCATCCACAAGCTCAACATGCTCAACGCCGAGCAATATCCCGGCGACAAAACGCTCGCCGCTCGCATGAAGAGCTACCAACTCGCCTTCAACATGCAGACCGCTGTTCCGGAGACGATGAATCTCGACACGGAGAGCGACGAGACAAAGAAGCTCTACGGCCTCGACGACAAAGTCACCGAGCCGTTTGCGCGCCAGCTCATCGTCGCCCGTCGTCTCGCCGAGCGCGGTGTGCGCTTCATCCAGCTCCAGCATGGCGATGGCGCTGCTGGCGCGTGGGATTCGCACTCGGGTTTGAAAAAGAACCACTCCATGCTCGCGCAGCAGGTGGACAAGCCGATCTCCGGCCTGCTCAAGGACCTCAAGCAGCGCGGCATGCTCGATGACACGCTCGTCGTCTTCGCCACCGAGTTCGGCCGCACGCCTGGATCACAAGGCAGTGATGGGCGCGATCATCATCCGTATGGGTTCAGCGTCTGGATGGCCGGCGGCGGCGTCAAAGGTGGCACCATTCACGGCAGCACCGACGAACTCGGCTTCCACGCTGTCGAGCATCCGCACTACGTCACTGACGTGCATGCCACGATCCTCCATCAGCTCGGACTCGACCCGCACCAGCTCGAGATTCCAGGCCGCAAGCGCCTGGAGCGGGATTTCGGGCAGGTAATTCGCGAGATCCTGGTCTGAGCCTCGAAAAATACCGCTTGCCGGTATGTTGGAGGCGTGTCCAATATACCGCCCACCATGAAAGCACTCGTCAAAGCCAGAGCGGAGAGCGGATTGTGGCTCCAGGACGTCCCGGAGCCGCAGGTCGGCATCAATGATGTCCTCATCAAGGTCCGCAAAACCGGCATCTGCGGCACGGACCTGCACATTTACCAATGGGATGCCTGGGCGCAGAAGACCATCCCTGTGCCGATGGTCGTCGGGCATGAGTTTGTCGGCGAAGTCGTGGCAGTCGGCAGCAACGTGAATGACTTCCATCCCGGCGAAATCGTCAGCGCCGAAGGCCATGTGGTTTGCGGTCGCTGTCGCAACTGCCTCGCGGGACGCCGTCACCTTTGCAAAGACACCGTCGGCATCGGCGTGAACCGCACCGGGGCCTTCGCCGAATACATCAGCGTGCCGATGACGAACGTGTGGCATCACCGCGAAGGCGTGGACGAGGAGGTGGCGAGCATTTTCGATCCGTTCGGCAATGCAGTTCACACCGCGCTGGCCTTTGAATGCATGGGCGAGGACGTTCTCATTACCGGCGCAGGCCCCATCGGCATCATGGCCATCCCCGTCGTCAAACACGCCGGCGCACGCCACGTCGTCATCACCGATGTGAACGACTATCGCCTCGATCTCGCGCGAAAAATGGGCGCGACGGTCGCCTTGAACGTCAAAACCGGCAGCATCGCCGACGTGCAGAAGCAGCTCGGCATGAAAGAAGGCTTCGACGTGGGCCTGGAGATGAGTGGAAACGCCACCGCCTTCCGCGACATGATCGACAACATGTGCCACGGCGGCAAAATCGCCATGCTCGGCATCCCCAGCGAACAAATCGCCATCGACTGGAACAAGGTCATCTTCAACATGCTCACCATCCACGGCATCTACGGCCGCGAGATGTATGAGACCTGGTATCAGATGAGCGTCATGCTCGAAAACGGCGTGAACATCGCTCCCATCATCACCCACCGCTTCCACTACACGGACTTCGAACAAGGCTTCGCCGCGATGGAAAGCGGCAACTGCGGCAAAGTCGTGCTCGATTGGTCCAACTAGCTCTCCTCATGAAAAACAACCTCCTCGCTTTCTTTTGCCTCGTCTCGCTCGCTCACGCTGAAATCAGCGTTCCCG
>Ga0315900_10010801_pt1 | contig 11387 bp, 6 predicted proteins | sample LakEriMetagenome_FD_203521 | JGI IMG/M metagenome (GOLD analysis project Ga0315900, IMG submission 203521) | Freshwater fungal communities from buoy surface, Lake Erie, Ohio, United States - Buoy 12 MA114 | ecosystem: Environmental > Aquatic > Freshwater > Lake > Lake biofilm | place: USA: Lake...
GCCCATGGCGCGCGACGATGGCGTCGAGCGCCGCATTGACCGACGCGGCATCGGTGATGTCGATGGCTCCCGATTCGGTGCCCTGTCCCGCGGCGGCGGCGGTCGCGGCGGCGGCATCGGCCTTCACGTCAAGGCAGATGGTGGTGGCGCCCATACCGACGGCACCACGCGTGACGGCTTCTCCGATGCCGGAGGCACCACCGATGACGGCGGCCACCTTGCCGCTGAGGTCGAACAGGTTCGAGCTGGACATGAGGGGAGATCGGGCGCGGGTGGGCAGACGTGGGGGAACCGGACGCGTGTCCGGACTAACGGGCCGACCCGGCGGGTGATGCGGGAGTGTCCTTCCCCCATACGCGCCGGAGCAGATGAACTACCAAGAAGGCCGTCACGGCGGCCGCGAGACCGCCCATGGGGGGCGTGATGCCGGCCATCGGCTTGCCGGCATAGGCCAGGCGCCATCCCCCCACGACCGCCATGCCGGCGATGATGGCGGCCAGTGCATGCGCCGATGTGGACCGTGGGCTGAAGAGACCGGCCAGAATGGGGACGAAGAGCGAGACCCCCATGATCGTGTAGAAGATGCTCAGGGCACTCACCACGCCGGCGGCAACCAGCGCGATGGCCACACCGGCCGCCCCGGCGATCACCGCCGTGAGGCGGGTCACTCGGAGCATGTCGCGATCCGAAGCGCCGGGATTCCGGAACCGCTTATAGAAGTCCTGCGCAAGCGACGTGGTGAGAATGAAGAGCACCGCGTCGGCCGCGCTCAGCTCCGCGGAGAAGACGGCGGCCAGGCCGAGGGCTCCGACGGCTGGCGGCACCCCCTGGACCAGCAACGTGGGCAGGGCCAGCTCGGCCTGCGGCAGATCGGGGAAGCGCACGCGAGTCATCATACCGATCAGCACTGGCACCGCGGCATAGGCCATGAGCGCGAGCGCGTTCAGCCCCACGCCAATGCGGACGGCGCGATCATCACGCGCGCCGTACACCTTCTGCAGCAGGCCGGGCGACACCACGAAGGCCGGCCCCAGCATCGCGAGATAGACGAGCCCGGACGCGCCCCCCTGCCACGGGTTCCAGTAGCTCTCGGTGGGAGCAAAGGCGCGCAGCGTGTCCCAGCCGCCTGCCGCCTCGAGGGCAAAGGGGATGGCAATGGCAAAGCCGACCAGCTTCACGGTGAGCTGCACCACATTCACGTACGCCGAGGTGAGCAGACCGCCGGAAGCGAAGTAGGCGGTGATCAGGGCACCCGCGAGGATGCACCCCAGCGTCTTGGGGACGTCGGCGATCACGTTGAGGATCCAGGCCACGGCAATCAGCTGACCGGCGAGGATGAAGAGCGCCCCCACCCAGAGCAGCGCCGCGATGAGCGTGCGCACACCGACGCCGTAGCGGAACTCCAGATAGTCACCGACCGTGTGCAGGTTGCGCTCGGCGGCGACGCGCCGAATGGCCGGTCCGATCCAGAAGGCCAGCAGCAGCGAGCCCAGTCCGGCGGAGAGGACCCACCAGATGGCGGCGAAGCCGTCCTGATAGCCCAGCCCCGTGGCGCCCACGGTTGAGCCCGCGCCGATATTCGCGGCGAGCATCGTGCTGAAGAGCAGGCCGGGCCCCAGCGAGCGGCCGGCCACGAAGAAATCACCGGCCGATTTCACCCGGCGGGCGATCCACGCCCCAAGCAGCAGCTGGGCGATGGAGTAGCCGATGAGCCACACGAGATGCGAACGCATCTGCGGAGACTACCGCCCGGGCTATATGCTTGACAAGTGAAATGGCGTCGGCGAGGTTCGCGCCCATGACGACCTCCCCGCAGGCGATCGACCGTGTTTTTGCCGCCATTGACGCGGCCACCGACGAAATGGTGGACTTCACGGTCGGGATGATCCGCATTCCCACGGTGAATCCGCCCGGTGACGCCTATGTGGAGTGTGCGGAGTTCATCGGGCAGCGGCTCGCCGACTGCGATTTCACCGTGGACTACCCGGTGGCGGAGGGGCGACCCGAGCATACCGCGGCCCACCCGCGCATGAATGTGGTCGGGCTGCGTCGCGGCCGGACCGACCGGCCGCTCGTACACCTCAACGGCCATTTCGACGTGGTCCCGGCTGGCGCCGGATGGACGGTGGACCCCTTTGGCGGGCTGGTACGCGACGGCCGCATATATGGAAGGGGCTCATGTGACATGAAGGCTGGGATCACGGCGGCGATCTACGCGGCCGAGGCTATCCGCCGGGCGGGCATTCCACTGCATGGGTCCATCGAGGTGAGCGGTACGGTCGACGAGGAGAGCGGCGGCTTTGCCGGCATGGCCTATCTGGCGGAACAGGGTCGCGTGAGCGCCGACCGGACGGATGCGGTGATCATCACCGAGCCCACGAACACCGACCGGCTCTACATCGGCCATCGCGGCGTCTACTGGTTCGAGGTGACAACGCGTGGCCGCATTGCGCACGGGTCCATGCCGTTTCTCGGAACGAATGCCATCGAGCACATGGGGGTGATTCTCGACCGCATCCGCCGCGTGCTGGCGCCGGCGCTGGCGGCGCGGACCACGGCGGTTCCGGTGCGGCCGGACGGGGCTCGGCACGCCACGCTCAACATCAACGGGATTGCCGGCGGTCAGCCGGTGGACGGCATCCAGACGCCCTGCGTGGCGGACATCTGCCGCGCCGTCTTCGACCGCCGCTTCCTTGCCGAGGAGGGGTTCGAGGCCACGAAGGCGGAGATCATCGATCTGCTGGAGACGGCGGCGCGCGAAACGCCGGAGCTGCTCTACGAGCTGCGTGACCTCATGGTGGTGCACCCGGTCCGCACGCCGGATGGGGCGTCGGTGGTGGCCTCGCTCGAGCGTTCCGTTCAGCGGGTACTGGGCCGCTCGGTGGAGCTGGCGGCGAGTCCGGGGACGTACGATCACAAACATGTCGACCGTATCGCGGGCGTGCCGAACTGTGTCGCCTACGGGCCGGGAATCCTCGATCTGGCCCACCAGCCCGATGAATACTGTGCCATCGAGGATCTGGTCCACTCGACCAAGGTGCTGGCGCTGACGCTGCTGGAGCTCACCGGCAGCTGAGTGGGCGGCGGCCAAGCGGCCGCAACATTGACGGCCCGGGTCCCACGGGTATGTTCGCGCTCTACATGCTCCTCCAGTTGAGCGATGGAAACGCGGACCCCACCGAGGACCCAGCGATGACCTTTCGTGTTCGATGGGCCGGCCTGTTGGCCGGTCCCCTGGCTGCCACCTGTGCCGTGCTGCTCGGCGCCAGCCCGTTGCAGGCGCAGGCCACCGGCACCGTGACCGGCCGGGTGACCGACGACCGCACCGGTGTACCGCTCCCCAATGCGCAGGTGTTCGCGGACAATAACCGCGATCGGGTCGCCCGGACGGATGCCCAGGGGCGCTATCGCCTGACCGAGGTCACCCCGGGGAGCCGGGTGATCAGCTTCCGCCTGATCGGCTATTCCAACAAGAGCGTCCCGGTTGCCGTCACGGCGGGGCAGACGGCCACCATGAACGCGGAGCTGGCCATCCAGCCGCTCGACCTCGATGCCGTGGTCGTGACGGGACAGGGCGGCGAGATCTCGAAGCGCCGCATCGCCACCAACGTGGACGTGGTGGGACGCGACAAGATCGAGGCCTCCTCGGCACGGCGACTCGACGAACTGCTCCAGACCAACCTGCCGGGGGCACAGATCCGGCTCACGTCGGGCCAGCCGGGGACACAGTCGATCATCCGGACGCGCGGCATCACCTCGGTGAGCAACAACTCCACGCCCGTCATCTATGTCGATGGCGTCCGCATGGACAACCTGAACACCATCTCCGCGCTGGGGATGAATGTCTCCGGCGTCCGCTCCCAGGGCGCGGCGACCAGCGCCCTGGCTGACCTGCCGCTCGAGAACATCGAGCGGGTCGAGTTCATCCCCGGTGGTGCCGCCACGACGCTCTACGGCTCCGATGCGGCGAACGGCGTGATCCAGATCTTCACCAAGCGGGGTACGGCCGGCACCACCAAGGGCTTCTTCGAGGCGCGCACCGGCTTCGATACGCCGCAGACGCAGTTCCTCTTCTTCGACCGGACGCGGGATCTCATCTTCCGGAACGGCCTCACGCAGACCTACTCGGCCGGGATCGAGGGAGGCAACAACGCCATCACCTACAGCCTCTCCGGCAACCTGCGGGCAAGCGAGAGCCACCGCGTCTACGGGGACAACCGGGCGTTCGGCTTCCGGAATGCCCTGGGTGCCAATGTGGGATCGAAGGGAAAGTACCAGGCCTCCTTCTCCTACAACGAGACCGACTCCCCGCGCTTCCGGAACGGGAATGCCGGCGGGTACACCTCGCTCTGGGTACTCGAAGCTGGCCGCTCCTCGGCGTTCGGTTTCAACAACGATATCGATGCCCTCAACGAGGCCGACTACGGCAAGCTGCAGGCCTTCGTGAACGACGCCGAGCGGCTGCAGGACAACCGCGTCTTCACGCGGGCCATGCAGACGTCCCACCGGTTGGACTACGACCCGACGCCGTCGATCAAGACCCATGTGACGTTCGGGATGAACAACCGCTTCACCAAGGAGCGGTCGATCGTCACGAACGAGTTCCTGATTGCCACGCGGGTATGGCCGGCTGGTACGACGGATCGCGGCTCGATCTCCAACTTCGAGCGCAACTTCACCGGCTTCACGTTCGATGTGGGCGGCCAGCACAGCGCCGCCATCGGGACGGGGCTCTCGATCGTCACCTCGGTGGGTGCGCAGCTGTTCCGCAACGACGACGTCCAGGTGCAGTACACCGCCCAGAATGTCCGTGACGGGCAGCAGACGCTGGCCGGGGCCGGCGTGTCGCAGTCGACCGACCTCGCGTTCCGCGTGGCGAACTACGGCATCTTCGGCCAGACCAACATCAGCTACAAGGAACGCTACACCATGGAGCTCGGCGTGCGCGCCGACAAGAACACGGCGTTCGGCTCCAACACCGGTGCCCAGGTGTATCCGAAGATCGGCCTGGTCTACGCGCTCGCGTCCGAGCCGTGGCTCCGCAACCTGATCTCCGAGGAGGTCCTGACGGATATCCGCCTGCGCGCCGCGTATGGCGTGGCGGGGCAGTTCCCGCAGCCGTTCGCGAATGACCGCACGGTGGCCATCAACGCCTTCAACGGGCAGCAGGCCGCCACCTTCGGTCAGCCGGGGAACATCAACCTCCGTCCGGAGCGCACCGGCACGACCGAACTCGGAGCCGATCTGGCGTTCTTCCAGAACCGTGCCACGCTGGGGCTCGGGTGGTACTCCTCCCGCACGGTGGATGCCCTGATCACGGCTCCGCCCGCCCCGTCCACCGGCGAAATCAGCCAGGTCACCAATGTGGGTGAGATCGCCAACAGCGGCGTTGAAATCCGCGGGACGTTCACGCCGATCAGCAATGGCACGGTCAACCTCACGCTGAACGCGGCCTACAACACGCTCAACAACCGCGTCGTGAACCTCCGGGGCACGCCGCCATTCCCCATCAGCGGCTACGGCGCCAGCACGGTGCAGGGGATGGTGCAGGAAGGCTTCCCCGTAGGCTTCCTGCGCGGGGCCCAGGCGGTCTTCGGTCCGGACGGCCGGATCACGCAGATCAAGGAACTGCAGTACCTCGGCAAGCCCACGCCGGACAGCTTCGGCTCCTTCGGGGCCTCGCTCGGCATCGGCAAGCGCTTCACCCTGAGCACCAGCGCCGACTACCAGTTCGGTGCGCAGGCGCAGTCGTTCGATCGGGCCTTCCGCTACCTCTACGGCGTGGCGGGCACCGACGGCTACGTGCCGGCCGCCGCCCTCGCACAGGCGCCGTACAACGGCAGCCGCGCGGCGATCTGGCAGCGCGTGATGAACCTGTGGGTGGAAGACACCGATTACATCGCCTTCCGCTCGCTCACTGCGGATTACCGCGTGCCGGAGCGCTTCCTCCCCCGTGGGGCGAAGGACCTCCGCACGGCCTTCTCGATCGTGAATCCGTGGCGCTGGGCGGCCTCGAGCTTCGACCCCGAGACCGACCTCTCCTCCGCCACCACGCAGGGCGGTGCGGCCGTCGGCGGCTTCAACTACGCCACCGAAGGCAACCCGCGCACCTTCCTTCTCACCTTCCGCTTCGGGTTCTGATCATGCGCCGACCGACCCTGCGGCGGGCTTCCCGCCACCTCGTCCCGACGCTGGCCCTCGTGGCTGCCGGGGCCTGCAACGCCTTTTCTCCCACCGAGGTTCGCAACCCGAACCTCACCGACCAGCAGTTCCTCGGCACCCCGGCTTCCGGCGCCACCTGGCTCCGCGGCACGCAGCGCCAGTTCCTCATTACGCTCAATGGCGTGGTGCAGAACGCCGAGATCGCGTCGGACAACTACTTCAACAACTACACCACGAACAACCAGCAGTTCGACGCGCCGAACATCCTGTACATCGATCCGGAAGTCACGTCGATCCAGAATCAGGTGGCGCGCTTGCGCTACATGGCCTCCTTCGGGCTCGACAGCGTCTTCCCGCGCGATCCGCTGGTCACGGCCAACGACCGCGCCGAGCTGTTCTACCTGCGCGGCACCGCCAATCTGTTCGCCGGCGAGGGGTTCGTGGCGCTGCCCGTCTCGGCGAACGGCGAGGTGGCCTCCTGGCAGGCGCATCTCCAGAACGCCATTGCCGACTTCACGCAGGCCCGGTCCCTGACCACGGATGCCGCGGCGCGCAACAGCCACACGCTGGCGCTGGCCCGGGCGTACCACCGGCTGGGCAACAAGGCCAAGGCGGTCGAGGAGGCCACGGCACTGCTGGCCGCGAGCCCGAGCTTCCTGCGGAATGCCGTCTACGATGCCGTGAACGGCCCGGCCAACAGCATGCAGGGGGTCCTCACGAGCAACGTGAACAACTTCCAGCCGCTGCCGCGTCTCGATTTTCTGGATCCGAAGTACCCGAACCGCGGGGCCACCATCATGAGCCCCCTCGCCTTCCAGAAGGCGGAGGAGGCGCATCTCATTCTCGCCGAGGCGCTGCTGTCCGATGGCAACGTGGCGGGGGCGCGGGACCGCCTCAAGCAGCTCCTCACGCTCGTGGGCACGCGCCCCACGGAGCTGACCGACAACCGGGTCCAGCTGCGTGGCCGCGCCGGCGGCAAGGTGATCTACCCGAACGCGGCCGACATCCGCGTGGCCTTTGCGCCCGGACAGCCGTTCGTGGACGGTTTGATCCTAACCCGGTCGACCCCGACGATCCGGGTATTCACCGTGTCGGGAACCTCTGTGACGGCAGCGCGTCTGGACGCGGCGACGACGGCGGATGACCTGCTCTATCTGCTGTACCTCATGCGGCAGGAGATCTTCCTGGCTGAGGGGCGCCGCATGGCCGATCTCGGGATGCGGATGCCGGTGGCGCAGACGGAGATCATTGCCAACGCCAAGACCAAGGACGGCGAGCCGTACACCAAGGCGGTGATTCCGAGCTTCATCCCCGGGGCCTTCGACATGGACGCGTTCACCTTCGATGCGGCGGCCAAGACCGTCGTGATCAAGGTGGACATGAACCGGATTCTGGTTACCAACAAGGCGTCGGTTGACGTCCTTCCCTTCCACTGAGCGGATGGCGATGGTGCGAACGTTGACCGCCGAGGGGACTCGGTTCCAGAGCGCGGCGATGGCCGCCGTGCTCCTGCTTCCCGTCGTGGGGCTGCAGGCCCAGCCGCCGCGGGCACCGGGCCCGCGTATCACCGTGGTGGGTCCGGGCCCCAGCAACTCCATCACGGATGTCCCCGGGCTCAAGGTGGGGAACTACCATCGGTCCGACAGCGGCTACCGCTCCGGGACCACGGTGATTCGCACCGAGAAGGGCGCCACGGCCGGCTACTCCCAGATGGGGGGCGCGCCCGGCACGAAGGAGACCGACCTGCTCAAGCCCGGCGGCGCCGTGCGGGCCGTGCAGGCCATCCTGCTGAGCGGCGGCAGCGCCTTCGGCCTCGATGCGGCGTCCGGCGTGATGCAGTGGATGGAAGAACGGGGCTTCGGCGTGCCGGTCATGGGCGGCGTCGTCCCGATCGTGCCGGCGGCCATTCTCATGGATCTCGGGCGTGGCGGCGATTTCAAGAAGCGCCCGAATGCCGAGTTCGGCTACAAGGCCACCGAAGCGGCCACGAGTGATCCGGTGAAGAGCGGCCGGATCGGGATGGGGATGGGCGCCGGGTGGGGGATGGGAACGGCGAGCGTGAAGCTTTCCAGCGGGTATACCGTGGCGGCCATCGTGGGGCTCAATCCGGCCGGCTCCCCGGTGGATCCGCGGACCTGTCTGCCGTACGGCACGTTCCTCGAACTGGGGACCGAGTTCAACCTCGTCCAGCCAAAGACGGAAGAGTGCCAAGCGGCCGCCAGCGGACGCGGCGGGCCCAACGACGGCTCCGACAGCGCGCCGCGGAATACCACGATTGCGCTGGTGGCCACGGATGCCCCTCTGATGGATCTGGAGGCGGAGCGGATGGCGCAGATCGCCAACGCGGGATTGGCCCGGTCGATCCGTCCCATTCACGGGATCGGCGATGGCGACACCGTCTTCGGCATGGCGACCACCCCACCCACGAGCCCATTGGGGAACAACGACCTGCAGGCGATCTTCAATGCCGCCGCCGATGTGTTGGGGCGAGCGGTCGTCCACGCCGTGCTCGATTCCAAACAGGTGGGCAACAGCCGCCTCGGCTACTGCCAGCAGTATCCCAGTGCCTGCGTGAAGCGCCAGAGCGCGGGCAAGTAAGCGTTCCCTCTCCGGACTCGTGCCATGAATCCAGCCGTTGCCGCTCCGCCGACGCTCGACTCGCTCTGGATGCCCTTTACCGCCAACAAGGCATACAAGGCGCGGCCGCGGCTGCTCGTCAGTGCGAAGGACATGCACTACCGGTCGGATGACGGGCGCGAGATCCTCGATGGGACCGCTGGTCTCTGGTGCGTGAACGCCGGCCACTGCCGGCAACCCATTCTGGACGCCATGCAGCAGGCGGCGGCCACGCTCGACTTCGCGCCGAGCTTCCAGATGGGGCACCCGCTCATGTTCGAGCTGGCCGACAAACTGGCGGGGATCCTCCCTGAGGGGATGGACCGCGTCTTCTTCTCCAACTCGGGGAGTGAGGCGGTCGATAGCGCCCTCAAGATCGCCCTGGCGTACCATCAGGCGCGTGGGGAGCCGCAACGGTGCCGATTCATTGGCCGCCTGCGCGGCTACCATGGCGTGGGCTTCGGCGGCATCTCCGTTGGTGGGATCGAGAACAACCGCAAGACCTTCTCGGCGCAGCTGATGCCGCAGGTGGACCACCTGCCGCATACGCATGACCTGTCGCACAACGCCTTCTCGCGCGGGCAGCCGGCATGGGGCGCCCATCTGGCCGATGCGCTGGAGGAGATGGTGGCGCGGCACGGCGCCGACACGATCGCCGCCGTGATCGTGGAGCCGGTGGCCGGCAGCACCGGCGTGCTGGTGCCGCCCGTGGGGTATCTCGAGCGGCTGCGCGAGCTGTGCGACCGGCACGGCATCCTGCTCATCTTCGACGAAGTGATCACCGGCTTCGGTCGCGTGGGGGCGCCCTTCGCGGCGCAGGCGTTCGGCGTGACGCCCGACCTGCTCACCGTCGCCAAGGGGCTCACCAATGCGGCGGTCCCCATGGGGGCCACGGGAGTGCGGACCAGCATCTACGACACGGTGGTGAATGCCACCGAGCGCGGGATCGAGTTCTTCCACGGCTACACCTACAGCGGCCACCCGCTGGCGGCGGCGGCGGGGCTGGCCACGCTTGACGTGTATGCCCAGGAGGGGCTTTTCGCGCGGGCGGCCGAGCTGGCGCCGGTGTGGGAGTCGGCCGCGCATGCCATGCGGGATCTGCCCCATGTCATCGATGTGCGGAACATCGGGCTGGTGACCGGGATCGAACTGGCCGTACGCGACGGACAGGTGGGTGCGCGCGGCTATGATGTGTTCACGAATGCCTTCCACGAGCAGGATGCGCTCATCCGGGTCACCGGAGACACGATTGCCCTGTCCCCGCCGCTGATCATCAGCGAGGAACAGATTCACGACCTGATGGCCCGGGTCCGACGCGCGGTCGAGGCGGTGGAATAACCATGATTCGCTTCGCTCGCGTACGGGGGGCAGCGCTGGTCGGCGCTGCAACCCTGGTCCCGGCTCTCACCTCGGCCCAGCCGTCCCGCCCCGACGCCGATCCGCGGATCGAGGCGCTCGTGGCCAGCGTCTCGCAGGAGCGGCTGCAGGCGACCGTGGTCAAGCTGGCCAGCTTCGGCACCCGTTCCACGCTCTCCGATACGGTTTCCACGACGCGCGGCATTGGGGCCGCCCGGCGCTGGATTTTCGACGAGTTCCGCCGGATGAGCCCGAAGCTGCAGGTGGCCTTTGACCGGCACCTGCTCGCGCCGCAGGGGCGCATCACGCGCGAGGTGGAGCTGGTGAATGTGGTGGCCATCCTCCCCGGGAAGACCGATCGTCGGGTATACATTACCGGCCACTACGATACGGTGAATCCGCGCGGGAATGCGCCGAACAATCCCGGAGCGGGCGCCGGGGCACGCACGGGTGGCGACGCGCAGATGCGTCCGGAGATGGATCACAATGCCGACGCCCCCGGCGCCAATGATGACGGGAGCGGGACCGCCCTCACGATGGAGCTGGCCCGCGTGTTCGCCACGAGCGGGCTCAGCTTCGATGCCACGCTGGTGTTCGTGACCTGGGCCGGCGAGGAGCAGGGGCTCATTGGCGCCATGGCGCATGCGCAGGCGCTCGCCGCCGCGAAGATTCCGGTCACGGCCAACTTCAACAACGACATCGTCGGCAGCAGCCTGGGCGGCAACGGCATCATCGATGCCGAAAGCGTGCGCATCTACTCGCTGGGCCCGGAAGATTCGCCCCACCGCTCGCTGGCGCGTTACATCGCGCGCGTGGCCGGGACCTACGTCCCGTCGCACACCATCCGGCTCATGGCGCGCGAGGACCGCTTCGGGCGCGGGAGCGATCACTCGTCGTTCACGGCCTTCGACTTTCCGGCCGTTGTGTTCCGGGAAGCCAACGAGAACTACCAGCGGCAGCACAACACCGAGGACAAGCCGGAAGGGATGGACTTCCGCTATCTCACGCAGAATGCGCGCGTGAATGCGGCGGCGGCCGGCTCACTGGCGCTGGCTCCGCCGGCTCCCGGAATCAGCACGCCCGGCGGCACGGCGCCCATGATCAGTCGCGGCGGCGGCTACGATGCGGCCCTGCAGTGGACACGCGCCCCGGGGGCGGTTGGGTACCGCATCTACTGGCGGAACGCGTGGAGCAACGACTGGGAGCGCTCGCGACTGGTGGGCGACACCACCCGCGTCCTGCTGCCGAACGTG
>Ga0315900_10010802_pt1 | contig 11387 bp, 9 predicted proteins | sample LakEriMetagenome_FD_203521 | JGI IMG/M metagenome (GOLD analysis project Ga0315900, IMG submission 203521) | Freshwater fungal communities from buoy surface, Lake Erie, Ohio, United States - Buoy 12 MA114 | ecosystem: Environmental > Aquatic > Freshwater > Lake > Lake biofilm | place: USA: Lake...
GTTTCCACTGCGATCCGATGCTCGGAAAGAAAGGCTTGCCAAGCTTGCTGGCCAACCGTCAACTCGCTTTCGCGTTCTTGGCATGCAAGGGACCACTCGGCCACTTGGGCTTCGAGCTCAAGGATCGCCTCTTGCAACTGCTCGCGCTGTGCGACCAACTCGGCTTGATCCAGCAGTTCGGCGGCCATCGCATCAGCTGATTGCACGCTGGCTGCGTAAGCCTCCGACAGTTCGTTCCACCGCTCGGTCGAACCGGAGCGGTGCTCGAGGAGCATTCCAAAGAGCCCGTCGCGTGCCTGCTTGCTGGCTTCCCATTCCTGCCTGGTGGGAACGCGAATTTTCTTGGTTTCGCGGTCCCATTCGCGCTGCTTGGCCGACCTCTTGCGATCCTGCGAGCTAAGTTCCGATCTGGCTTTTTCCAGAGCCTCCTGCCGCTTGTCGAGCTCCTTTTCCCATCGCTCGATCGATGGGAGACTTGCGACGGGAAATCGGACCAACTCTTCGGCTGTTTGACAGGGAATTCTCCATCTTTGAATTCCTTTCTCTAAGCGATCTTGTCCTCGTTGGCTTTCCATGAGCAACGCGGCCAAGGGATCGGATTGACCTGCCAAGGGCCTGTATTGATGGATCCTTTGCTCGAGCATCTTCAACGACTCATCGCTGAGCGGGAGCAACTCGGAGTTCTGGTCCTCGTCGAGCCGTTTCTTAAGTTTCGATAGCCTGAGTTTCCGGTCGGAGACTTGCTTTTCTAAGGCTTCGTACTGCTTGGCCAAAGTCCCGATCCACTTCTTGTGCGAAAGCGGAATCTTTTGCTTTTCCAGCTTATCGCGAAGCGTATCGAGTTTGCCGATCTCGTCCCATTTCTGTTCGGCTCGTCGCGCTAATTGCTCACTCTGGATCTTCAACTTGGGAAGCTCCTCGAGGGCTTGCAGGTAGATTCCTAGCTCGGAGAGCAAACTTCGGACCTTAGCCTCTTGCTCGTCATCCCAGATACTCTCGGGGATCTTTGCAAGTTCCGATTCGATGCTTCGCAATTGGTTGGCGATCTCCTCAGAGGCGACTTGTTTTTCAGCTTTTGCTCCGAGCACTTTTTGCACGCGCTCTTCAAAATCACGAGGCAGTTTCGCGGCGGCTCCAAGCGTCGAGATGGCTCGAAGGCGTTCGAGATATTTGGCGACCGTCGGGATCGAACGTTGGATTCTCTGCGCTTCGAGCAACTGCCTTTGCACCGCATCGCTTTGGGTCCTGTACTCCTCGAGCTGGTCCTTGGACTCCTTGAGCTGATTCTCGAGCCTCCGCCACTGATCCATCGACATGGCTACTTTTTTCTCGTCGTCTCGCAGCGCTTTGTACTGCTTGAGCTTGTCAAACAATCGCCCTTTCCTACCGGCTTTACCGTAGAGCTCTTCGATGCGATCTTCTAGCGACTGATGTTTCTGTTGCAAATTGGCGATCCCCGAGGCGCTCGAAAAGAGGGCTTGGCCTGAATCTCCACCGCCGCGGACCAAGTCCTCTCCACCCTTGCGGAGTGACTCATGGGTCAGTCCGAACATTCGCAGGAAATGATCCTCCTGGATCTTCGGGAAAAACTCGGCCCAATGCGAATCAGAGACTTCCTGGGAGCTTTCGGCATGCAGGAGCGTCGCGGTTCTAGCTTTGCGACGTACGCACCTGAGTACCTTGCCGTCGCGATTCTCCAAGATCGCTCCGACTCGCAGGTCCTTGTTGGCATGCTTGAAATTGTCATCTGTCCTGGTCGGGAATCCGAAAAGCAATGCCGTCAGGCCCCGCAGCGAGGTGCTCTTGCCCGCTTCGTTCGGCCCATAAATGATGTGGAGCCCATAGCGACCGGCGCTCAGGTCGATGCTGTAGTTGGTGAAATGGCCGAATGCCATCAGGTCCAAACGCTGTAGCCTCATCGCGTTTCCCCCAAACCGCTTTTCAAGGACTCGGCTCTCGGAGAGTCGCTTTGCGAAAATTCGCTTCCTAGCAAGTCGAGCAAACGCTCCTGAGCCTGCTCGAGCAGGACCGACGATCCCTCGAGGTACCCATCGAGTTCGGCGGTTCGCAGCTCCGAGGGGATTTTACTCCGTACTGTGCTCATGTCGAACTGAAGCTGCTTATAGAAATCGGGATTGGTTTTGGCGTCTTGAAAGACCCCCATAATGGCTCGTATCGCGTCTTGTGAGGCGTCAGACTGCTGGTCGCTCTCATTGGGCATGCGCGTATTGCACAGGACTTTTTCGATCCATACCCCATCGATCGATAAGCCTGTCGCGACCGATTGGCAGCTTTGGAGGATATGCTCGCGTTCGACTCGAAATTTACGATGAAGGGGGCTTTGGCCCTGAAGCTCGATGCGAAGGGCAAGCAACCGATCCTCGCAAAGATCGATGGTCTCTTGCAAGGAGGTTTTGAACAAGTTCGGCAGTTCGCCCAAATCGCCGATCGGTCCGACATCCAAGGCGATGGTCTCCCAGCGGAGCACATCGAGGGGTTCAAAGGTTGCCTCGATCGCTTGCTGGTCCGAGACGCTTACGACATAGCACCCTTTGGGCCCGGTCTCCTTGGCGTGCCGGCCTTGGATGTTTCCAGGAAAGACCACCCAGGGCTTTTGGCTCAGGACCTCGCGTTTGTGGATATGCCCTAAGGCCCAGTAATCGTAATTGCGAGTCCCGAGCCCCTCGAGGGTGCAGGGAGCATAATTTTCATGCCCTTCGCGACCCGTGCAACTGGTATGCAAAAGCCCGATGTTGAACCATCCGGGAACCTGTGCGGGGTAATTCATCGAAAGATCTTCAGTGACAGCTTGCGTTGCAAAACTCTGGCCGTGGATTGCGACCTGAATCGATTCGATCCGCCGTGTGGTCGCATGACTCGACTCGAATACATGCACGTTGTCCGGGTAAGGCAACGAGCGGGACATCTTGTTCTCCGCATCGTGATTGCCTGCGATCAGGTAAACCGGTATCCGGCAATCGCGCAGCTTGGCCATCTGCTTGACGAAGAATTGACCCGTCGAGTAGTCTTTCCAGTCCCCGTCGAAAACATCACCCGCGATGAGAAGAAAGTCGACTTTGGTCCGAATCGCAAGATCTACCAAGTTCTCTAGCGCTCGACGCGGAGCGGTCCGCAACCGTTCGATGGGGGCAGAGTCGTAAGCTCTCAGTCCCAGCAGTGGACTGTCGAGATGGATGTCGGCGGCGTGAATGAACCGGAACATAGGTTCTGGAGACTAAGGTTTCTTTTCGGGTTGCTGCGACTTCAAATAGCCGATCAAGGATGCGAGCTCCGCGTCGCTGATGAGTTCCTCAAAGTTCCCCGGCATGAGGGACAATTTGCTGATCTTTTCTTGCTCGATCTCACTGCGGGCAAACCGTTGGGATTTGCCTGCCTGGTCGACTACCTCGAGTGAACTGTCGGTCCGATCGAGTATCAAACCCGATATTGTCTCTCCATCCTCCATCAATACATTGGTGATTCGAAACGCCTCGTCCACATTGCGGTTGGGCCACAGGATGTCCTCGCACAACCTCTCTACGGTCCGCACCACCGCTCCATCGAGCTGCGGTCCGATGACCTTACCGACGCCTCCAAGCTGATGGCACGTGGCGCATCGTTCCTGGAAGACCCTTTTTCCAACCATCGGATCGCTTGCAAGCTGCTTGACCGCCTGGGCCTTGTTCTGGACCAACACCGCGCGGGCCGTATCGGTCTCCCCCTGCGGCTTCAAATCCGAAAACCGCTTGGCATTGGACTCCGATAATGCGTCCCACCAGGAGGCGGGCAAGACCCGAAGCGTTTCTTTCGACAACGCCCCACGCCGTATCAAACTTTCTATCAACGCAATCGAACCCCTGTGGCGCGACCATCGCAAAACCAGTTCCTCCTGGGTTGCTGCATCGGCCCTCTTTCCGAAAGCTTCCGACAAAACACCAAGCGTTTCTTCCGACCCAGTACTCCAGTCCCAATCGAAACTCCAGGACTTGCCCTCTTTGCTTGCCGTTAGCCCGTTCGGCAAATCCGGCTTGTTCAGCAAATACGGCTTGGTCAGCAAATCCTCCAAACCCCGTTCGACAACCAAAGAAACCAACTCCGAAAGGACCGGTTGCTCTTGGCCTTGCACCCATTGTTGCAAGTTCGCTTTACAAAAGCAATCGAGTCGATCGGATTTTATGAGCTGCCGCCATTGGGAGAGGAAGTCGGCCCGGCTCGATGGTTCCAAAGCGACGATCGATGAGCCAAAACACTTGGCTAAACGGACCATCGAGTCGAAGCGGTCCCGCAAGACAGATCGTTTTAAACCTGGCTCAGAAACATCGGCGATCCCAATCCACGCATAACTGTCCTGTCCGCATCCATCGACGACCTCGATACGTACCGACTGACCCTTGTGCTGCGATAAATCGATTTGGACATACCGGGCCGCATCGTTGCGAGGGGCATAAACGCGATAAATCTCGCTCCAATCACCCGTCTGTGAACCGGCGACCAAAACGCGGACATAATTCTCTTTCCGCTCGGGCTCATTGGGGTTCCCATCATGACCGACGACCCAAAACGACAAGCTTTCCTTGGCGAGGAAAACCCCGCTGCTCCAAGTTCCCTGGTAGCGTTCGGTAAGCCCTAGGCTGCTCCAAAACGGTATTTTTCCCTCGGGCAGCTCTCGGGGCTTGGGGTGGCTCTCTGCCTGGAGCGAACGCTGCTCAAGTGGCCAGGGACGTACATCCCGACCTTTGGCCGAAAGGGCAGTCCATCCGGTTAGTCGAACATCTTCGGCTGCCGCTTGGGTTAACCATGCCCCTGCTGCTTGCGATAGAGACTGCTGACCCAACTCGACAAGGATGGGGGATAGCTTACCGTTGCGCTGTTTTTGCGACTCGGCAATCAAAAGGATTTGCTCGGCCTTGGTCGATGATTCCTCAAGCATCGTATCGATCAATTGCAAAACCCGAGGGATTTGGCTTTCGTCGACTGCCGTTGCGACACCAAGCAGTGCGTCCTTGAGCCAGGCCGTCTTGGGCCCTGGCCCTGACTTCTTTGATGCGATTTCGATCAGATCCAACGACCAGCGAGCCGCACTGGGATCCTTGACGGCTTGAAGGACCTTGAGCAAGTCCTCGATGCGCTGTTGGTAGCGGTCGGTGCCAAGTTCCGTACCGATCAACCCTTCCTCGGGGAATGCGTCGGACTGCTTTGCTTCGCGCCCTAGGATGTCTCGCAAGGCGATCCAATGGGCTTGCTTGAGAATCGCATCGCGTTGATCGACGCTACGAACCCGATCCAAAAGACTAACCGCATCGGCAAGGGTTCCGATCTGACCGAGTCGCTCGACGGCTCTGAGCCGCTCGATCGCCGAATCCGGATCGGACGCCTGAGCGACCGGCTTGGCGAGAATCGCGATGGACTCTTGGTAAGTCCGCTCGGAGGGTCGAATCGCCCCGATTGCGTCTTGGACTCGGGGGGCTGGGGGCTTGGGGCCATTGGACGGATCTTGAGCGACGTACCGAATCCTCCAGATTCGCCCGCTGGTCCGATCCCGATCCGGATGGTCCAACGGGACTTCGTAATGCCCGATGACCTTGTTGTAGAAATCCGCAACATACAAACATCCATCGGGGCCGAACTGAAGGTCGACAGGTCGAAACCAAGGGTCCTCGCTGGTCAAGAGGTCGGGCAACTCGACGGCCTTGGCCGTCGCTCCGAAATACTCAAGCCCGTTGCGATTGATCCTGCAGGTCATGACGTTGCCGCTGAGCAAATTCCCTTCAAAGGCCTGCGGGAACGAAGTCCCGGCGACGTAAGCGACCCCGGAAATGGCCGTGCTCCCATGCAAATGTTCCATCGTCGAGGGGACAAACCCGAGTCCATCATGCGGGCGACCGAAACTCGGATAGCAGCCACCTCGGAGCAATTGTGTGATCGGTTTGCTATGGCAATCGGCCGAAAACCAAAACCCATACTTGTCCCTGGTCATCCCAAACGGATTGACTTGTCCCTGGGTGTACAACTCAACTCGGCTTCCATCGGGCCGGAATCGAAAGACGTTCCCGCTGGTCATCTCGATCGCATGGCCGTCGGTCCCCGAGATTTTTGAGACGTTGTTGAAGCCATGGCAAGCGTAGATCCAGCCGTCCTGCCCATCGCGGAGCGCATTGACCATCCCGTGCGTATCGCGCGTCGTGTCGAATGGTCCAAGGATCACCTTGCGCTCGTCGCAGACCCCATCGCCATCGGTATCCCTCAAATGGTAGAGATTGGGGATCGAAAAGGCGATCACGCCGTCTTGGTAAGGCAATAGTCCAATCGGTATGTTCAAACCATCGGCAAACACGGTCTTGGTTTCCATCGTGCCGTTGGAGTCTTTGTCCTCAAGGACCACAATTGCATCGGAACTGGTCGCTTCGGAACTGGGCGTATCGGAGCTGGGCGTATCGGCTTTCGCAGGAAACGGATAGAGCACGCTTTGGGTCAGCCACAAACGACCCCGCGCATCAAAAGCCATGTTCATGGGCTTGGCTATTTGCGGTTCACTTGCAACCAACTCGACTGCAAACCCCTCGGGGACATGGAAGCCTGCTTGTTCGTCCGCTGGAGATCGCCAAGCCGAGGACCGAATCGTCTGCCCGTACCACTCTGGCGGTGACTTCGGTTCGGCGGCCCTCTGATCGAGTTCCTCGGCCCAAAGACAACTGCTGACGGCTCCTGTGGCGACCACGGACATCCCCACGGAGAGCAGACGATTCAAAAGGCAAGCCTTAGGGATTCGATGCATGTTGCAAACTTTTTCCAAGGGGGACTACTGTTTTTCTTTCCGATGACGGATCGCGCGGATCTGCAATCGGTGGATTATCGTCCAAAGGAGCGTACTTGGGCAACTCCAGCAAGTGTATTTCCAGGCGATTTGTTATTCCCGATCCACTGTGAGCTTGGCCTTTGCGGGCTTGGCGGCTTGGCGAGAAACCCTCTTTTGGCGGACCTGGTAGCTGCCCGGGTTGCTGAGGCTCACCGAAAACCTGAGTCTCACCGCAAAGGCGCCAAGGACGCAAAGGGAGATAGCCATGCGAGCAACTCGAAACGCGTGATTGACTCCAAGAGCGTTCCTAGGACGCCTGACGCACTCAATTCTTGTCGCTGGGTTCTTCTTCCTCCAGCCTCACGCATCAAGCCTCCCGCCTGACTTCACCGCTCTGGCGAACTGTCGTTGACTGATGGAGCGTTAGTCTTTCGGTGAACGAGTTGTCGAAGAGTCCGAACTGCACCTCTGAAAGCATGGTGTCTTTTGCAAAGGGGGTATGCTCTCCTGCGGCGTCAATTGAAATCATCCAGGGCGTTTCCCGAAAATTGGAAGCCAGTTGCTTTATAGATACAAGTTGGAAGTCTTTGTCTGGAAAAGTCAGACCAAGTTTCATTGGGCCATCGTAGATATGATATTCGGCCCACAGCCCAAATCCGGCTTGCACAAACGCCAATCGAGGATCGCTTGGTGTTTTCGACTTGCAACCTCATCGAGAAGACGCTCAACGGGCTCCCAGTCGTACTCACCGCTCTCCTGTACGATCTGACTATATTTCAGGTACGCATACTCCAATTGGATCGGCGCGGTTGCAGCAGCCTCGTTGGTTGTCCACAAAACGATTCCCGTCATCGGCTGAACATTTGATAGAGTCGATTGCAGTCGCTGAGGTCGCAAGTCATCGGCCAAGTCCGCCGCGAACCAAGAAACAACCAATAGCAAAGCAACGTGAAATAATGGGATTGATCGCATTGTTTGGTCCGAGTTACTTTTTGATCTGTGCTCAGACGGGGGCATCCAGACCCCACCATCCTGCGGGCACGCCCGCATCGGTTCGAATGATACCCCGCTGATCAATCCAAGTGGTTTCGAGCGACTCCGACTGCGATTCCACTTGGGCCATAGGATTTTCGATTTCAGAAACTTGTTTTGCCATTCTATCGTTCTTTGCACCCGTGTCACGAAAGTAGCTGGAAGTTACGCCTCCACCGGACGAGTCCGGTGGTCGGCTCCACGGGCACCTGTGATGATGAGGAGCTATCTAGTTGCACCGAGATCAAAATTTGGTATTTTAAAGGCTTGATTGAATACCGTTGTCCTAACAGTCTGAGAGATATCATGCGATCTTCGTACTTGAAAACGTTCCTGGTTCTGGTGCTCGTGCTTTTTGTTTCGGGCCATGCCATGGCGAGTGTTATCAGCTTCTCGATCACCGGAGGACCGAACTCATTGATCTCTGGTACCTTGGGTTCAAACAGCTTCACGAATGCGACTTGGAGGGTCAGCACCACAGCAGATAACAGCGTCATTCAATCGTTTACTAGCAACAGTTCGTTTGCCTTACCCACCCGAGTTCTTCCCAACACAGATCCGGTGACCCTTGAGATTTTCGATAACTCATCGGTTTACTCGGCAACCTTGACCACCAACTTAGGATTTAAATACGTTGTTGTGTCGGCGGATTTCGTGAATGAACCAAGTGGTCCGTTCCAAGGTGCAGGTATTCTCCATTGGGATTTGGGAACCAATTTGAATTACGGTGCAGGGCTTCTTGCGGGAGGAAGTCGCGGTGGGACAGACGGGCTTTATGACAGCCTGACCAATCTCGGATCTTATGTCGGTGGTGATTCTTTCTTCTTCGACGAACCGACTACATCTTCTTTTACCACCAGCGCCGGCAATCTTGTTTTGACCGGGCGTTTCGGAAACGGCTCAGGGGGAGTCTGGCAATCAGGTGTACCCGAGCCGAGCTCAGTGTTGATCTTTGGACTCGGTGCTTCAGGTATGGCTTACCGCGCACGGCGCAACAGCAAGGCATAGAGGCTGCCAAGCCTATATCGTTTAGCAGTCAGCCGAAGGCGTACTGGGTACATTGCCTCTTTAACGTCCTGTACGGCTACGGAAGAACCGATAATTTAAGTCGCCGCTCTCTCAGGCCGTCTCCAGATCCACTCGCAAGCATTCTGGAAGCGGGGCATCGATCGAAATCGATCTCCCAATTTCTGGATGCAACAGGAGGAACTAGTGCCAGTCGAAGATGACGGCCAAGAATCCCCTTGCAATTCGTGGGGCGAAGCGATGGCAAGGACGTTTTGAGTCGTGGGGCACGCAACATCGATGCCACTCGATGCGTGCGAATCTCCCGCGCGAGCATGCGCGCGATCTGCACAGAGCGATAATTTGCTCGGAACCGATGAGGCTACCATGCATTGCATTGTAAAGGATCCGCAGTGCACGGTGCAAACTCTTTCACCGGGAGACCCGAGTTTTTCTCGGGTCTGACACTCAACGCATCGCGTCCCTCTGACGCCTGATGCACTCCATTGCTACTCGCTGTCAACCGACACGCCTTGGGCCAGGACCATGGTCCCTCACCGCTCTGGCGGACTGTCGTTGACTGATGGAGCGTTAGTCTTTAGGTGAACGGAAAACGTTTGCAATTACAAGAAGCATAAGACGCAAATAACGAAGAGAGTTAGAAGATTTGGAGCAATCACAATAATGGTTAATACAGCAAGGATCTTCCGCTCCACCACCCCTGCTCTGTTCCACCCATGTAATAGAAGTGCGAGAACAGTCATCCAACAAACAAGTGAGCCTATAAGCCAGATAAACTTCTCGACGTTTGTCTCGCTTGACAGCAACCGTTCCAAGGAAATCCCACTAATTGCAAGCGCCGTCATGAGTACGAACATACGTGCTGTTGTACTGAGTTTATCAAGAAGCTGAATAAAGCCTGACTTTGATAATATGGCGAATCGCTCGTCATCTACCAATTCCAAGTTCCTCCCCAATTGCCTGCATTATGGTGACAATTCGGGCCAAACAACGAAAACTGAATGACTGCTGGTTTGCAATAGCTTTCTTTTTCAGCAGGACACACTTTCCATTCCGTGCATGTGCCGTCAAAGTGTATCCATGCTGTGTCGATTTTGGCTGGATCATAGGGCTGCCAATAGGGGCCACGGCAGCTTGGCCACATTGCCCGGGGGCGCATGTTGTCTGCATCAAAACAGTTCTTGTTAGAGCCATCACAGCAGACATAGGAGTGTCGAGCCCTGAGACCGAATGGACATGCAACCCATCCAACTGTATAGTCCCAACACCTTCCGAGGCCAAGGTACTTGTTTTGTACACATCGCCACAACGAGACTAGAGGCACGAGTTGATCATTTTCACAACAGTTAAAGCGTCTATCAAGGGGCTTTCCACCGCATAGGGGCCAACGAGAGCACAAACCATACGGGTCGCTTCGATTAAGACTTTTGTTCTCACAATATGCAAAAAGATTCCATTCACTACCCAGGTACTTTACAGGATCTGTTGAAAGGAACCTTCCCGTTAACCCGCTCATCCACCTCGCCCTGAAGTGATGCAAACCCAGCGTTGCGTCCCACTCACGGCCAGTATACGTGTAGCGATTGTTGATCGCCGAGGAGCTGAGCACCGAAGCCGAAGCATCGAGGATCGTCGGTTGACCATAGGCCGAGTAGGCGTAACGCTCGGCAATGGTGCCTGTGGAGGTGGTGATCGCGGTGACGGAGTATTGATGGTTGCGGTGATAGAAATGTGCGGTGCTGGTGCTGGTTGCGCCTTTGCGGACGACCGGTTCGTCGATGTAGCTTGCGTAGACGTATCGGAAGGTTGGAGTCGTTGCTGCGCCGCCGACTGGATAGTCCGCGATCGTTTGCTGTTCCATCTGCACATAGACCACCGAGCCACCCGTCCCGGATCGCGCGACTCGGCGTCCGAGCGCATCGTATTGGAAAGTCACGTCCGCCGTCCCGTTGGCATCGATGTCCGCTGACCGAAGCTTGTTGTCCGAATCCCAGGTGAGATTCATCGCGGTGGTGGCACCGGCGGGACGGAGGTTGACCGGGAGGGTGGTGATGTTTCCTTTGACGTCGGTCGCCACGTTTTGGCCACCGGCGGTCAGGAGTTCGTGCGTTGGGCCGTGCGCGCGGCTTTGTGCGGTGCCGTTCGTCGTGACACTGGTCCAGTCCCCGACGGCGGTCAAGCTCCAGGACTGAGAGAGTAACGCAGGGCCGCTGGTCGCAGCGCGCGAGAAACCCGTAAGGCGATCTTCGTTGTCGTAGGTTGTCCCGGCGGATGTGAACCCGTAGCCGCTCATGACTCCCGTGATCGACTCGGAAGTCTTGTTCTTGTTCGCGTCCCAGGTGTAGGTCATGTCGCAGAAGGTCGCCATGTGGACCGGATTCCTATAGAAACTACGTCATCCGCTTCCGCAGCTGAGCCTGTAGTTCAGTTGCTAACGTCTCAAGTTCGGTCCTCGATCTGGGGTGCAGCTCCTGGTCGGTCGACTGAGGTAGACTCAGTAAATTTTGCAACATGCGTATCTTGCCGAAAAGTT
>Ga0315900_10010804_pt1 | contig 11386 bp, 7 predicted proteins | sample LakEriMetagenome_FD_203521 | JGI IMG/M metagenome (GOLD analysis project Ga0315900, IMG submission 203521) | Freshwater fungal communities from buoy surface, Lake Erie, Ohio, United States - Buoy 12 MA114 | ecosystem: Environmental > Aquatic > Freshwater > Lake > Lake biofilm | place: USA: Lake...
CTCTGTTCCAAACTTTACTATCGTTTAAAGGGAACTTAAAACCACTAACAGCCGAGTTTAAAGGCGCAATTAATTCTGTAACTAAATTGGTGTGATCTGGGTGAAAGTAATACCAACAACTAGTCTGTGTTAAAGTTTTTAAATAAGTTTTAACTGTATCTGAAGTTGGCTTCTTTTTGTTTAACATGCTAGTTAATGTAAGGCTTTATAAATTAATATAAGTCAAGTTGGTTAGTAAATATTTCTTTAAATTGAGACTGGATCTTTAAATTGAGACTGGGAGTCTCCCCTACTGCTCTCTTTTGTGAAGGATTTTACTTTTCGTCCCAAATATAGGTTCCGTTGAATGACTCTAATTGCGAGTCTGACATATTTTCTAATCTATTCAGCAACATTACACTTACCGAATCTGTTAGTAATGAAAGTTGTTTTTTGGCTTCAACCCATTTTTTGTCTGTGTATAATTTAAAAGCTAGATTATATTTTTCAAGTAATGCTTGATTTAACTTAGAATCTTCAATAATTTCGTAAATTTCTATTCCTGTATTTTTACCTTTTACCTGAACTTTATCAACTTGGCGATATAAACCCCCATCAAATTTACCAACAAATTCATTTTCCCCATCCAGCACAATTCCAGCAATTTCCAAGGTCGATTTAGAAACCAAAGTTTGCACACCATATTTTTTAGTTAGTCCTTCCAATCTGGAAGCCAAATTTACATTGTCACCTAAAACAGTATATTCAAATCTTTTGCTGCTACCAATGTTTCCAACAATCATATCGCCTGTATTTATTCCGATTCCAATTTTTAAGTCTTTAAATTCTGGATGTTCTTGATTGAAAACATGTAAAGATTTTTCCATCAGCAAGGCAGTTTGCATGGCCAGTAAAGCGTGTTTTTCATTGTCCAGAGGTGCATTCCAAATCGCCATTATACAATCACCGATGTATTTATCTATGGTTCCTTTTTGGTCTAAAATTACTTGTCCAGCACTTTCTAAATAAAGGTTGGTTAAATGTACCAATTGTTCTGGAGACAGTGTTTCGGCCAAGCTTGTAAATCCGCGGATATCACTAAATAAAACTGAGATTACTTTTTTAGATCCCCCAAGTTTTAATTTTTCGGGGTTTGCAATTACCTGGGCTAATAGGGCAGGGCTTAGATATTGACCAAAAGCCCTTGTAATGAATCTGTTTTGTTTGCCCCTTGTTAAACTTTGATAGACAATAAAACCTCCAAAACTTCCAATAAAACCAAAGCTAAAGGTTATAAAAGGCCAAATGTATCCCAAACCAAACAAGAATACCCCAACTATATTCAGAATAATTAATCCAAATATTAGTGAAATGCCGGCCAGGCTAAGTTTTGGCCACTTTATCCAAATTGATAAAAATAACAAATAAATTAAGATAAATACTGGGTAACTAACTAATGGACTAATTTCCTGTCTGCTTACATTTTCTAACAGAGAATTCAATACATTGGCGTGAATTTCTACACCCGAAATTTGCTCTCCAAAAACATTGATAAAGTTATCGTTTAAATTATTCTTCAAATCTTTACTGGTCGATCCAATTAGCACAATTTTGTTTGAAATACTTGCTTGATCAACTTTGTTATTATACAAATCCACGAAGCTTATATTATTAAACTTATTTTTACTATACTCAAATCTGTAGTTTTGATTGAAGGAATTATCCCTAATTTTTATAATTGAATCACTACAATTGGTTAATTTTGGTGATATAATAGATTGCCTAAACAGCTCGCTTGAAAAACTTGGAAAGCATGATTCACCTATCTTTCTATTTAAATTGGCGGTTCTAATTTTAGCATCTGCATCTGTATTAAAATCAATTAAAGCGCTGGTTACCTTGGAATTGTTTGGAGGTAAAATTGGGCTTGTTAAAACTTGCCCACCCCCAATATCCTTCGCCCCAAAAATAGTTGGAACATTGGTTTGGCTTAGAAATGAATTTAGCTTATCATCGCCCTGTCTTGATTCTAAAAAAAGTACATCCAATCCCACAGCCCTGGGTTTTGCTTTTTCCAAATTTGTTAATGCGGTTGCAAATACATCTCTATTCCAAGGCCAGGCCCCAATTTCTTGCAAACTTTTGTCATCCAGCCCAACAATTACCACATCAGATCTGGCTTGAATTGATCCTTGAAGTTGATCAGTAATAATTTGATTGGCAGATAAAAGTGGACTTGTTAAAGAAAGCCCAAAACCCAGCAAAATTCCCAAAGGAATGAACCCTAATTCAGGAATTAAGAAAGGTTTAAACTTATCCTTTAAAGAATTGGTAAACATATATTTTTTTAACAAGCGTTACTACTATCAAAATCAACAGTAATTATTACCGATTGAACAACGCTGGAAAGTCCTTTACTATCTGTTGCTGTTAATTCAATTAAATAGGTTGTACCACTTCCTGCCGAACAACTAAAGGTAGTTATTAAATCAACATTTACACTATTTCCAGTACCAACCACAACACCGTTAGCTTTCCAAACAAGGCTTGAACCTGCTAAATTACCATCTTCAGGGTCAGTTCCAGATCCGTTTAAACTTACTGTAGCAAATGGATCTTGCGAAGTTTGGCTGAAATTGGCTTTGAAGAAAATCGGGTCTTGTAATATTTGGTTGAAATTAGCTTGGAAAAAATCTCCATTGTTAGGTGTACGAATAAAAGCAGTTGGGGCTTGGTTAACAATTACTGCTGGAACATTTGGTTGAATATTCTTTACAATTTTTCTAGTTGTAGAGTTTGCAGGAGGTAAAACTGGGGCATCAATTTTGAATGTAATTAAATTGCTTGCGGTGTAGCTTCCATCCTTCCCGTTGGCGTATAAAATATAGTCTCCACTATTTAGATTTTCAATACTAATCTTATCTCCTTTACCTTTATCCTGGTCATTAAGTTTCCAAGAAATTCCACTAGCCGGGAATGGCAATTTAGTACAAGGATTAAAACTATCCGTGGTGGCAGAAATAGAAGATCCTGCTGGTAAAACTTTGCCTGAAGCATCGCTTCCAATATTTAGATAAGCACCAATTAATGCGTCACGGTTTTTTTCTTCCAAAAGATTTAAACAATTTTCTTTAAGTGTAGGAAGCTTGTTATTTTCATCAGAATCCTTTAATTGATCAATATCCTTAAATTTCAAAATATCTTCTAATTTTAATCCTTCTTTCCAAAGCTGATCAATGTAATAATTTCGTACATACCATCTTCCTTGTCCGCCTGGATCTATTAATATTCCTTTTCTAATAATTTTTCCAATTTTCTCTGAGCCAATTTCAATCAATTGTTTTGGGGTTAATTCGGTTAAGGAATCATCAATCTTAGATTCTACATCCACCTTGCTTTCTACAACATAAACCCCAGTTAATTCATCTGGAATTGCGGAAAGTTCTACTCCAAAAATTGTTCCTCTAACTGTAGCCAAAGCGTTTGGTGTATTTACTTGATATGAACCACTAGCCACTTTTTCAACCCTATGCCAAGTTGATCCAACTAATTGATTAAACTTGTTTCCAGCATCAGTAATATCCACTTTCAATTCTGTGTCTTTATCTAGGGAAATTAAAGAATTATCTGGCATTAAAATATGGGCCAAAGCATCAAGTTTTGTTTTAACTGTACTTCCGGTTGGAATGCTTATTTCATCTCCAGTAAAACCTATGTAATTTCCGTTGTCTTTAACTTTATATTCCACTTCACCTTTTTCCTTAATCAAAACGAAGTTGGTGGACTTAGATTCTACAGCTTTGTTTTTTGGCCAGAAAGCTATTATTGCAAGCACAATGCCTAAAATAATAACTACAACGAATACAATTTGTAGCCACTTTTTTTGCCACCAAACTTGCTCAGCTTTTTCGTTCGAAGATACTATTTCAGATTTTGTTGCTTCTTTTTTAACATTTTTCTTAGCCATAATTATTAATTGGTATTGATATTATTCTTGCTGAATTAAATCTTATTTGGGTTTTTTAAGATTAAACTAATAAGTTATTTTCCAGCTTAGATCCTACTTTTAGTTCTTAATATAAATTTATTTGTCAATCTTATTGTTTTAGTGAATTTTGCAATTTAAAGTTGTTGTAATTTGTTTGCAGTTTCAGGTTTCGGCCATTTTAAGAATTTTCTGCACTTTTGCATAAATTGAATATGTAATATATAATGCATAAAACAAAAATATGAAAACAGAAACCCCTAAAACTGTTGTAAAAAAACCTTTAAAAATTGATCAAATGGCTAAAGGTCCTAATCTTGGGCTATTCTTCGATTTAAAAAGAAATAAAGTAACCAAATATGCTTTGGCAGCAATTGTTGGGGTTTTGGCAATTTTTACTTTTAGCCTTGGTTTTAATAGCCAGTTAATTTCACCAGAACTTGCAAAAGCGGTTGTTGAACCGGTTAAAAGTGTTGAAATAACTGCAGTAAATATTGTAGATCTTAATTATTCAATTTCATTTACTACAACAAATTACACCAATCAACAGGGAGGTTTTCATACACATTTTTATTTCAATAACGAAGCTAATACTGTGGTAAACAAAATGTATTCTGGTGCTTCACCTTACTCTCTTCCTGTATTATCAACCCCTGTTGGGGCAACACAAATTTGTGCAATTGTAGCTAACGCTAATCATTCCATAATCCCAGACTCTGGTAATTGTTTAAGTTTATTGCCAACACAATTTCCAATATCATCGCCTGAAGGAATATCTAACTTAGCAATTACTCAAGTGGACGGTGGAACTCAAATTTCTTTTACAACACAAATTGCTGCCGCAATCAACATGAATTATGGTTTACTTAGTACAAATCTACCTTTAAGTGTAGCAGAAACTCAGCCAACTACCTCTCACAGTCTATTACTGAGTAATCTTCTTCCTTGTACTACTTACTTTTTTGGTATTACAATTCCTGTAGCTGACAGCCTCCCAATTATAGTCCAGCCACAGAAATTTACCACTGGCGGTTGCGCCGGAACTACAAATCCAGATTCTGTTGATAGCGACGAGGTTATTAGCACTGTTAGAAAATTAATTGAACAACTTGATACAAATTCAGACGGAATTAAACTTGATATCCCAGCCGGTGCCTTCCCTGAAAACAGAGTTTTGCAAATTAAAAAATTAAGTGCTGCTTTAAATTCCACAGGCGATGGAGTTTCTGGTTCTCCGGTCTTACCTGGCCAACTTAAACCGGTTGGAAATCATGTTTACGAAATTAAAGATTTTATTGGAACTTCACCAGCACCAAGTTCAACTTTCGCTCAACCAATTACTTTCTCAATAGATTACAGCCCTTCCGATATTGCAGGTTTAGACCCAAATTCTTTAACCGTAAAAAGCTGGGAAGGGGGAAATACACCTTGGCTAGATCACACTTGTACAAACGATTTACAAAATCAAAAACTTACTTGTACTACAACTCACTTCACAACTTTTGTTTTGGCTGGAAATCCTGCAACCATAATTTGTGATCAAACTGATCCTTGTGCAATATTCGAAACCAATATTTCCTATTCTCCAACCCAGGCTCTTGCTAAAAGATATGGAGGTTCAGGTTCAGCAACTGCTGGAAACTTGGTTATTACTTTAGCAAACGATGTTCGTTTAGAAAGCACTACAACTTGTACTTTTAGATACAAATTCAAGTCTGATACCACTTGGCGCTCTTTAGCCGCTAATGTTCCTTATAATCTTTCAACAGGGTGTTCAGCTACACTTTTAACTGCAAATCAATTATTCTGGAATGTAGATTTTGAAATCACAGCCAACACAGGAACAGTGGATTATTTCCTAGCCTATTCTAACTACGATTTCAAAGCCGGTTCTATTGGAGTAACTTCAATCGGAGGAAGTGGGTTATAAAAAAACCTCATGTAAAATGAGATTATGAGTTTCTGGTTAAACAGAATTGATAAGGTGTGAAATCAAAGACTCATTGTTAGTTTGAAGTTCTTGAAATTCAGCATCTACTAAAGCAAAATCAAAGTTTTTAATTTCAACGCTAAATTCATTTGCTAAACTATATAACAATATCGATGTGTTTATCACAAGTTCTATTCTTGGAATAAACACTATTATATAAACACCGTAAACTGATTCTATAACGTTAAAATGATATTTCGGCATTCTATCCTTAATGCTAAGGTGTATGTTACAAACATCTTTTTCAGTTTTGCCTGGGAAAAATAGGTAACTAACATAATGAGAGGTAGGCCACTCATTTTCTACAAAACTTGGAATATAGTATCCTATCCCTTTCGATTTCAACCAAAACTTTGGTGCTATACCAAAAAATGTCATAATTGCCTCTTTTGATCTACTTATGAACTGATTAATATTTATTAGTAAAATCATCTAAGTCAAACTTAACATATTAAGCCTGTGTAAGCTTGGGCTTTACTAAAAAGAATGTTAAGAAAATGTTTAAACAATGAACAAAACTTTGAACTGGCAAATTGGCATAGACGAGGTGGGTAGGGGCCCTGTGGCTGGTCCTGTTTGTGTGGGAATTGTGGCTTTACCAATGTCAGTTGGAATTTATACAAATTATTACCTAGAAAATAAATTTGATAAAATTGTAGACAAATGTGGGAAAGTACCCCTGGTAAGGGGTCAAGCCGAAGGCTTGGGGGTAGTCAAAGTCTTGGGGGTAGCAAGCGACGCTCATCAATCAAATATACTTCCAGATACACTCGGTCCAAAACTACGGGACAGCAAAAAAACCACAGCTAAATTTCGGTATCAAGTTTTTTCTAAAGTGGACGAGTTATCAGCAGAATACTTGATTCTGCAGGCTTCCCCAGAATTAATCGATAGTTTTGGAATAGCAGTTTGTATTCGGCATTTAATGCTGGTTAGTTTAATTGGTTTATCTATAAGTAATAGTGAGTTGATTAATGATTCACAAATATTTTTAGATGGAACTTTGAAATTTCAAGATGAATACAATTTAGAACTTTTGAATTCAATTTTGGATGAAAATAAAGAAGAATTTCGCAGACTTAATCTCGATTTAAAACTATTAGAGAAGAATTTAAAACCAGATAAAATTTTGGACTTTATAAAAAATATTTCAGGCGAAAATAATTCCTCCGAGAATATAAAAGCTAATCCTAGAATAATTATGGAGAACTTTGCCGATGATAAATATTTTGCTGTGGCCTTAGCTTCTAATTTAGCCAAATACTTTAGAGACGAAATTATGATTAAAGAAGGGTTGAAATATCCAAACTATTTTCTTGATAAAAACATGGGTTATGGAACGGCAAAACATATGCTAGCTATAAAGGAAAATGGGTTAAAAATGATACACAGGAAAAGCTTCCTTAAAAAATACTTGCCGGAAAATTAAATATGTGTTTTTAAATGAATGTTTGAGTTAAATTTATCTAATTTGAGAGGTGTTTATGATAGTTGCTGAAGAATTTTTCCCTGGAGATATTTTGGCAGAACTTAAAATTACAAACGATGTTAAAGAAGTAGCTGGTTTTGTTCCCCAGCGGGAAGTCAAGACTTGCCCAAATCCTATCAATCCATGGGATGAGCCTCTTCAATGTCCTGTCAACTGCAGGCATAGAGATGATTGTGAACGAGCATCAATTGTTCTATAACATAACAATTATTTTGTTTTAAATCTTACTGCCCTGTTGAATTATTCCAGGGCTAAATTTTTGGTCGAAAAATTTCCTATTTTATTTTGGATCCTGAAACGAGTTCAGGATGACAGTGTCGCATAAACTCTGGAATTTTTACTTACAACTCCGCACTTGGTATTTTAGCAACCTAAATTATTGCTTGCCAAGATTATAAAAATTTTTTAAGCTGGGAACATACTGCTTATCAAGAAAGATAATGTTTGGTATAATATAAAAATATAATATTTATTCTTTTTTAGAAAAGTTATACCATCTATTGGAATAATTAAACAACCCCGCACTTTATGTCTTCACCTTTACCAAAATTTGATTCCCGAGCTAAAAATGCTTTGGCCGTGGCTCAGCAAATTGCTATTCAATTAGGGCACAACTATATTGGAAGCGAACATGTTCTGTTTGGAATTCTATCTCAACCACAAGGTGATTTACCTTTTCAAATTTCCTTTATGGACAACATGTCTAACCAGGAATTGTTGGAAATTATACGCAGACAAGGCTTAGAAAGATTCCAAAATTACGCTAAAGGAAAAACTGAAACAAATTCTTGGCTTCCAGAAATTACTGAAGAACTTCAACAATGTATTGATTCAGCTTTAAAAGTAGCTGAAAGTTTTAGCTATAATTACATTGGTATTGAACATTTGGTGTTTGGAATTTTAGACACAAAAAATTCGCACGGAAGGGCTTTAATGAATTTAACCGATAATTCCAGCCAAAAATTAAAAGATATTTTGAATTCCCTGTTTATTAGTTACGGCAAAGGCGTAAAAAGCGAGGAAGTACGAAACAATGGCGGGGTTAAAAAACCAAAGAGGGGGAAAGATTCAGCATTAGAATTCTTCACCGTAGATTTAAACGCCAAAGTAGCTGCCGAAACTAGCTTTGAATTGGTAGAAAGAGAAAAGGAAATTGATAGGTTAATTCAAATTTTAAGTAGGAAGTTAAAAAATAATCCTTTACTATTAGGTGAGCCTGGAGTTGGAAAAACGGCTTTAATTGAAGGTTTAGCCAAAAGAATAAATAGCGATAAAGTACCAGACTGGCTGCATGATAAAAGGATTTTATCTTTAGATGTTGGTAATCTAATTGCCGGATCAGTTTTTAGGGGTGAATTTGAACAACGCGTAAAAGCCATTTTAGAGGAAGTTGTTGAAGCCAAAGATGTGATTTTGTTTATTGATGAAATTCACACAGCTTCAGGTGCTGGAAGTAGTGGCAACAGTTCAGGCCCAGATTTAATTCAAATGTTAAAACCTGCATTATCGCGTGGGGAAATTAGCATTATTGGGGCTACAACTGAAGATGAATATAGAACCATTGTTAAGAAAGACAAAGCTTTTGAAAGGCGTTTCCAGCCAATTCGCTTGGAAGAACCGGATGTTGCTCAGACTATAAATATTTTGCGTGGGGTTAAAAACATGTATGAAAATTTTCACAATTCAGTTTTCCCAGATGAATTAGTTCCAAAATTAGTAGAGCTAGCCGACAGGTTCGTTCCAGAAAGATATTTCCCAGACAAAGCCATAGATTTATTAGACGAATGTTTGGTTCGTTCCAGGATTACAGCTCACGGTGAGGGGCAATTAAATAAAGAGGCTGAAAATAGTTGGCTTACTGTTGAAAAGCAAATTTTAGATTTAATTAAGCAGAAAAACGAAGCTATTTTGAATCAGAATTTTGAATTGTCTGAAAAGTTTGAAGTTGATCAAAGAGAATTAGAGCAGAAACTAGCTAGCTTAAATGTGCAAAACAAAGAAGCTAAACAAAAAAGTATTGTCACTTTGGAATTAGTTGAAAAAGTTGTTTCTGAAATTTCTGGGGTTCCAATGGTTAGAATTAGCAATAATGTGTTTACCCAAATTAAAGACATGAAAAAAGCTTTAGATCAGCAAATTTTTGGTCAGGTTGAAGCTACGGCTGAAATTGCCTCGGCTTTGAAACGCTCTTATGCTGGGGTTTCTCCTCATACTGGGCCGATTGCTTCTTTCTTATTGCTTGGTCCTACGGGGGTTGGAAAAACTGAATTAGTAAAAATTCTAACTAAGGAATTATATGGTAACCCAGATAAATATCTGCTTAAAATAGATATGTCTGAATTCCGCGAAAAGCACTCTATGAGCAGGCTTTTAGGTGCTCCAGCAGGTTATGTTGGTTACGACGATGCGCCACAATTAACTGAATTTTTAAGGAAAAAACCATATTCAGTAATTTTGTTCGATGAAATTGAAAAAGCTCATCCTGAAGTTATGAATATTTTACTGCAAATGTTAGAAGACGGTAAAATAACCGATTCAAAAGGGGTTAGTGTGAATTGTAAGAACGCTTTAATTTTCTTAACTAGCAATTTAGGTAAAAATCAGTTAAACAAGTTTGCAGCTAAATTTGGGTTCACCGATTTCACAGATCAGGAAGAGGAAGATTATATCAGTTTGAAGAAACAAGTAATGGATACTGTGGAAAGAACCATTAAGCCAGAAATATTAGGTAGAATGACTGGAAAAGTTGTGTTCAGACCAATTTCAAAGTCTGTACTACACCAAATTATTTCCAAAGAACTTGGTTTGCTGCAAAGCCATCTTCTAAAACAAGGCAGAACTGTTTCATTTACCGATGAACTTGTTACATTTATTTCCACCAAAGCTACTACAAAATTGGAATATGGGGCTAGGGAAGTTAAAAGTTTAGTTGCTAGAATATTGCAAGATCCTTTAGCTGAATTCTTGCTAGATCATCCAACAACCATGAATTTGGTAGTAGATTTGAAAGGTGGGGAAATTAAGGTAAAAGCCAAAAAGATTGAGGTTCAAGTTGCGGTTAGCACTCAGGTGTAATAAACCAAAACAATACCGTAGCGGCGATCGCGGATCGCCATGGCACAAGGAAGTAGGGGCGATTTTCACAATCGCCAAAGGCAAAACGGGGAATTTTCCCCATTGTAAAGGGGGTGGCTCCGAAGGAGGCGGGGGTTAGAAGTGTGGGGAAGTGGGTTGCCAAAAATTAATTGGTTAATCAAGAATAAATTATAATGCATATCTTTGATAATCAAAAATTAAAAATCAGTTTAAAAGAAAACTTGGCCTTAGATGTTGCTAAATTTAAATCTGAATATGGTTGCAAACTTGTATTAAATATAGTGTTAATTGGGGATAATTTAAGTTCGGTAAAATATGTTAATTTGAAGAAAAAAATTGGTGCTCAAATTGGGGTTGAAGTTGTTATTCATAAATATTCAGGTGAGGAAAAAGACATCCACTTTCAACTTGAAAAATTGCTGGAGAAAGTAAATAATTCTAAAGAAAATTATGAAGGTCTTATTTTTCAATTACCCTTGGCCCCAGAATTTCAAATATATTTAGATCAAGTAAATGAATATTCTGACATCGATTTGTTATCTAATAAATGGCCTATTTTGTTGAATAAAGGAATTTTATGGCCAACAGTTCAAGCCATCCAGCTTTGTTTATACGAAATCATATATAATAAATTTGAAGAAAATATTATTAATTTAAAAGGGAAGACCGTAGCTGTTGTGGGGCAGGGGGTGTTGGTTGGTACACCTGTTTTAAACTGGCTTACTAAAACAGAAGCCACCATAATTTCAATAAACAAAGATACAAAAAATCCAGAACTATTAACAAACCAAGCCGACATTTTAATTTCTGGGGTTGGTGTTCCAAAATTAATTAATTCAAGTTGGAT
>Ga0315900_10010805_pt1 | contig 11386 bp, 10 predicted proteins | sample LakEriMetagenome_FD_203521 | JGI IMG/M metagenome (GOLD analysis project Ga0315900, IMG submission 203521) | Freshwater fungal communities from buoy surface, Lake Erie, Ohio, United States - Buoy 12 MA114 | ecosystem: Environmental > Aquatic > Freshwater > Lake > Lake biofilm | place: USA: Lake...
CGGTGATCACGCCTTCCTTGCCGACCTTCTCCATCGCCTGGGCGATGGTCTTGCCGATCGACTCGTCGCTGTTGGCGCTGATGGTGCCGACCTGCGCGATCGCCTTGTTGTCCTTGCAGGGCTTGGAGAGCTTCTTGATCTCCTCGGTGGCCGCGATCACGGCCTTGTCGATGCCGCGCTTGATGTCCATCGGGTTGCGGCCCGAGGCGACGGCCTTGAGGCCCTCGCGGATGATCGCCTGCGCGAGCACGGTGGCGGTGGTGGTGCCGTCGCCGGCCTCGTCGGAGGTGTTGGAAGCGACCTCCTTGACCATCTGCGCGCCCATGTTCTCGAACTTGTCCTTCAGTTCGATCTCCTTGGCGACGGAGACGCCGTCCTTGGTGACGGTCGGGGCGCCGAAGCTCTTCTCGAGCACGGCGTTGCGGCCCTTCGGACCGAGGGTCGCCTTCACGGCGTTGGCGAGGATGTTGACGCCGCGCACCATGCGCGAACGGGCGTCATCGCTGAAACGTACTTCTTTGGCAGCCATTGTTCGTGTTCCTTGCGTGTGGGTTGCGGCTTACTTGCCTTCGATCACGGCCATGATGTCTTCCTCGCGCATCACGAGGAGCTCTTCGCCGTCGATCTTCACTTCGGTACCGCTGTACTTGCCGAACAGGATCTTGTCGCCGACCTTGACGTCGAGCGCACGGACCTTGCCGTCCTCGAGGATCTTGCCCTTGCCGGTGGCGACGATCTTGCCCTGCGAGGGCTTCTCGGTGGCGCTGTCGGGGATGACGATGCCGCCCGGGGAGGTGCGTTCCTCCTCCAGGCGCTTCACGATCACGCGGTCATGAAGCGGACGGATTTTCATGTTTCGCTCCTTAGCTCAAACGGTGGACTGGAAAGGGGGCAGGGATCGGTGTGTTAGCACTCTCCCCCTGTGGCTGCTAATGATAGCGGCGGAATGTTCCATTTCAAGGCCGGACCGGGATATGCTGATGGGCTGAGTCGCCCCCGGTATGCGTAACCTCATGAATTTCAAGCGTTTCCTTGGCGTGCTGTTCTTGCTCGCGTTCGTCGCCCCCGCCGCAGCGCAGCTCGGCGGTTCGCAGTTCCTGCCGCCGAGCGAAGCCTTCAAGGTCGAGGCCGTGGCCGAGGGCGCGGACCGGGTACGGGTCGACTTCATGGTCACCCCCGGCTACTACCTCTACCGGCACCGCATGAGCTTCGCGGTCGACAGTGCCGCGGGCCCGGTCGCCGCCACGCTCGGCACCGCGGACATCCCCGCGGGCGAATGGAAGGAGGACGAGTTCTTCGGCCGCCAACAGGTGTTCCACGAGAGCATGAGCGTCACGGTACCCGTGTCGCGCGCGCCGGGCGGTGCGCTGGAACTCCCTCTGGTGGTCGGTCTGCAGGGCTGCGCGGATGCGGGCCTCTGCTATCCGCCCGAGAAGCGGCGCTTCAAGGTGATGCTGCCCGCCGCGTCGGGCTCTGCCGCCGCAGGGCCGCCGCCGGGCTCGACGGCGCGCGGTGGTGCCGCCGGCGGCGCGGGCACGGGCGGATTCGTCTCCGAACAGGACCGCCTCGCCTCGCTGATCCGTGACGGCAGCCTGCCGGCGGTGCTCGCCACCTTCTTCGGCCTCGGCCTGCTGCTCGCGTTCACGCCCTGCGTGCTGCCGATGGTCCCCATCCTCTCCGGCATCATCGCGGGGCAAGGCGCATCGGCCACGCCGCGGCGCTCGTTCATGCTGTCGCTCACCTACGTGCTCGGCATGGCCTTCACCAACACGCTGGCCGGCATCGGCGCGGCCGCGGCGGGGCAACAGCTGCAGGCGTTCTTCCAGCAGACCTGGATCATCGTCGTGTTCGCGTTGCTGTTCGTGGTGCTCGCGGCCTCGATGTTCGGGCTCTTCACGCTGCAGTTGCCGGCGGCGCTGCAGACCCGGCTCGCCGCGGCGAGCAATGCGCAGCGCGCCGGTACGCTGTGGGGCGTAGCCGCGATGGGCGCCCTGTCCGCGCTCATCGTCTCGGCCTGCGTCGCGCCGCCGATGTTCGCGGCGCTCGCGGTCATCGCGCAGACCGGCGATGTCGCGCGCGGCGGCAGCGCCCTGTTCGCGATGTCGCTCGGCATGGGCGCGCCGCTGCTCGCGGTCGGTGCCTCGGCGGGCCAGCTGTTGCCGCGGGTCGGCGCCTGGATGGAGGCCGTCAAGGAATTCTTCGGCGTGCTGATGCTGGGCGTCGCCGCGTGGATGTTGGCGCGCGTGCTGCCGGCGAACCTCTCGCTCATCGCCTGGGCGGTGCCGGCGCTCGCCCTCGCCTGGGTGCTGTGGCGGCTGCGGCCGCGCGACGAGGCCGCCGAATGGCTGACGCGCGTCGCCGCGGTGGTGTCGGTGGCCTACGGACTCGCGCTGATCGCCGGCTCGGCGCTCGGCGGCCGTGATCCGCTCGCCCCCATCCCGCAGTTCGCGCGGCAGGTGAAGACGCTGGAGTTCCGCAGCATCAAGGGCACGGCAGGCCTCGATGCCGAGCTCGTCGCCGCCGCGACCGCCGGCCGGCCGGTGATGCTCGATTTCTATGCGGACTGGTGCGTCTCCTGCAAGGAGATGGAGCGCTACACCTTCACCGATCCGGCGGTGCAGAAGGCGCTCGAGGGCACGGTGCTGCTGAAGGCCGATGTCACCGCCAACGACGAGGCCGACCAGGCGTTGCTCAAGCGCTTCGGCATCTTCGGTCCGCCCACCATCGCGTTCTGGGGTCCGGACGGCACGGAACGCGCGCAGTTCCGCGTGGTCGGATTCATGAAGGCCGCCGAGTTCGCCGCGGTGGCCGGTCAGGCGATCGCCCCCGCGATCGTCACCCCTGCCGTCGCCGCACCTGCCGCCGCCACCGGAGCCACGCCATGAAGAAACTGCTGCTGCCCATCGTACTGCTCGCGATCGCCGCAGGCGCGGCGATGTACTTCTGGACGCAGTCGCGCGGCGCCGCTGCCGCAGGCGTCGCGGCGGCGATACCCGGTGCCGCAGGCACGCCCGGTACGGCCACCGGCAAGAAGCCCGCACGGGTCATCCCGGAGGTGCTGCCCGACTTCACGCTCGCCACGCTCGAGGGCCCGCCGCGCGCGCTGTCCTCGTACCAGCACCCGTCGCTGATCGTGAACTTCTGGGCCACCTGGTGCGCGCCCTGCCGGCGCGAGATCCCGCTGCTGCGCCAGCTGCGCGCCGAGCGCGGCGCGCGCGGGGTGGAGGTCCTCGGCATCGCCGTCGACTTCCGTGAGGACGTCGAGAAGTACGTCGCCAAGATCGGCCTCGACTATCCGCTCATGATCGGCGAAGAGGACGGCCTCGCGGCCGCCGACGCCTTCGGCATCGACCCGGCATTCCCGTTCACGGTGTTCGCCGATGCGCAGCGCCGGATCGTCGCGGTGAAGGTCGGCGAACTGCATGCCGACGAGGCGGCCTTCATCCTCGACCACATCGAGCTGCTGAACGCCGGCCGCCTGCCCCTGAAGGAGGTCCAGAGCCTCATCCGGGCCGAACTGCAGCGCCTCGAGGCGCTGCGCACCGAAAAACCGGCCTGATCGCCCCGTTTCGGCCCCGTTTCGGCCCCTTTCGGCCCTGTTCAGGGCCTTTTCCGCCTCTTTTCGGTAACGATAAGGGTGGCATCTCCGTCGAATTGGGGTAGATTGGCTGCCCTTTCGCGCCCACGCCCTCCGGGGGGACCATGGACATCCGCAAGGTCAAGAAGCTGATCGAACTGCTCGAGGAATCGGGCATCAACGAGATCGAGATCAAGGAGGGCGAGGAGTCGGTGCGCATCAGCCGAGCCCCGGCCGGCGGCGTCCCGCAGATGTCCTACTACGCGCCGCCGATGCCCCTGCCCTCGGCCGAAGCGGTCGCCTCAGCCGCGCCGGCGGCGGCCGCCCCCGCCCCGGCCGCCTCACCGCGCGCCACCGAGCACACGGTGCAGGCGCCCATGGTCGGCACCTACTACTCGGCGCCGGCGCCCGGCGCCAAGGCCTTCGTGCAGATCGGCGACGAGGTCAAGGTCGGCCAGGTGCTCTGCATCATCGAAGCCATGAAGATGATGAACCAGATCGAGAGCGACCGCGCCGGCCGCATCACCTCGGTGCTGGTGCAGAACGGCGATCCGGTCGAGTTCGGCCAGCCGCTGTTCTCGATCGCCTGACCATGCTCGACAAGGTCATCATCGCCAACCGCGGCGAGATCGCGCTGCGCGTGCTGCGCGCCTGCCGCGAGCTCGGCATCAAGACGGTGGCGGTGCACTCGACCGTCGATGCCAACCTCAAGCATGTGCTGCTCGCCGATGAGTCGGTGTGCATCGGTCCGCCGCCCTCGGCGAAGAGCTACCTCAACATGCCGTCGCTGATCGCGGCGGCCGAGCTGACCGACGCCGCGGCGATCCACCCGGGCTACGGGTTCCTCTCGGAGAACGCGGATTTCGCCGAGCGCGTCGAGCAGAGCGGCTTCGTCTTCATCGGCCCCAAGGCCGAGACGATCCGGTTGATGGGCGACAAGGTCTCGGCCATCAAGGCCATGAAGGCCCACGGCGTCCCCTGCGTGCCGGGGTCCGGCGAACCGCTCGGCGCCGACGGCGACGAGAACCTGCGCATCGCCAAGGACATCGGCTACCCGGTCATCATCAAGGCCTCGGGCGGCGGCGGCGGGCGCGGCATGCGCGTGGTGCACAACGCCGCGGCGCTGCTGCACTCGATCAACGTCACCCGGTCGGAGGCGCTCGCGGCCTTCGGCAACGACCAGGTGTACATGGAGAAGTTCCTCGAGAAGCCGCGGCACATCGAGTTCCAGGTGCTGGCCGACCACCACGGCAACGTCATCCATCTCGGCGAGCGCGACTGCTCGATGCAGCGCCGCCACCAGAAGGTCATCGAGGAGGCGCCTGCGCCCGGCATCACCGAGGCGCAGCGCGCGCGCATGGGCGAGCGCGTGGTCGAAGCCTGCCGCGCGGTGGGCTACCGCAGCGCCGGCACGCTCGAGTTCCTCTACGAGAACGGCGAGTTCTACTTCATCGAGATGAACACGCGCATCCAGGTGGAGCACCCGGTGACCGAGCTCATCACCGGCATCGACCTCGTCAAGGCGCAGCTCATGATCGCCGCCGGCGAGAAGCTGCCGTGGACGCAGTCGGACATCGTGCTGCGCGGCCATGCGCTCGAGTGCCGCATCAACGCCGAGGACCCGAAGACCTTCATGCCTTCGCCCGGTCCCGTGCGGCTGTGGCACGCGCCGGGCGGCCCCGGCGTGCGCGTCGACAGCCATCTCTATTCGGGCTACAGCGTGCCGCCCAACTACGACTCGCTGATCGCGAAGCTCATCTCCTACGGCGAGTCGCGCGACACCGCCATCGCGCGCATGCGCAACGCGCTCGCCGAGATGGTGGTCGAGGGCATCAAGACCAACGCCGGGCTGCACCAGGAGATCCTCGCGCACGCGGCGTTCCAGCAGGGCGGGCTCGACATCCATTATCTCGAGCGACGACTCGGCCTGAAGTAGCCGCGCTGCCCGACGCCTACCGACGCCGCCGCGCCGTGCCGCAGATCGCCCTCACGCTGGACCTCGACGGACTCGATGCCGAGGCCGTCGAAGCCGCCTGCTTCGCGGCGGGCGCGCTCGCCGTCACCTACTCCGACCAGCGCGACGATCCGGTGCTCGAGCCCGCGCCCGGCGAGGTGCGGCTGTGGCCCGCGACGCGCCTGCAGGCGCTGTTCGAGGCCGATGCGCTGCCGCCGACGCAGCTCGTGTTCCTCGCCGCCGACATCGGTTGCGATGTCGGCCGGCTGCAGGTGCGCGCCGTCGAGGACAAGGTCTGGGAGCGCGAGTGGCTGCGCGACTTCAAGCCCATGCGCTTCGGCGAGCGTCTCTGGATACAGCCCTCGCACGGCGTCGTCGACGCCGCCGACGCGGTGATCGTCGAGCTCGACCCGGGGCTCGCCTTCGGCACCGGCACCCATCCGACCACCCGGCTCTGCCTCGAGTACCTCGATGCGGCGGCGCACGCCGACGGCGGTCTCGCCGATGTCCGTGTGGTCGACTACGGCTGCGGTTCGGGCGTGCTCGCCGTCGCCGCGCTCAAGCTCGGCGCCGCGCAAGCGCTGGTCCACGACATCGATCCGCAGGCGCTCACCGCGACCCGCGACAACGCGGAGCGCAACGGCGTCGCGGAACGCCTGCAGGTGCACGCGACGCCGGGATCGCTCACCGCGGCCGTCGCGGACGGCGGCGGCGCGGACATCGTGCTCGCCAACATCCTCGCCGGACCGCTGCGCGAGCTCGCACCACAGCTGCGCGCGCTCCTGAAGCCGGGCGGCACGCTGGTGCTCGCGGGGCTGCTCGACGACCAGGCCGACGACCTGATCGAGGCCTACGGCAGCGAGCCCGCTCTCGTCCGGTGGCGGTCGCTCGACGGCTGGACCTGTCTCGTCGGCATGACGGCCGTGCCGGCCCCGGTCGACCTCTCGCCGCCGCCGCCCGCGGCCGCGCCCCGCGGGACGGGCCCGCTGCTCGCGCTGCTCGCGCTGCTGCTCGCGGGCCAGCTCGCGTGGCACTGGCGCGCACAGCTCGCCGGTCTGGCGCCGCTCGGACCGGTCATCAAAGATATCTCGGCGGCGCTCGGCCGGCCCTTGCAGCCCGACTGGGATCCGCGCGCCTACGAGGTGGTGCAGCAGGGCGCGAGCGAGGGCGACGCGCCCGGCTTCCTGACGGTGCGCGCCACGCTGCGCAACACCGCGCAGGTGCCGCAGCCCGCGCCGCTGCTGCGGCTCGTCCTGACCGACGCTGCGGGCCGGACCGTCGCACGCCGCGACCTCTCGCCCGCGGAGTACGCGCCCGCGACGACGGCCGCACGCGCGGCGCCGCTGCTCGCGCCCGGCGCAAGTCTGCAGGCGGAGTTCTCGGCGCAGGACCCGGGCGCGCGCGTGTCGGGCTTCGAGCTCGACGCCTGCCTGCCGCGCGCCGACCGCGCGCCGGTCTGCGCCCACGGGGCCGTCCCATGAGCGACCCGATGGCCGACGCCCTGAGCGTCGGCGCACCCGCGTTCCGCATCGGCCGCTGGGAGATCGCGGCGCCGGCGGTGCTCGCGCCGATGGCGGGCGTGACGGACCGGCCGTTCCGCATCGTCGCGCGCGGGCTCGGCGCGGCGCTCGCCGCCTCGGAGATGATCACCTCCGACACCCGGCTCTGGAACTCCCGCAAATCGCGCATGCGCATGGACCACACGGGCGAACCCGAGCCGCGCGTGGTGCAGCTCGCCGGTGCCGAACCCGAGGCGATCGCCGAGGCGGCGCGGCGCAACGTCGATCTCGGCGCGCAGATCATCGACATCAACATGGGCTGCCCGGCCAAGAAGGTCTGCAACCGGCTCTGCGGCTCGGCGTTGATGCAGGACGAGCCGCTGGTCGGACGCATCCTCGAAGCGGTGGTGTCGGCCGTGCAGGGCACGGGCGTGCCGGTCACCCTGAAGACCCGCACCGGCTGGGACCGCGAGCACCGCAACGGGGTCGCGGTCGCGCGCATCGCCGAAGCCGCGGGCATCGCCGCGCTCGCCATCCACGGCCGGACACGGGCGGACTTTTATGAAGGGGCGGCGGAGTACGACACCATCGCCGCGATCCGTGCCGCGGTGTCCATCCCGGTCGTCGCCAACGGCGATGTGGACTCGGCCCAGAAGGCGCGCGATGTGCTTGATCGGACAGGCGCGGCCGGGGTGATGGTCGGTCGGGCCGCGCACGGCGCACCGTGGATCTTCCGCGATATCAACGGTCTTTTGACGCGCGGACAGCTGCCCGAGCCGCTCTCCCGCGCCGAGCGGCGTGATATCATCCTGCGGCATCTGCAGGCCATCTACGCCTTCCACGGCGAGGATTCCGGGCTGCGGATCGCACGCAAACACCTCGGCTGGTACGGCAGGCTGCTCGACGATGCGCCCGCGGCGCGTTCTCGGTTCATGGCGGCCCCGGATACGGCATCGCAGTTCGCGTGCGCAGGCGAGGAGTTCGAGGTGTGGAGCCGGGAGGATGCGCAGGCCGCGTGACCCCGGGGCGGGAGGGCGACACATGGCCGGACAAGACAGGGCCGACGAGGGGCGGGCCGGGAGCGCCTTGCCGTTGCGCGGCCACGCCGAGCGCGCGTTCGAGGACTACCTCGCGCACCTCGACGGCCATCGCGCCGGCGACCTCTACCAGCTCGTGATGCGGGAGGTCGAAGAACCGCTGCTGCGCGTCGTCCTCAAGCACGCCGCCGGCAACCAGAGCCGTGCGGCCGACATCCTCGGCATCAACCGCGCCACGCTCCGCCGCAAACTGCGCGACCACGGCCTCGCGGCCGACTGACGCGCACCGCAAGCACCCCACCGCACCGACCGCGAGGCCCGACATGCCCGTCACGCTGCGCCGCGCCCTGCTCTCCGTCTCCGACAAGACCGGTCTCATCGACCTCGCCCACGCGCTGCAGCGTCGCGGCGTCGCCATCCTCTCCACCGGCGGCACGGCCCGTCTGCTCACCGCCGAGGGCATCGCGGTCACCGAGGTGTCGCAGCACACGGGCTTCCCCGAGATCATGGACGGCCGCGTGAAGACGCTGCACCCGCGCATCCACGGCGGTCTGCTCGGCCGTCGCGGCGTCGACGAGAGCGTGATGGCGCTGCACGGCATCGAGCGCATCGACCTGCTGGTCGTGAACCTCTACCCCTTCGCCGAGACCGTCGCGCGCCCGGCCTGCAGCTACTCCGAGGCCATCGAGAACATCGACATCGGCGGCCCGGCCATGGTGCGCGCCGCCGCCAAGAACCATGACGCGGTGACGGTGGTCGTCGATCCCGCCGACTACGCGGCGGTGCTCGCCGAACTCGACGCGAACGAAGGCGCGACCACGCCGCCGCTGCGCGCGCGGCTCGCCGCCAAGGCGTTCGCGCACACCGCCCGCTACGACTCGATGGTCGCGGGCTACCTGCAGGCGCGCAGCCCCTCGCCCGGCGAAACCTTCCCTGCGGTGCTGCCGCTCGTGTTCGAGAAGGTGCAGGACCTGCGCTACGGCGAGAACCCGCACCAGCAGGCGGCGTTCTACCGCGACCCGACGCAGCGCGCGCCCTCGGTCGCCAACGCGCGGCTGCTGCAGGGCAAGGAGATGTCCTTCAACAACATCGCCGACGCCGACACCGCCATCGAGTGCGTGCGCCAGTTCGCGGCGCCGGCCTGCGTCATCGTCAAGCACGCCAACCCCTGCGGCGTCGCCGTCGCGGGCGACAGCGTCGCCGCCTACGACGCGGCGTACCGCACGGACCCGGACTCCGCCTTCGGCGGCATCATCGCCTTCAACCGTCCGCTCGACGGCACGACGGCGGCGCGCATCCTCGATCGGCAGTTCGTCGAGGTGATCGCCGCGCCGCAGATCACCCCCGAGGCGCGCGCGGCGCTCGCCGCCAAGCCCAACATCCGCGTGCTCGAGCTCGGCGATCTGCCGCGCGATGCGGGCAGCGAGACCGAGTACCGCAGCGTCACCGGCGGCCTGCTCGCGCAGTCGCGCGACCGCGGCAGCGTGGCGCGCGAGGACCTCAAGGTCGTGACCCGCCGGGCGCCGACCGCGGCCGAACTCGACGACCTGCTGTTCGCTTGGCAGGTGTGCAAGTCCGTCAAATCGAACGCCATCGTCTACGCGCGCGGCGGCAGCACCATCGGCATCGGCGCCGGCCAGACGAGCCGCGTCTACTCCAGCCGCGTCGCCGCCATCAAGGCCGCCGACGGGAAGCTCGAGGTCAAAGGCGCGGTGATGGCCTCGGACGCCTTCTTCCCGTTCCGCGACGGTCTCGATGTCGCGGCGGAGTACGGCATCACCGCCGTCATCCAGCCGGGCGGGAGCCTGCGCGACGCAGAGGTCATCGCCGCCGCCGACCAGCACGGCATCGCGATGGTGTTCACCGGCATGCGCCATTTCCGGCACTGAGCGGCGCGACGGCGCCGGGACGGACCCACCCATGCAGCAGCACAGCGGCCCGACGGGCCTCCGTATCCTCATCGTCGGCGGCGGTGGACGCGAACATGCACTCGCCTGGAAGTGCGCGCAGTCGCCGCGCGTCGCGGAGGTGCTGGTCGCGCCCGGCAACGCCGGCACCGCCACCGAGCCGCGGATGCGCAACGTCGCGGTGTCCGCCGAGGACATCCCCGGCCTCGTCGACCTCGCGCGCCGCGAGCGCATCGACCTCACCATCATCGGACCCGAGGCGCCGTTGGTGCTGGGCGTGGTGGATGCCTTCGAGGCCGCCGGACTGCGCTGCTTCGGCCCGCGCAAGGCCGCCGCCCAGCTCGAGGGGTCCAAGGCCTACACCAAAGAATTCCTGCGCCGGTACGGCATCCCGACCGCGGCCTACGCCACCTTCACGCGTGCGACCTTCGACCCCGCCTGGGTACGCGCGCAGCGCTGCCCCATCGTGGTCAAGGCGAGCGGGCTCGCCGCCGGCAAGGGCGTGCTGATCGTCGACACCGCCGATGAGGCGATCGCGGCGGCCCAGGACATGTTCGACGGCCGCTTCGGTACGGCGGGCGACGAGGTGGTCATCGAGGAGTTCCTGCCCGGCGAAGAGGCGAGCTTCATCGTCATCGCCGACGGCGTGCACGCCCTGCCCTTCGCGACCTCCCAGGACCACAAGCGCGTGGGCGACGGCGACACCGGTCCGAACACGGGCGGGATGGGCGCCTACTCGCCGGCGCCGGTGGTCACGCCCGAGATGCACGGACGCATCATGCGCGAGGTGATCGGCCCGACGCTGCGCGGCCTCGCCGCCGACGGCACCCCGTACACGGGGTTCCTCTACGCCGGCATCATGATCGCGCCGGACGGCACGCCCAACGTGCTGGAGTTCAACTGCCGCTTCGGCGATCCGGAGACGCAGCCCATCATGTGCCGTCTGCGCTCGGACCTCGTGACGCTCTGCGAGGCCGCGCTCGAGGGGCGGCTCGACCAGACGACGATGGACTGGGATCCGCGCGCCGCGCTCGGCGTGGTGCTCGCGGCGGGCGGCTATCCGGAGACGGTGCGCAAGGGCGATGCGATCGCGGGGCTCGATGCGGCCGCGGCGCTGCCGGGCAAGGTGTTCCACGCCGGCACGACGCTGAAGGACGGACAGGTCACGACGTCGGGCGGCCGCGTGCTGTGCGCGGTGGGGCTCGGCGACACGGTGGGCGCGGCGCAGGCCGAAGCCTACGCGCTCGTCGACCGCATCTCCTGGGACGGCATGCTCTGCCGTCGCGACATCGGCCACCGCGCCATCGCGCGGGAGCGCGCGACCGGCTGACGCCCCGGGGCTGCCGGGGCGCCGGGCGCGGTCAGCGCTTCATCGCCTCGAAGAACTCCGCGTTCGTCTTGGTGTCCTTCAT
>Ga0315900_10010806_pt1 | contig 11386 bp, 10 predicted proteins | sample LakEriMetagenome_FD_203521 | JGI IMG/M metagenome (GOLD analysis project Ga0315900, IMG submission 203521) | Freshwater fungal communities from buoy surface, Lake Erie, Ohio, United States - Buoy 12 MA114 | ecosystem: Environmental > Aquatic > Freshwater > Lake > Lake biofilm | place: USA: Lake...
GTTTCTCGAGCACGGTGGCGGTCAGTTCCGGGAAATGGGCGCAGAGCGAACAGGCGTAGATGCCCGAGCCGCCGGCGATGTCCAGCAACGAGCGCGAGCCCCCGATGGGCAGGTGCCTGGCGAGGGCCTGGGCGAGGAACACGCCCCGGCAATCCATCGCGCGGGTGAATTGCCGGGCGAAATCAGGCTTCTCCATGGCCTTGTGCCAATCGGGCTGGGAGGTCTGGCTGCCCCAGTTGGCCGGCTTGTCGGTCCGCAGGACCCGCAACAGGTCCACGACCACGGGCCTATCCACGAGCGATTCGTAGTAGGGCCCGATGAACCAGGGCGAGGAGGCGACCAGGTGTTCGCGCGCCGTCTCGGTCACCGAGTGCCGGCCGTCCGCGTGGCGCTCGATCAGGCCCATGGCCACGAAGAGCGTGACCATCACGTCGGCGGGCCGATGGTGGATCTCATGGCGTCGGCACAGCGCGTCGAGGTCGGCCGGTTCGGCGGCCAGTGCGGTGAAGAAGTCGAGCCGGACCAGCGCCACGATGAGCAGGTCCTCGGCGTAGAGGGCGTCGCGGTAGCGGTACAGGCTCGTGGGGTCGGTCGCCGGGGAGATCGTCAGGGGATGGCTCATGGTCGGGGCTTCGGTGGGTGTCGGATCGCCTGGGGTCTCAGAACGGATCCTCTCCGTCGTCGATGGGATCCGGATCGGGATCCGGGTCACGCGGATCTCCGGGATCGCGGCGATGGCCGAGGTCCTGGGCTCCACGGTCGCGCGAAGGGGTCTCGCGCGGGGATCGTCCGGCCAGCGACGGAACCGGGGCGTGGATCTTCCATTCCTCCACGAGCGCCTCCGGGAACTCGCCCAGGAACCGCGAGGCCGGTTGGAAGGCCTCGCCCGCGCCGGCGATGAACCGCAGCAGGGGCCTGCAGAGGTACAGTTCGTCCTTGGCCCGGGTCAGGGCGACATAGAAGAGCCGGCGCTCCTCCTCCTCGCCCTCGGCGGTCTCGGCGGATCGTCCGCTGGGGAACAGCCCGTCGCAAAGCATGATCACGAAGACCGCCCGGAACTCGAGGCCCTTGGCCTGGTGGATGGTCGACAGGCGCAGGCGTTCCTCCTCGTCGCCCTCGCGCGGCTGGTTCTGCTCGGCCTCGAGGTTCGACTGGAGGGCCAGTTCCGAAAGGAACAGCGTGGTGTCGGCAAAGGAGTCGGCGTAGGCGGCGAGTTGGGCCAGGTCTTCCAGGCGGTTGCGCGCGTTCTCGTAGGTCTTGCGCAGGTAGTCCTCGTAGTCGGCCTCGAGCACCCAGCGGATGAGCCGGCCGGGCTGCCCCCGGCGGTCGGGGTGTTCGCACTGGGCGATGGTGGCCGTGAACTGGGCCCAGGCCGCCGCGGCCTTCTTGGGCACGCTGCGGCTGATGGCGCTGAGTTCCGGCGCGATGGGCCGGGCCTCGGGCAGGGCTCCGTCGTTGTCCGACGCCTCGAGCTCCGGCGTGGAATCGGACGAGGGCAGAAATCGCGCGCTGAAGGCCGCCCACAGCGTGTCGGCGCTCTTGCCGCCAACGCCGGGCAGCATGCGGGCCAGGCGCTTGAAGGCCAGTTCGTCGGCCGGGTTGGCGATCAGCTTGAGGTAGGCCGCCACGTCCTTGATGTGCGCCTGCTCGAAGAAGCGGATGCCGCTGGTGATGACGAAGGGGATGTTGCGCCGGGTCAGCTCCATCTGCAGCTCGAGCGCGTGGAAGTGCGAGCGGTAGAGCACGCAGATCTCGTCGAGGGGGATGCCCTCGTCGCGCAATTCCAGGGCGCGCTGGGCGATGAAGGCGGCCTGTTCCCGCGCGTCGGTGGCCACGATGAGCGCCGGCTTCTGGCCCGCGGGCCGGGCGGCCTTCAGGGCCTTGGGAAACTGCCGGAGGTTGGCCGCGATGGCCGCGTTGGCCAGGGCGAGGATCTCGGGCGTGCTGCGGTAGTTGGTCTCGATCTTGAAGACCTTGGCGCCGGCGTGGCGCTCCGGGAACTTGAGGATGTTGGCGAAGTTGGCCCCGCGCCACGAGTAGATGCTCTGGGCGTCGTCGCCCACGGCCATGAGGTTCCGGTGCCGCAGGGTCAGCGCGTCGAGCAGGGTGGCCTGCAGCACGTTGGTGTCCTGGTACTCGTCCACCAGCACGAACTGGAATCGGCGCTGGTAGGTCTCGGCGATGTCGGGAAAGTCCTGCAGCAGGCGCAGCCAGAGGACCAGCAGGTCGTCGAAGTCCATCAGTCCGGCCTGGCGCTTGCGCTCGGCGTACTTGCGCTGGACGAGCCGGATGGAGTCCATCACGCCGGCGAAGGGCCCCTCATCGCCGCCGGTCACCTCCTCCAGGGTCTGCCCGGTGTTCACCTGCATGGAGAACAGGTCGCCCAGTGCCTCGGCCTTGGGGAACCGGACCGCCTTCACGTCGATGCCCGCGTCGGTGATGCAGGCGTTGAGCAGGTCCTTGGCGTCCTCGCGGTCGGCGATGGTGAAGTCCCGGCGGTAGCCGAGGCGATCGGCGTGCAGGCGGAGGATGCGGACCCCGATGGAGTGGAAGGTGCCGCCCCAGAGGTCGGCGAGGCCACCGCCCCCGAGCAGGTCGCCGACGCGTTCCATCATCTCCCGGGCCGACTTGTTGGTGAAGGTCAGCAGGAGGATGCGGTCGGCGGGGATGCCATGCTCGATGAGCCAGGCGACGCGGTAGGTCAGCGTCCGGGTCTTGCCCGCGCCCGCCCCGGCGAGGACCAGGCAGGGGCCGGGGGGCGCCGTGACCGCCTCGTACTGCTGGGCGTTGAGTTCCTGCGCGTAGTCGATCCGCAGGTCTGCCGGCGGACGGAAGGGATTGAGCTGGTACTCGCGCGCCACGTCCCGATTGAAGGGCCGGCGCGGGCGAAATCCCAACCCGGAATTGAGGGCGATTCAGCCGGGCCACCCGGGCCGGGGATGGGGCCCGAGGCGGGCCTTCCCCGGTTCGGACGGGTTCGGGCGGCGCTCGTGCAACCGGGCGAGGAACTCCGGGAAGGCCGCGGGCAGCGACGAGCCCGCCAGGAATTCCGAGGCGGCCTCCTTGTGACCGCGCGCCCGCAGCGTGGCATACACATGCAATTCGAACTGGAGCCCGAGGCGGTCGGCCGCCCCCGCGTCGCCCAGGGCCTGGAGGACGGCGATGAGCGCCTCGGCCGTGGAGAAGCGCTCAAGGTGCTCCTGCGAGCGCAGCCAGAAGCGGCTGGCCCCGGCCTGGCGCAGCCGCACGGCCCGTCCCCAGCCCTGCACCTGGCGCAGCATCTCGCCAGCCTGGGCCCAATTGCCGTCGAGCAGCAGGACCTGCGGGGCCGGGTGGTCGGCGGGACGCGGGAGGAGGCCTTCGACCGGCTCGCCCTGCGGGTGAAGGATCCAGAGTTCCCGCCCGGGCCGCTGGACCGCGGCCAGCGTGGGCGGGTCCACCCGTTGGTACACGTGGGTCCTGGCCCCGACGAGGGTGCGGGCGATGAGCTTGCCGGTGCTCGTGGGCCGCCAGTTCTCGCGCCGGTGGATGAGCACGTCGACCGCCACCCGGCTCGCCACCGGTTGCAGCGCCTCGCAGAGGCACCAGCGGGGCGGCAGGCAGCACCCGTCGCACCGGATCGTTCCGGCGAGGATCACGCTGCGGGCCATGGTCGGGCGGGTTGGTGCAGGGGCCTGGCGGAAAACAAAACCGCCGGCCATCCGTTGGGGACGGGCCGGCGGTGTGTCCAGCGGAAGGGCCGGGTCAGTAGGCGGCCTGGGCGCCCTTGATCTGGCGCTTCTGCATCCAGGGCATCATGGCGCGGAGCTTGGCACCGGTCTTCTCGATCGGGTGCTTCTCGCCGGCGGCCAGCAGGGCGTTGTACTTCTTGTAGCCGCCTTTGTACTCGGCGACCCAGTCCTTGGCGAACTTGCCGGTCTGGATGTCCTTGAGCGCGGCCTTCATGCGCTTCTTGACCGAGGCGTCGATGATCTTCGGGCCGACGGTCACGTCGCCCCACTTGGCCGTCTCGGAGATCGAGAAGCGCATGCCGGCGATGCCGGCCTCGTTCATCAGGTCGACGATGAGCTTCAGCTCATGGAGGCACTCGAAGTAGGCCATCTCGGGCGAGTAACCCGCCTCGACGAGCACCTCGAAGCCGGCCTGGACGAGGGCGCTGGCGCCGCCGCAGAGGACGGTCTGCTCGCCGAACAGGTCGGTCTCGGTCTCTTCCTTGAAGGTGGTCTCGATGACGCCGGCGCGGGTGCCGCCGATGCCCTTGGCCCAGGCCAGCGCGATCTTCTTCGCGTTGCGGCCGGGGTTCTGGTAGATGGCGATGAGGCTGGGCACGCCCTTGCCCTCGGTGTACTGGCGGCGGACGATGTGGCCCGGGCCCTTCGGGGCGACGAGGATCACATTGACGTCCTTCGGCGGGACGATGGTCTTGAAGTGGATCGCGAAGCCGTGGCTGAAGAGCAGCGTCTTGCCGGCGGTCAGGTTCGGCGCGATGTCCTTCTCGTAGGCGGCGGCCTGCTTGGTGTCGGGCAGCGCGATCATGATGACGTCGGCGCGCTTGACGGCCTCGGCGCTGGCGACGACCTCGAAGCCCTTCTCACGGGCCACCTTGATCGACTTGGATCCCTCGTAGAGGCCGATGATGACGTTGCATCCGGACTCCTTGAGGTTCAGCGCGTGGGCGTGGCCTTGGGAGCCGAAGCCGAGCACGGCGAGGGTTTTGCCTTTGAAGACGCTCAGGTCGGCGTCCTTGTCGGTGTACACTTTAGCCATAAATGCGAGATCGAAGCGCCGACTATGGGCATATTTCGGGGCGAGACAAGAAGATCAGTGTTCCGCGCGGGTGACCTTCGGGGGGGTGGCGTCCGTCAAAGGGCCCGACAGGCCGCCATCCCGAACCGCGATGTAGCCCTTGGGCAGCACCCACCAGAGCCGTTCGGTGATGATCCGGCAGTCCGGGAACAGCGCCTCGAATTCCTGGCGCGAGAGCAGCCGGGTGCCATCGAGGATCTCCCGCATGGTCTCGGACCCCGGGCCATGGACCCAGGCGGCGGGCGAGAGGTACTTCCGGGCGAGGTACCCGAGGCGGCCCGGGATCCAGTGCAGCCCGAAGGCCAGGAGATGCGGCTCGAAGGGGCACTCGAGGGCCGGGGTCTGGACCCAGACCCGACGCCCGATCCGGCGGACCTCCCGGGCGAAGGCCGCCTGCTGGTCGGCCGTGCCCACGTGCTCGATCACCGAGTTGGAGAAGGCGATGTCGAAGGAGCCGTCCGGGAAGTCGAGGGCGCATCCGTCGCCCCGGACCTGCCGCACGTTCGGTTCGCCGGAGTTTGACCCGTCGCCCACGTCCACGGGGTTCACGCACAGGATGCTGCCGAAGTCGCCGGCCCGGCCCTGCCAGTTCCACCAGTAGCCTCCGACATCCACCATCGAGCAGGCGGGTCCGGGCCGGATCGTGTCGAGGAACCACCGGTGGCGGCGGGCGCGCCAGTTCCTGAAGATCAGTTGGTAGAAGCCGTACAGCATGCGAGGGGTGAGGGTCGTCGTTGTCGCGCCACCGCCGCCGCCGTCCGCGACATCGCGGGAAGTTCCCGACCGAAGGTGGCCTGTGCGATACCAGCCCGCCGGGATTGCGGCAATGTCGTTCGGCGTCCGTGGCGGCCGCTCCGCCGGGCCCCGCCGGATCCTCCCGGCGTCACCGACGCCCGTCGTACCACAGGTGGCAGGCCTGCTTGTCGGTGAGGGTGGCCTTGGGCCGGAGCATCGCCCTGAGGATCAGTCGGCCGATCTCCAGGGGCGAGTACAGCCGCACCTTGCGCGCCGAGGTCAGGAGCGGGGTGCGGCCGAGGATGACGATGCGGCGGCCGGACGCCCGCGCCAGCGGCCTGAGGCGATGGGTGAGGTCGATCTCCTCGGCGGCGTAGAACGACTCGTTGAATCCCCCGATCCGCCGGAAGGCCGCCGTCTCGACGAAGAGGAACGATCCGGCCATGAGGCGGCGCAGCCGGCTGACGGTGTTCCAGATCGCGGTGCCGAGGCGGACCCGGAGGTCGTCGCTGTCCATGCGGACCACGGCCCCGCCCGCGAGCACCCCACCCGAGCCGATCGCCTCCGCCATCGCCCCGAAGAGCTCGGCCGACGGCCTCGAGTCGGCGTCGATGAACACCAGCCAGTCGCCGGTCGCCACCGATGCCCCCGCATTGCGGGCCCGGGCGATCATGTTGACCGGCTCGAACACGACGCGTGCCCCGTGTTCGCGGGCGATGCGCCCGGTGTCGTCGGTGGAGTTGTTGTCGCAGACGATGACCTCCGAGGACCATCCGTGCCGGTCGAGCACCGCGCGCGCCGCGTGCACCGCCTGCAGCGCCTCGGGCAGCAGTCGCGCCTCGTTGAAAGCCGGGAGGATGATCGAGAGGGTCACGGGCGGGGCGGGGAGGATCCGGGGATCAAGGGATCGTGGCGGTGGCCGTCGCCGGGTCGGGCGAGCCGTCGAGCTCCCAGCCGGGACCGGTCTCGGTGTCCAGCGGGGTGGTCTCGCCGCGGGCCAGCCGGCGTCCGGCCAAGAGGGCGATCATGGCGGCGTTGTCGGTGCAGAAGGCCGGCTCCGCGATCCGCAGCCCGAGGCCCCGGCGTCCGGCCTCCTCGGCGAGCCGGCGCCGCAGGCCCCGGTTGCAGGCGACCCCGCCGCTGGCCGTGATGCAACGCGTGCCGGTGGCCCGGGCGGCCGCGACCAGCTTGGTGGCCAGGGTGTCGACGATCGCGGCCCGGATCCCGGCGCAGAGGTCGCGCAGGTCGCGCGGCGAATCGGCCAGGCCGGGGTTCCGGTCGAGAAACACCCGGACGCTGGTCTTGAGCCCGCTGAAGCTGAAGAGGTGGTTGGGCTCATGCCGCAGGGGCCTGGGAAAGTCGAAGCGCCCGGCGTCGCCCTCCTCGGCGAGGCGGTCGAGCACGGGGCCGCCGGGGTAGGGCAGGCCAAGCAGCTTGGCGGCTTTGTCGAAGCACTCCCCGGCCGCGTCGTCGAGGGTGCCCCCGAGGATCCGGTGGTCCAGCTCGCCGCGGACATGGACCAGCAGCGTGTGCCCGCCGGAGGCGATGAGCGAGACGTGGGGCGGCAGCGGACCCTCGTGGAACCGGGGCGGCTGCCCGGAAATCCAGGGGGAGTACAGGTGCGCCTCGTGGTGGTGGATGCCGATGACGGGGAGCCCCCGGGCGGCGGCCATCGACTGGGCCGCGGTCCAGCCGGCCATCAGCGCCGCGGGCAGGCCCGGGCCCCGGGTGGCGGCGATGGCGGTCAGGCCGGAGGGTGTCACACCGGCCAAGCGCAGCGCCTCGCGCACCACCGGGATGAGGTTGCGCAGGTGCTCCCGCGTGGCCAGTTCCGGGACCACCCCGCCGTACTCGGCATGCAGCGAGACCTGGGAGGCCACGACGTTCGCGAGCACCCGGCCGTCGTGCACGACGGCGGCGCTGGTCTCGTCGCAGGAGGATTCGATGCCGAGGATCATGGTGTGGATCGGGGCGGCCGTGCGCCGCGAGGCCACCCGGGGCGCGGACATCCCATGGCGATGGGACCGCGGCGCGGGAGGGTGGTGGTCAGCGGGCGGTCGGCGGGGTGGGCGCGGCCGGCTTGGATTCCGGTGCGGTCGCCTCGGCCCGGAGTCCCTTGCCGCCGGGGCGCTTGGCCATCAGCCGCACGCCCTTGAGCAGGTCCATCGCGCGCTCGAGCTGCGGGTCGGCGTCGGCGAGCACCAGGTCGCGCAGGCGGGCCTGCTGGGACACCGGGTAGAGGCGCAGGGTGTCCTCGAGGCTGTTGGTGCCGCCCGGCATGCGCCGCAGCTGGATGGCGGCCTCGTCCTCGTCGGTGATCGGCACCACGATGTTGGGCGAGATGCCCCGCTCATGGATCACCTTGTGGCTCGGCGTGTAATACTTGGCGGTGGTCAGCCGCAGCGCCGACCCGTCGTTGAGCGGCAGGATGTTCTGGACCGACCCCTTGCCGAAGGATTGTTCGCCGATCACCACCGCCCGCTCGAGGTCCTGCAGGCAGCCGGCCACGATCTCGGAGGCGCTGGCGCTCCCGCCGTTGATGAGCAGCACCAGCGGATACGAGCGCACCTTGCCCTTGCCGGAGGCCTTGCGCTGCTGGTCGGCCGCCCGGTTGCGGCCTTCGGTCGAGACGATGGGCTTGCCCTTGGGCAGGAACTTCTCCGACACCGCGACCGCCTGGTCGAGCAGGCCGCCGGGATTGCCACGCAGGTCGATCACGAGGCCCTCCAGGCCCTGCTTCTCGAGCTTGGCCAGCGCCGATTCGAGTTCCTCGTCGGTCTTCTCGGCGAACTGGGTGATGCGCACGTAGCCCAGGCGGTCGGCCCCGAGCGGGAACTCCCGCTTGTTGTCCTTGTCCTTGACCGTGTAGACCCGGATGTCCTCCCGGGTGAGCGTGAAATCCTTCGGTTCGCTCAGAGACGGGCGCAGGATCGACAGGGTCACCTTCGAGGCGGCAGCGCCGCGCAGGAGCTTCACGGCGTCCCCCATGCCGAGGCGTTCGGTCGACTTGCCGTCGATGCGCAGGATCTGGTCGCCGGGCAGGATGCCCGCCTCGAACGCCGGGGTGTCCTCCATGGGCGCGATCACCGTGAGCAGCCCGTCCTTGAGGTGCACCTGCAGGCCGACGCCCCCGTAGCTGCCCTCGGTGTCCTCCTTCAGCTCGTTGAACTTCGACACCGTCATGAACTCGCTGTGCGGGTCCAGCGTCGAGAGCATGCCCTTGAGGGCGCCCTGGATGAGGTCCTTGTAGGTGAGGTTCTCGCCGTCGACGTAGTCCTTGCGCACGCGCTCCAGCACGCGGGTGAAGAGCTCGAGCTGCTGGTAGGGGTCGTCCCGGTCGTCCGCGGCGCTGAGGTCGAAGACCTTGGCCCCGAGGCCGACGTAGGCCACGAGGGCGGCGATGAAGAAAGGGTAGATCAGTCGGGCATTCATCTCGGGCGCGGCAAGGCATCGGCCGCCGCGTTGCCGGAACCTAGATTCGTCCGGCAAAAAGGGAAGGAGGCTCTTGGGAGGATCACCTTCGGGCGGTCGCTTGCGCTGGCGGGTTCCCCTGCGAGGTTGAAACCGATGCTGTGCGTGGGGATCGATCTGGCCTGGGGCGAGCGCAACCGGGACGGGCTCTGCCTGATCGAGGGCGACGGCGAGTCGGCTCGGGTGGTGGACTCCCGCTGGACCCTGGGCGACGCGGCCCTCTGGGAGTGGCTGGCCTCCAGCGTGGGGGAACGGCCCTGCCTGGTCGCCGTGGATGCGCCGTTGGTCTGCCCCAACAAGACCGGGTCGCGACCGGTCGACCGGCAGACGCACCGGCTCTTCGGCCGGCAACACGCCGGATGCCACCCGTCCAATGCCCGCCTCTGCGCCCGGCCCCTGCGCATCGCCCGCGGCCTTCAGGAGCGGGGGTTCGACCTGGGGTGGGATCCGGCCGTTCCCCGCCTGGCGATGGAGGTCTATCCGCACCCGGCGATGATCCGGTGGTTCGGTCTGCCGAAGATCCTCAAGTACAAGCGTGGGACGGTGGCCGATCGACGCCGGGAATTCCGAAGGTATCAGTCGCTCCTGGGCAGTTGCCTGGCGGTCCATTTCCCGGAACTCGATCCCGGAGCGCCGGGGGCCGGGATGCTGGAGGCGGGGTATTCCAAGGAGGCCGAGGACCGCCTGGATGCCTGGTTCTGCGCCCTCATCGCCTGGCACCATGGCCGCCACCAGGGGCTCCAAAGCCAGGTGCTTGGCGACGCCCGGAGCGGGTTCCTGGTGCTCCCGCAGTGACCGTGGAAGCGATCGGCGCGCCTGAAGATCCCCGCAGGGAGGGGCTCGCCTTGGAACTGGCAGACCGGATAGGGTCCCGCCGGTATGGGTCCCTTCGAAGCACTGGTTCAGCCGCTCGGGGCGGCATGGGCAGGGGCATTGCTGGTCGGCGTCCTGGCGTTCCGGCGCAAGGCCTGGCTGGCGGGCTTCACCTCCCTGGGACTGGCCGGCGGTCTGTGGCTGGTCGGGGGCACCCCGCTCTCGGCCCTGTTGCTTGCCCGCCTGGAGCGGCCCTACGACCGGATCCATCCGGTGAACCTCCCGGTGGCCGATGCCGTGGTGGTGCTCGCCGGTGACATCCGCTTCTCCGGCCGGGAGTTGCTCTGGTTCAGCACCGGTTCGTCCTTCGAGCGCACCCTGAGCGGGCTCGAGATCCTGCGGCAGGGCAAGGCCCGGTCGCTGGTGGTGAGCGGTGCGCCCTTCCAGTGGCACGGCAGCCCGCGTGCCGAGAGCGAGTTGCTGGCCTCCTGGATCCGCGCCTGGAGGCTGCCCGCCGGGGATCTGGTGCGCCTGCCGGCCTGCCGGGACACCCGTGAAGAGGCCGTGGCCGTCGGGGATCTGGTCCGGAAGCGGGGGTGGCGTCGCGTGATCCTCGTGAGCTCGGCCAGCCACCTGGCCCGGGGTGCCGCCGCCTGTCGCAAGGAGGGCGTCGAGGTGATCCCGGTGGGGTGCGACTTCCTCGGGCTCGACGCGCTGGACCGGCCCGAGCGCTGGTGGGTGGTGCCCCGCAGCGAGGGGCTCATCCGCTTCGAGCGCTGGTTCCACGAGGAGTTGGGCGACGTGTGGTACTGGTGGCGGGGCTGGATCTGACCGCGGCCTGACGGGGGCTTCCGGCACGGTCCGTCGCCGACCCGCAGGATTGCCCGGGACCGGCGGGTCGGTTTCCATGGGCGCCTTGAGCGGCACGAATCCCAACGAAGTGATCCAGGCGGCGGGCGGTCTCGTCTGGCGGAACTCCCCGCGCGGGCGGGAGCTGATCCTCATCCACCGGACCCGCTATGGTCCGGAGTGGGCGCTGCCCAAGGGCAAGCTCGACCCCGGCGAGGGGTGGCTTCAGGCCGCCCTGCGGGAGGTGGAGGAGGAGACCGGTTGCCGGGCCACGGTCGGGTCGTTCGCCGGCGGCAGCGTCTACGCCGTGAACGGAACACCCAAGGTGGTGCTCTACTGGCACCTGGAGCTGCAGGCGCAGGGGCCGGTCCAGGACACCCGCGAGGTGAGCGATCTCCGGTGGGTCACCGCCGACGAGGCGCTGGCCCTCCTGACCCATGCCAATGAACGGGCGCTCCTGGCGCCCCTGGAGAACCGCGACCGGCCTGCCCGCTGAGCCCGCGATTCGGTCCGGCCCGACGGTGGCCCGGGTTCGACCCTTGGGGGGCTGCCTCACTCATGGACCGGCGGGAAGAGGAACAGCCGCGCGTCGCCGGGCCCGAGAGAGACCTGCAGGCCCTGGAGTTCGGGGCTGTCGTCCACCGCCGCATGCTCGAGTCCATCGTCCCGGGACACCTCCCGCACCCCGCCCTCGGTGTCGAAGACGACCGTC
>Ga0315900_10010809_pt1 | contig 11385 bp, 8 predicted proteins | sample LakEriMetagenome_FD_203521 | JGI IMG/M metagenome (GOLD analysis project Ga0315900, IMG submission 203521) | Freshwater fungal communities from buoy surface, Lake Erie, Ohio, United States - Buoy 12 MA114 | ecosystem: Environmental > Aquatic > Freshwater > Lake > Lake biofilm | place: USA: Lake...
ACCATTAATCCTAATCCCGCTTCCGACAACATCATCATCTCACTGAACACAGACCAACGCGGAAGACTTGAACTGACCTTTACCGACGAAATCGGACGAATTGTTTCAACAACCGAATACCGAGAACTTTACAAGGGCTTTAACTCGTTACTCGTCGACAAACTCCCGAAGACTTCCGGGATTTATTTCATCCACATCCGTTTTAAAGAAAAGCTGGTTGTAAAAAAACTAGTAATAAGGTGACCGACAAAGCAAGTTGACCTAGGCTGATTTTCGAAAAATATTCAACAAGTAATACTTAGTGATTGCCAGCACACGGCGTTTAAAAATAGCCGGGAAATGGCTACGCAATGCCAACCAAAGGTACTTGGGTGCGTGTCTGTTCACTCCGGCCAACACCAGATGCAAAGAAATATAAGTATCACAATAGGCCTCCATCCTGGATCGGGATTCGCCATAAACCTCCTCTACCCTCGGATCCTGAAAGGCATAGTGCAAGGCCAGGTTTTTTCTCATGACCAACTTGTTTTCATCAACACCAAGTACGCTTCTATGCTCATGAATAATCAGGCAAGCGCAAACTTTATCACTAGTCACAATTCCGTAATTAGCAGACAATCTCAACCACAACTCCCAATCCTCTGAGCCCGAAAGATTACGGTCCTCGAGGAATGGAAATCGCAAGGCAGCCTGCCTCTCTACAAAAACCCCCAGACAACTCAGAGGATTGCCCTTCACCAGCGATTCGCTCACATCCCCCCTGATTGTTGTAGTATAGCGCACATGTTGTCCGGTAGAACTACGAACCTCGTAATTTTGATGAAAAAACACAGGTCGACCGTTCTCTAAAAGGCAACGACATGCATTGGTCAGATAGTGAGGGTAAATTATATCGTCGGAGTCGACAAATGTGACATAGTCGCCCTTTGAAACCCGAACACCATGATTACGTGCAGCTCCACGCTCTGAGTTTGGTATCCTCTCATATCGTAAGCGCTTATCGTTAAAACGAGAGAAAACGGCAAAAGTATCATCTGTGCTACCGTCGTCGACTACGATGAGCTCAAAATGCTGGTAACGTTGAGTAAGAACTGAATCGATTACTACTGCAATGAAATCAGCCCGATTGTAGGTCGGGACGATTACTGAGAAAAAAAGCTCATTTTTCATAAAGCCTGGAGTGTTGATCGATCATCCTTTGCAATGAAAATTTCCCGGAAACACTCTTTGGACCATTACTCCGCAAGGTTTCACGAAGAGGGCTGGAACGCAGCAATTCCAAAATCGATTGGAAAATAGCATCGGAGTCCCTGAATGGGACGACAAGTGCATTGAACCTGTCAACGACGAATTCAGGCGCAACACCTGAAAGGGTGAAAACAGAAGGAGTTCCCGTAGCCAGCGCCTCAACGTAGGTCTGACCGAAAGCTTCTGAATGTGAATCGACCGGCACATGTACGAAGATATCGAAAATGGAATACAACGTCACCAAGTCCTTCTCAAACTTGATTTCCCGATAGGAACCAACAGGTAATTTATCAAGCGATTTTCTGATTTCAGGCTCATAATCCCCTTTGGCATTGGCAAGAACCAACAGTGCCTCCGGATAAAGATCAAGCAAGCGTCTGAAAGCGGGAATCACATACTGCACTCCTTTCCATTCAGTAAACCTGGATATGACCCCGAGCACAGGAAACCTGTTCTCAGCACCCAGTTTTTTTTTGAAGAGATTTGAACGATCAGAATCCACCTCCCTGAACAATCGAAGGTCGAAACCATGATGGATCAGAATAACTTTTCGTTTAGACACTTTCTCCTTCTCAACAAGTATGTCTAAAACGTTATTCGAAATTGCAACCACTTTTGTAGAGAAAAAACTAACCAACCTATCAATCACGACCATCCTCGGATGATAAACATGATGATAGCTTGAGTGATGTCTTGTATGGATACGAACCGGAACACCCGATATCCAAGCGGTCGGCAATGTCATTAGGCATGCATCCAAGAGATGAGCGTGAACAACATCCGGCTTCAAAGAACGAAGCAGACGGAACACTTTCCATGAAACGGCAAGGAGGTCTGACTTACCCGAATACTTGAGGAAATGAACTTGTGTTCCAGCATTTCTCAAGTCTAATTCCATTGAAGGAAGCACTGTTCCTAAAAGCAGGAAATGGATTTCAAATTTTGACTTGTCGATACCAGAAGCGAGCCATATGAAGCCAAGACTGAAATCGATATTCGAAACAGCGATCAGTACTTTTCTTCTGATTCCACTTTCCATCATGGCATTGGCTGGGGTTTCGCGGCAAGGCTGAAAAGCAAACCGGCCATAACCTCGGCTTGTTTCTCGCGGGAGAACTGCTTGGTAAAATCAGTGTTTACGCTGGCCAAAAGCCTGCCGTTGAGCTTCCACTCCTTATACCAGTCAAAAAGGCAACCGGCAAATTCTTCAGGTGTTGAAACCGACATTCCGGAACCGGAACGTGTCAATAAGTCATCCATTACATCACCGTCTCCAGGTGCGACGATCACCCTGTTTCCAGATGCCATGTAATCGAAAATCTTTGTCGATATTATTCCTCTTGATCCCTTCCATCCCGAATAAAACAGGACTTCAGAATCAAGTGTATATTGGATAGCCTCCGACTTGGAAATTTTGGGATGGATCTCCAGTAAATAAGATGGAATACTATCAGAGAGTTTGCGCTCAACGTCGGAAAACTGGCCTGCGCCTATGTAACGAACCAGAACATCTCCCGGTGGCACATTGGAAAGAAAAATCTTCATTCCTTCAAGCATGACACCCAAGTCCTGCTCAGGATACAACGTACCGACAATGCTGAACCGGAAAAAAGGCTCAGACCTTTTTGTAAGTCGGGCAAATTCCGACTCTTCGTACCCGTTGTAAACAACTTCAATCCTAGCTTTGGTCAACCGCTGCAAGACCTCTTTGAAAGGAGGGGAAACGACTGTAATCAGGTCTGCGCTACGAAGCCATTTCCGATGGTAAGCCATATTGAAGTAATCAAAAACCCAATTCCTGAAATCAGGCCTGTAATCAACCTTCAAAACGAGGTTACTCCAAAGATCCCTGAAATCAACCACAACCCGGGCATTGGAAAAGAGAGGCACGAGGGATGCCAACCTTGCAATACTGGGTGGTGGAGACGTGATCAATACAAAATCGAATTTTCGCCGGCGAAGCTGTGAAATCAACGAGTGCCTGAACGTATTATATGCATCAATTTCAGGATTGATATCACCCCTCATCAAGCTAAGCAAACTGAACAGGCGGCTAAAAACTATTCTGAAAAGGTCATACTTTTCCATCCATCTGACCCAGCGGTATTGAAAAGTAGGGAGATAAAAAACCCTGTATCCTTCCTTGCGTCTGTAGACAGGGTCAGATGTATTGGGACGGGTATACTCGACCCATTTCACCTCTTTACCTGTCCAATGCCTGGTAACAACAGTTGTTTCAAGTCCAAACCTCTCGAACTGTGTTGCCCAGGAAAGCGGCCTGTACGCCGGCACACCCAAACAAGGTGGGAAATAATATGCCACGACCAGAATACGCTTTGTCTCAGAAACAACGGATTGGGAGGCCGAAAGATATTCCAGAATCAAATCAGCCATTCGCAGAGCCTGACTACGTCTGCTATACTTATCAACCTGATGATTCGTCCTGGGTTGTATGTCACCTTCGCTCTCCCACTTCATATACAGACGATTCAGCACATCAGCCATCTCGTCCGGCGAAAGGACGGACATGCCCGAACCTGTTTCCTGAATCAGTTCATCCATCACATCGTTATCTCCTGGAGCGAGCACAACTGTATTTCCGGTTGCAATAAAATCAAACAACTTTGTTGTATATACTCCCGAATAACCAACCCATGCTGAATGCAATAAAACATGTGAATCCAGGATGCCTTGAATTGCTGTTTCACTTTCGGTACGGTCAATCCATTCGCAGTACTCGCCGGGAATCGCATCTTTCAGCTTATCATGTACTATCGGATTGGCCGACAAACCGATCAAGCGCACCCGAACCCTGCGTGCTTCTTTTCCTCTGAGAAAATTTGATAATCCTTGACAAAGGACATCAAGCCCCTGCTGCTCATAATAGGTTCCAGCGAGTGTCAAGGTGAAAGCTTGTGGTACACTCCTTGTCAGCTGAGAAAAAACAACCTCGTCAAAACCATTGAGAACCACTTCGCGTTCGTGCTCGAATACTTTTCCAAGGAAGTCCGCTATAGGCTGACTTACCGTAGAAATGAAAGAGGCGTTCTTAACCCATCTACGCAGCCAGTACACCATCAATCGCTCCATAATCGCATTGCCCCACTTAGGCCTATACCCTTTTTTAAGATTGTCGTTATTCCACAAATCGCGAAAATCAATCACAAATGGAATGGAGTACTCTTTGCCTAGCACGCTGGCCAGCCTAACAATATTTAAAGGAGGAGAAGTGGCGAGAATCAGGTCGTAACGGTTGTCTTTCAAATGCAATCTTAGAAAGCCCAGAAAAGAACTATAGGCATCAGAAAACAGATTGAAATGACCTGAAAGTGCAAGGAGGAAATAAGTCAGTTTCCGTAAAATGGAAATCTTAAGCAAATTTGAGCGAAACGTCGTTATCAACCAAAGTTCCCGGGTTGGAAGCTGGATCAGATCGTAATGCTCGTGACTGGTGAAAACAGGTGCTGATCTGTCACTTGCCAACAGGTCGCTCCAACTTTTCTCCTTCCCTGTCCAATGCCTTGTGACAATAACGGGACGGATACCTCTTTCGTGAAAATACCTCGCCCAGGACGCAGACCTGAATCCGGCAACCGCATTGGCCGGAGGAAAATAATAGGTCAGAACCAGGACTTTTTTCATGACCGGCTGAATCTTTTGAGCAAGGCGGATACAACCAGTATCCTAAACTGATCCGGCCCCGGGTCAATACCAAGCTCTTTCAAATGGAGACGGGAATCGTGCAACAGGTCTTTCCAGTCCGGGCCAGATAACCAATTCGACTGAGGCGGTTCATAGCCGATCTTATCAGTACGGCTATAAATGGCATTCGGCAGAGTTGAACGCGAAGCCTCGCGTAAAATAAACTTCGTATAACCATTTCTGTAAATCATCCTATCAGGCAGACTGAAAGCGAATTCAACCAGGGGATGAAAAAGAAAAGGCAATCTGACTTCCACGGAATGCGCCATGGAATTCCGGTCAGCATATCTGAGCAGCTCACCCAATTTATTCAATACATGAAACTGCAACTGCTCCTTCAGGGTAACTCCATTTTTGAAAACAGGCCTTTGAATTCCCAGTGGGAGCAAAAGTGGATCCAGAAGAAACTTATAGCCCAGACCAGATCTGCCACCGGTATTCTTCCTGAGGAATCGCCGTTCACGGAAAAATGAAGACCAGCGACCGGTACGATACATCGACCACATGGCATAATATTTCAATTCATCATAGCCGGCAAGGTATTCATCCGCACCTTGTCCGTCCAGCAGCACCTTGATTCCGTTCTCCTTTGCAAGCCTCATCACACTCCATTGTGCAAACACGGATGCTGAAGCGATCGGGTACTCATGATGCCAGAGGAGATCACCGAGCTCATTGAGCATTTCGGAAGGATCGGGCCATACCTGCTTATTTACCAAACCGGTTTTACCAATCACTTCTTGAATCCATCGACCCTCATCGCGCGAACCCTTGAACCTGGCTGAAAACGTGGAGAAGGAGCCTTCATCAAGTTGACGGATCCGACAAACCAAAACAGAAGAATCAATGCCTCCGGAAAGGCTGCTACCATAGGGTACATCCGAACGCAAACGACGGCGGATGGAAATATTCAGCAACTCATCGAAACGCTCCACCATTTCGCTCTCTGACATCGTCGACTCAAGCGGTGGAACAGTGAGGTGCCAATACCGCTCAAGGCGGGTCCGCCCCGAACTCCATATAAGAAAACTGGCCGGAGGCAAGACCGATACGCCTTTGAAACAGGCTTCATCGTTTTTGGGTTGACGACCGCTGAGCAATACTTCCTGAAGCAAGTCAAGATCCGGATCAAGCCCATCCATACAAGTTCTTATCGCCTTGATTTCCGATGCAAACACGAACCTGTCTCCGGTGGCATTGTAGAAGAAGGGCTTTTCACCAAACCGGTCGCGGGCACAAAATAGCGTGCAATTCTGTTCATCCCATATGGCCATCGAGAACATGCCATCCAGATCTTCAAGAAAAGCTGTTCCTTTCTTCTCGTACAAAGCCAACAACACTTCGGTATCGGAGGAAGAACGAAAATTAAATCCCTGACTTACAAGTTGATTACGCAACTCCACATAATTATAAATCTCGCCGTTGAAAACGATCGTGAAACGTCCATCGGATGATTGCATCGGCTGATTACCGGATGGGTTCAGGTCGATGATAGAAAGGCGCCGATGAGAAAAACCGGCAAGCCCGGAGTCAGAGATCCATACCCCCTGGTGATCCGGACCACGGTGACGGATTGTCTCAGCCATTTTGCCCAATATTGCTTCGTTTACGAAGCCGGGATTCTTGTCAACCACTCCTGCGATACCACACATAATCAGACTGATTTCTTCTCCGGGCCTTCCAATTGACGAATGATTCGAGCCGGTACACCTGCAAGCACGACATTGGAAGGAAACGATTTCGTAACGACGGCATTCGCACCGACAACAACATTGTCGCCCAAAGTAACACCTGCTAGAATGGCGACTCCGTTACCAAGCCAGCAGTTCCTTCCTATCTTAACTGATGCCACGTCATAGCGATGAAGTTCTCCGGGACGGTGATTTGCCGTCTGTATGCAGATGTTATAAGCCCAAATGGTTCCGGCACCGACTTCCAGAACTGTTCCGTCAAAAACAGCGATATAAGCACCTCCGCTGGCGCATAAGTTCGCACGAACCGTATCGTCTTCAAACCTGCAATTGCGCCATCCTGAAATTTTGTTCGTGTAATGAACAGAAAAAGGGACTTCGGCATTCACCCGGAAAATCCGCTGAAAGATCCAGTTCAAGATCAGCAAACCGTTGGAAAACCTGACATAGTAAGGTCTCCCGATGCACCTGTAAAAAAAACTCATCAAGCCCATGTTACAACAACGGTTTAAATTTTGAGACCAACGGCAAACGAGCAACCAGCCTGTTCACCATTTCCTTTTCAATCAGTCCAAACCTCCACGACAATCCATACACGGCGAACAGGTAGACCGGAGTGCCGATGACAATGATCCACAATTGCCGAAATGCATGTTCATAGATCAGCCAAAGAGGTGCTGCACAGGCCAGGGATATCAACAGAACTTTCATGATCGTGGGAAAATCGAAGATATCCGAAATCCTGCATTCCAGAATCGAAGCGGTCTTCCAAAGCAAAATTCCCGCATAGGTAAACAGAAAGACGATGTATGCCCACGCGGCACCTATCACGCCCCACTGGCTGATGAAAACAACATTGAGCAGGAGGCAGAAAAGCAACATGACCACGATAACCATGAAAATGAAGCGTGAATTTCCCGAAACGATGATCACATCCTGGTAATCATTGACCCTGACGAAAAGGGCAAGACTAAAAATAGCGAAGATGATTGCACTCCCTGAGTAACGGTCCGAAAGGTAATACGTAATTATCGGCGCACTGAAGATCAACAGATAAATAAGAACTGGATATACAAGAAAAGCCGTGGCGTTCACCGCTCTTCTTTTGAGCTGCACTATGCGCTGCAGATCACCATCTGAAAACATGCGCGCAATCTCGGGCATGACGATGGCAGCAACCGACCCATAGATGGCAGAAATGAAAGGCACTTCGATAGCACCGGCCCTGTAAATTGCAAAATCCATCGTACTGAGCATGGTGCTCACCATGACTCCATCAAGGTAGATGACACCACGTTCGATCACAGCGGAAAGGACAAGAGGTGAGGCCATGGCCAACAGTCCGGCAGCCATGCTCTTGTCAAAAGATGACAATGTGCGTATCGACTTTGGAACGGAAAAATAAAGAAGGATCAATTGAATCAGGCTTGAAAAGCCAATGCCGACAAAAAGCCATTCAACCGAATTCAGAAAATGAATTGAAACAAACATGGCTGCTACTTTGACCAGATTTGTCACGACCAGGATCAACGTTGATTCTTTGACCCGGTCATGAAAAATCAGTACAGATAACAGGACAGGAACGGGCACTTGTGCGGCAAGACTCAGTGAGGATAATGCTAGAAAACGTGGCAGCATGGGATTGTCAAATGACATTCCGACCACAGGAGAAATCAACAACAGGAGCAATACCGAAAGTAAACCCATCAAGAAACTGGTTCTCATGAGGCTTGAAAAAACCAGGCCCGGGTCAGAAGGGTGCTTTGAAAAAGCCAGGTTGGCAACCTGGTTCAAGTTAAATGTAAATACCCCCTGTAAAAGAGATACAAGTATCAATACCTGTCCGTATGAACCATACTCCTCATAGGACAGGCTGCGGACAAGGTATGGAAGGGTAAGGAAATTGACGATGATATTGATTCCATTCCCCAGGGTGAGGAACAACACTTTCATGGAACGAAGAGAATCCGTTTTCATATGCCAGAAGGTGGAATAATCCCCCCCCCTGGAAGAGGCTTTGAGAAAACCATCACCCGGTTAATACCAAATAGGCGAAAGAAAGCCCAGCGACCCATTTTTCGCTCGAAAGAACTGGTAATCTCATGCAACCTTGTGCCGGCTACCGGATGCAACTGGCCGGCTAAGGGCATGAAAGGGAGAAACTGAGTAGTACGGACAAATTCAAGATGAAAAGGGGCTGAAGCGAGCACCCCACCAACCCATCGTCTTGTAGTCCAACCGAAGAGCTCCTGAATGAACCCAGGATACTCGCCATGTGGGGGAGGGAACGGGAAATGAGATAAATGCCGGCTGACTGAGCCAGAGGGTTTTTCGCGGCGCATATCGGAGGGATTTGCATCGGATGACGGCCGGAATAGACTTGAAATACTCCGAACCAAAAGATGAATCACTCTTTTAAACAAATAAACATAATGATTGAACAGAGCATAGACTTTCTCAAATGAGGCGGGAACAACACAAAAATGAACCCCACCGGGTTTGAGAACGCGGAAAATCTCCCTATTCGCCCTTTCCTGATCAGGAATATGCTCCAAAACATGACTGGAGAACACCATATCGAAAGAAGCGTCCGGAAAAGGCAATTTTTCGGCAGAACAGGGCACGAGATCAACATTTCGGATTTCCAATTCCTGAAGCAATTTACCTGCTTTGAGAAGGCCTGGAGAGTGAGTCGCCATGTCCTCCTCTGGAAGGTCAGTGGCCACCACACGTTCTGAAACCTGGGATAACATGGCACTCTGATAGCCTATGCCACAGCCTAGTTCGAGTACATTTTGGTATTTGGCAGAAGGAAAAAGCTCAAGATAAGATGCGAATTCAACATGCCGGCGGTTGAAGTAGGATGGCCATCTTTCCAGATGCCGGCAACGAAGATTGCAATAATCCCTAATGGCATTCAGGCGCTTAAGCAACTCTTGCTTACCGGAGTATTGCATAATCCAAAAATAAGTCATTTTAAGGCCTGGCGCGTATTGGACCCGCCTGTTTTGAACAGAATACTTTAAGTTTGAAGCTGAAAGTGCTGTTGCGCATGACCACACCGGAAGTTTCAATTGTCATCCCACTTTTCAACGAAGAAGCTGTCATTCAGAAATTGTTCGACAGGATTGACAGTCTTCTACCCACTCTTCCTTTCAGTACGGAGGTGGTGCTCGTAGACGATGGAAGTCTAGACAACACCCGAGAACTGATTCGCAGAAAGTGCCTTGTAGACGATCGCTATTCTGCCGTATTGCTATCAAGGAACCACGGGCATCAGATCGCTCTAAGTGCGGGACTTACACATGCCCGGGGTAGTAGAGGGATCATGGTCATGGACGGAGACCTACAAGACCCACCGGAGCTGATCACTTCCATGCTGGAGAAATTGGAAGAAGGTTACGATGTGGTTTACGCCGTAAGAAAAAAAAGAAAAGAAAGCCCGTTTAAAAGACTACTTTACTGGACCTATTACCGTATTCAACGTTCTGTCAGCAATTTCCGTATCCCCCTGGATAGCGGAGACTTTGGCATGATGAGCCGGAGGGTTGTAGACAAGTTAAATAACATGCCGGAACAAAGCCGATATCTGCGAGGTATGCGTTCATGGGTGGGCTTCCGTCAGTTCGGTTTACCCTATGAACGAGAAGCCCGTGCTGCAGGGGAAACGACATATGGCTTCAAGCAATTGCTGGCACTGGCCTACAACGGGATCTTCAATTTCAGTGAGTTTCCGGTAAAATTCATCACCAGATTAGGCCTGTACTCCATCCTGATTTCTGCGATTTACCTTACTTACGTTCTGGTCAGGAGGATTTTTTATGAAGATGTCCCTGCAGGTTTCACCACGCTGATCATCGCAATAGTGCTGTTCAGCGGTGTACAACTTATCTCCATCGGACTGCTTGGTGAATATGTACTTCGAATTTACAACCAGGTCAGGGAAAGGCCGCTATTCATAGTCGACAAGGTCATTCACGGCAAAGTTGAGAAGGATGGATAGCAACTATTACAAGGAGTACTTTGAACTTGAACGGCATCATTGGTGGTTTGTCGCGCGCGCTGCCATCCTCCGAAGTCAGATTGCCCGGCTGAATCCGGCCACCCGACTGAAAATTCTGAATGTGGGAGCCGCTACCGGGGCTACAACCGATATGCTCTCCGCTTTCGGAGATGTAACTTCGGTGGAATACGATCTGCACTGCTGCGAATTCCTCCGCAACGAATTGAAAATGGAGGTCATACATGCATCCGTCACCGAGCTCCCGTTCGCAAATGATTCATTTGACCTTGTCTGCGCTTTCGATGTAGTTGAACATGTTGAAGATGACAAAGAAGCCACCCGGGAGCTTCGTCGTGTTTGTAAAAGTCAAGGTCTCGTCATGTGCACTGTGCCCGCATTCAATTTCCTATGGAGTGATCATGACACTGTAAACCACCATGTTCGACGCTACACGTCCAAATCCTTCAAGAGCCTTTTTCCACACCCGGAGACGATTGTGTTTTCAAGTTATTTCAATTCACTGCTATTCCTACCCGTGAGTATTTTCCGTCTTCTTACACGGGTATTCAAGAATAAAAGCAAAATTATCAGACAAGGTTCGGGCTCTGATTTCAGCATATCGATATTCAATTGGGTGGAGCCGTTTTTCCTGCGTATCTTTCTGATTGAAAACACCTGGTTGAAACGGGGCATTCCTGCTCCTATCGGTATATCGTACTTACTGGCATGGAAAAAACCTTC
>Ga0315900_10010812_pt1 | contig 11383 bp, 6 predicted proteins | sample LakEriMetagenome_FD_203521 | JGI IMG/M metagenome (GOLD analysis project Ga0315900, IMG submission 203521) | Freshwater fungal communities from buoy surface, Lake Erie, Ohio, United States - Buoy 12 MA114 | ecosystem: Environmental > Aquatic > Freshwater > Lake > Lake biofilm | place: USA: Lake...
GCCACGTCCCGGTGTCGTGGATGCGAACCATTCCGTCGGCCGATGCGGTCGCGATGCGTCTTCCGTCGGGCGCGAACGTCACCGCCCAGACGGCGCCCTCGTGGGCGGTGAGCGGGACGGCGAGCGCAAGGCCTTCATCGCCCGCACCGGGAGCGACGACCCGCACGCCCCCGCTGGCATCGCCGATCGCCAGCCAGCGGCCGTCGGGCGACCAGCCGACCGCGGTGACCGTGCCCCCGTGACCGCGGTGGACGGCGGTCGCCTCGTCGAGCGACGCCGCGAGGCAGTCGAGCTCCAGCGGATGGCCCGCTCCTGCCGCATCGACCAGCCCGCGGGCCGCCGCGAGGAGCCGCGTCGCCTCGGCGAGGTTGTCGCGGTCGCGGGCCTCGGCAGCGAGGAGCACCGTGGAGCGGTACAGCTGCGCCCGGGCGTCGGCCGCCTGTCGGTCGGCTTCCGCACGTCGCGACTCCGCCAACGCCGTCGCGGCGACGGCCTCCTGCCGCCGCATTTCAGCCCGCAGCGAAAACCAGCCGATGCCCGCGACCGCCAGCAGCAACGAGAGGATCATGCCGCCGCCGGCCGCCGCCGCCAGCCGATGCTTGCGGGCCAGCCGCGCCACCGACTCGAGCGCCGTCGGTGGCCGCGCCAGCACCGGCTCGCCTTCCAGCCACCGCCCCAGTTCCGCCTCAACCTCGACGGCAGTGGCGTAGCGGTCGGCCGCCCGCGGCTCGAGGCATTTCGCCACGATCGCCGCCAGAGACCGCGCCTCGTCGGCCCGCAGCCGCCCCGCACCCCTGACGAGCCGCGCCAGTTCGGCCGTCGGCGGGGCGGTGAGCCCGTCGAGGATTCGCGCCGCCTCGACCGGCGACGCGCCGCGCAACTCGTAGGGCAGGCGTCCCGTCAGCAGCTCATGGAGCACCAGCCCCAGGGCATAGACGTCGGTCCGGGCGTCGACTTCATCCACATCCGCCCCGAGCTGCTCGGGGCTCATGTACCGCAGCGTGCCTACGAGGTCGCCCGATCCGGTCATCCGCTCCTGCCCGGTGACCGCGGCATCCAGCGTGCGGGCGACACCGAAGTCGATGACCTTCGGAATCCCGGCGGCATCGACGAGGACATTGCCCGGCTTGATGTCGCGGTGGATCACACCCTTGCGGTGGCCGTGCGCTACCGCGGCTGCCACGTCGCGCATCAGCTCCACCCGCTCGCGCAGCGGCGCGTGCGTCGCGGCCACATGTTCGGCGATCGTCCGCGCCCCTTCGACGAGCTCCATGACGATGTAGGGAAACGTGCCGCGTGGCGCGGAGCACGTGCCGCAGGCGTGGATCTGCGCGATGTGCGGATGGCGGAGCCGCGCCAGGACACGGGCCTCGTCGGCGAACCGCCGCAGCACGCCGGGGCCGAAGCGGCCGTCGCGCACGACCTTCACGGCCACCGCGCGTTCCGGCGCCACCTGCCGCGCCTCGTACACGCTCCCCATGCCGCCGCGGGCGAGGAGTCGCACGATGACGACGCCCCCCAGGTCGGTGCCGGGTTCGAGGTCGTCCTCCTGCCACCGGGCCCACGGACCACCCGCGAGGCCGAAGCTCGCGGCGGCTCCCGATAGAACCGACGCGTCGCCGCCGGGCATTTCGGACGCAGGCTCGTGACCACCCATGTCAGCGGTTATACACCCTGTTTCAGGCCCGCCCAGTTCGACGCCCGCCGCCCGCCCCCGACCTGGGATGGCATCCGCGATCATGACGCCCGACGACCCGCATGCCGCCAACCTGACCGCCTGTCTGGAGAGGCTCGCGGCCGGCGACCTGTCGGCCCGCGGGCCCATCCTCGAACTCTGCGCCGCACGGCTCCGGGTGTTGGCGAGCCGAATGCTCGAACGCTTTCCCGGCGTGCGCCGCTGGGACGACACCGACGACGTCTTCCAAAACGCCGCCCTCCGGCTCCATCGGACCCTGGCGGAGGTGCGGCCGCAGTCACCGCGCGAGGTCATGCTCCTGGCGGCCGCGCAGGTGCGTCGGGAACTGCTCGATCTCGCCCGGCGCTATGCCGGGCCACATTCCCACGCCGCCCATCACGCCACGAACGTCGTCACTGACGACCGCGATCCCGACGCGCCGACGTTCCACACCGACCGCTCGCCGGCCCCCGAGGAGGGGCTCGATCGCTGGTCGGCGTTTCACGCGGCGATCGCGGATCTGCCGATGGAGCAGCGCGAGATGTTTCATCTCGTGTGGTACCTCGGCGTCGACCAGCGGACGATCGCGCGGCTCCTCGACTGCTCTCCGCGGACGGTGAAGACCCGCTGGCGCGAGGCCCGCGAGGCGGTTCGCGCCGCCGTCGACACCCGCCCCTTCGCCTAGCCGAACGCGTCCGCGTCGAGCTCGCGGAGGATCGCAATCGCCTCGTCGAGCGACGGGGCGTCGTAGCCGCGGACCCGCGCCTTGCGGTCGGCTTCGGCCAGCAGCAGCGCATCGAGGAAGTCGGGATGCGCCTCGAGCCGCTGTCGGGCCCGATGGCCGAGCGTGCGGTCGGCATAGGCGGCCGCGAGCGGCAGCGCCTCCACGAGCCAGGCCGTCCGCGGCGTGATCAGCCCGGCGAGGGCCTCGAGCGTCGCCGCCACCGGGGCAACGCGGTCGATCACCCGGCCCACGTCGTGGACGAGCGCCGCCGTGAGCAGCTCCTCGTCGTAGGGCAGTTCGGCCCGCACGCGCTCGAAGACCTGCAGCGAGTGCTCCAGGGCGTCGCCCTCGGGATGCTTGACGGGATCCTGCCGCACCGTGGCGAGCATGCCGACCACGGCCGCGATCTGGTCGAAGCGATCGCCCCCGAGGCGGGCCGCCGCCGCGGCAGGGTCGATCGCCCGGGCGACCTCGTCCTGAACCTCGGCAGGGCTCGGCAGCTGGTCTTCGGGCACCCAGCCCCCGGCCACCCGCCGCGCCGCCCGAAACACCGCGCGGGTGGCGTCGCTGCCGCCGGCCACGCCGCGTGCCGCGGCCTGGGCGATCCGCCGCCGCAGCCGGTCGTCGGCCCGTTCGCTCATCGCCGCTCCGGCGCCGCGACGGGCCGCCAGCGGAGGTTTCGCAGCTCGGCGACCGTGCAGTAGGTGGCCACTCCGAGCGGCCGCGAAGGCTCGACCGATTCCCGGATCGAGATCGTGTGGCCCTCCCGCGGCTGGTCCACCACCCGCTCGCCGTCGAGGAAGCACTCGATCCGCTCCTTCGTCACCCGCACCTTCACCGTGTACCACTGCCCGGTCTTGAAGGCCCGCACGAGCGTCGTGTCGTTGTTGGCGGCGTCGTCACCGTCGATGCTCGAGAGCCCCACGATCGCGCCGCCCCAGCCGCCGACGATCAAGCTGCACGGATCATCGCCCACGGGAAACGTGAGCCCGCAGAAGAAGTCGTTGCCCTCGACGCGGCGGGCCTCGAGCTCGATCTCGTAGCCCTCCGTGGGGAACTCGCCGCCCCAGGTGATGCCGCTCAAGTCCACGCCCATCGGAATCCGGATCACGCCGTCGACGACCTCCGTGTCGCCGGCACCGCCGTAACCCGACTGCTTCCAATCGCCGATCGCCTCGCCGTCGAACATCGACCGCCAGTCGGCGGCCTTGGCCTCCGCGGCGGGCCTCCCCGGCGCGGCTCCCTGCGGCTCGGCACCGCACCATGCGGGCACCGCCAGCACCAGGCCCGCGAGCAGCACGACGGCGATCGAATGGGGGTTCATCGGGATCATGGGGCACCTCCTGCCGATCACGGCGTCGCGGCCACGTCGAGCCCGAACTCCGCTGCCAGCTTCGTCGCGGTGGCCGCCGTCTCCGATCCCGGATCGGTCTTCTGGATGCCGCGGACGACGTCGGCCATCTGCCGCTTCATCGCCACGGGCACGGCCTTGACCATCTCCGGCGTGATCGTCCCGTCGGGTTCGTCGCCGAACGCCTTGAGGACGTTGGCCCGCAGAACCTGCAACTTTGCCAGCTGCTGCGCCGCCTTGACCGCCTTCTGAAAAGACGCATCCTTCCGCCACTCGCGGAGCGTGTCGGCCGCCTCGGTACCGACGTCGCTCCCCTTGAAGGCGACCGAGCAACGCTGCACGAGGTCGGCGGCCCCGAGCGGATTGCCGGCCTTCATCGCCACGCCGTTCTCCAGCATCCGTTTGCCGTGGGCCTCGAGCTTCTCGACCACGAACTTCGCCTCCTCGGCGGTGGCGGCATCCTTCGACGAGAGCAGCGACGCGGCCTTGCGGAGCGCCGGCCCGAACGCGGCCTCATTGCGCAACGCCTCGTTGAAGGCCGCGAGCTTCTCGAGCGTCCGCCCCTCGAGGATCGAGGAGGGAGCCGCCTTGACGGCAGCGAGAATCGCGTCGTGGGCCTGGAAGGGGGACCCGCGATACACGCACGTGCCCGTGTGGTCGAAGAGCATGCAGTGGGGGATGCCGTTGAAGTCCTGGCCGCCCTCCACCCGCGCGTTCTCGACGATCGTGAACGTCACCCCGAGATCGGCCGCCGTCTTGCGGATCCCGTCGGCCGGGCCGCCCTGGGCGTGGGCCCCGATCACCACGAGTCCCTGGGGCGCCAGTTCCTTGTGGGCCTCCTCGAGCTTCGGCATGCTCGCCAGGCAGGGCGGGCAGTTCACGCCCCAGAACTCGAGCAGCACCACGCGGTGCGCCAGCGACTCGGCCGACACCTGCGGCCCCGACAGGTGCGGGCCCAGGCGAATGCCGCCGGTGGTCACGCCCATGTTGAAGTCGGCTGCCCCGACCGCCACCGCGCCGACCGTCAGCAGCCCCGCCAGCACACCCCCGGCCATGCCGGCCCGGACTCGTCCGCCGCTCCCCATCGCGTACAACCTCCTCAAGGAAATCCGGCCGCCAACGGAACGAGTCTAGCAGACGCGTCGAACACGTCTGCCGGATGGCCACGGCCACGGACAGCTACCGGCCGGCTTCGATCTCGGCCACGAGCGCGTCGGCGGCGTAGACCCGCCGCAGCGCGGCGAGAATCCCGGTCGCATCGACCGACACCGCCCGGGCCAGGCGGTCGTCGTAGACGACATCGAGCCGCAGCGAGTGGATGTTGCCGTCGAAGATCAGGCCGACGAGCTCGCCGGCACGGTTCACCACCGGGCTGCCCGAGTTGCCGCCAATGATGTCGGCCGTGGAGGCGAAATTGAAGGGCGTCCGCAGGAAGGCCGCGTCGGCCTCCAGTTCGTTCCGCAGCGATTGCCAGCGCGGCGGGAGCACGAACGGCGGCGCGTCGCGCTTGAGCCGGGCCCGCGCGAAGAGCCCGGCGTAGGTCGTGATCGCCTCGCAATCGTCCGGGCCGGCGTCGGCGATCCCCTTCACGACCCCATACGCCAGCCGCAGCGTGAAGGTGGCGTCCGGATACATCGCGTTCCCCTCGTGGGCGAACCGGGCCCGCATGATCTCGGCATGGGCCTGCTGCTTCACCTCCTGCGCCGCCTCGACCACCTTCCGCAGGGCCCGCGACTCCTCGTCCACGAGCCGCGCCACGGCGAGCATCGCGTCCGACGACGCGGCCAGCGCCGCAGCGCCGCCGTCGTAGAGTTCCCGCCGCCGGTCGGGCTGCACGGCCTGCGCCTCCTCCGGCTGATGCCGCCGACCGAGTGCCGTGCCGCCGACGAGCGCGGCCGCCCGCTCCCGCGGCGGCCGGCCGGCGAGCACGGCCTGGACGAGCGGGTCGTCGGCGCCGAGCGTCGTCGCCAGGGCGGTGAGCGAATCGGCGAGCTTCACGATTTCGAAGCCGTCGTACAGCGGCTCGTCCGAAAAGAGCTGCAATTCCAGCGGCCCGCGGTTGGAGTCGCGGTATTCGCGGAGCCGCTCGCCGTCGGGCTTCGCCCGCTCCGCGACCGCCCGGAGGATGGTCCGCGCGTTCGCGAAGAACTTGCTATTGAAGCCGGCCGCCCCTTCGAGCATCCGATAGCGCACCCCGACCCGGTCGAGGTCGGCCTGCGCCTGCTCGATCCGCACATACGGCGACTCCCGCCCCGCGAGATCGCCCTCGATCGCGGTCCGGGCCGCCGCCTCGGCGGTGCGTTTCTGCGCGACGAGCCGGGGATCGAGCAGGGCGGCGAGGATACCCGACCGGGCCTTGCGTCCGTTCTGCGCGCCGTACAAGGAGCCCGACGCCTGGCGGCGTTCCTCCGGCCCCTCGTCGCAGAACGCGCCGTACACGGCCTCGAGCCGATTGAGGACCTGCAGATCGACCGGCAGCTGCCGATCCCGCATCGCGAGGAGTTCCGCCAGCGTCCGAGCGCGGTCGGTGTGGCCGGGGTGGCCGGAGACGAACACGAGGTCGCCCGGCGCCACGGCCGCGCGGCCCCACGCGAGATGGTGCTCCACTCGCGCCGGCCTGCCCTCCTCGTACGCCCGGAAGAAGCAGACGTCGAGGTTGTAGCGCGGGAACTCGAAGTTGTCGGCGTCGCCGCCGAAGAAGGCGATGGCGTGCTCGGGGGCGAAGACGAGCCGCACGTCGGTGTATCGCTTCGCGCGGTAGAGATGGTATGCACCGCCCTGGTAGAGCGTGATCACGTCGCTCCGCAGCCCGGTGGCGGCGAGCGACTCCTTCTCGATCGCCGCGGTCACGGCCCGGCGGGCCGCCACCGCCTCGGCGGCCGACATCGCCGGCCGCACGGCCGCTTCGACCCGCGCGGTCACGTCTTCGATGGAGACGAGGACGTTGAGTTCGAGGTCGTGGCACCGCAGCTCGTCCGCGCGCGTCTTCGCGGCGAAGCCGTCGCGGAAGTAGTCGTGCGTTTCGTCCCCGAGCTTCTGGATCGCCCCGGCGCCGACGTGATGATTCGTAAGCACGAGGCCGTCGGCCGAGACGAACGAGCCCGAGCCCCCGGAACTGAACCGCACGCTTGCCCGCTGCAGGTGGAGCAGCCACTCGGGCGTGGCCGTGAAGCCGTGGTCCTTCGCGAGCCGCTCCAGCGGCGGCTGGTTGAAGAGCCACATTCCCTCGTCAGCCCGCAGGCCGCCGGCCATGAGCAGCACGGCGACCCCCACGTGCCACACGCTCGAACATGTCACGCGAAAGCATCTCATGGCCACGTATGGTAGCCGATCGCCATGACGCGTCCTCCGCCGTGCTACACTCCGCGGCCGAGGCACGGAGTGGAGCCTGGCGGGCCAGGCTGGTTCCCATGCAACCCTTCGAACCGGATGCCGCGGAGCCGCAGAGCGAGTTCCTCGCCGACTCCCTGTCGCTGTCGAGCGGCCTCACCGACTTCCTGGCCCGCCCCGCCGCCGCTGTCGGCCCCGACCTCGGGCCGGGGGCGCGGCTCGGCGACGTGACGATCGTCCGCTTCGTCGCCGAGGGAGGGATGGGGCGGGTCTACGAAGGCCTGCAGGGCATGCCCTGTCGGACCGTCGCCGTGAAGGTCATCCGCCCCGGCGTGCTCTCCAAGGCGGCGCTGAAGCGGTTCGAGTACGAGGCGCACGTCCTCGGCCGGCTCACCCACCCGGGCATCGCCCGCATCTATTCGGTGGGCACACAGCCCGGCGCCGGCGGCGACGTCCCGTACTTCGTCATGGAGTACATCGAAGAGGCGCGGCCAATCACCGCCTACGCGACCGACCACGACCTCTCCACCACCGATCGGCTGCGACTCTTCCGGGACGTCTGCCGCGCCGTCGCCCACGGCCACCAGCGGGGCGTGATTCATCGCGACCTGAAGCCGGGCAACATGCTCGTCGATTCGGCCGGGCAGACGAAGATCATCGACTTCGGCATCGCGCGGACCACCGACGGCGACGGCGCGCTCACGACCATGCTCACCGACGTCGGGCAGCTCGTCGGCACCGTGCAATACATGTGCCCCGAGCAGTTCGACGCCAACCCCGAAGACCTCGACGTGCGGGCCGATGTCTATGCCTTGGGAGTGGTGCTCTACGAACTGCTCGTCGGCCGGCTGCCCTACGACGTCGCCAAGCGGCCGGTGTTCGCCGTGGCCCACACGGTGAAGGAAGCCGAACCGACGCCGCTCGCCAGGGTGAACCGGAAGCTTCGCGGGGATCTCGACACGATCGTCATGAAGTGCCTGGAGAAGGATCGGGCCCGTCGCTATTCGAGCGCCGCCGAACTCGAGGCCGACCTGGGCCGTTATCTGGACGGCGAGCCGATCGCCGCCAGCCCGCCGCGGCTCCTCGCATCCCTCGTCAGGCTGACGCGGCGGCACAAGCTCGCCACGCTGGCGGCGGCCGGCCTCCTCACGGCGATCGTCGCGGGCGGGGTGGGCGCGTCGATCTTCGCCGTGCAGGCCGCGCGGGAGCGGACGACGGCCCTGCGCGAGCAGGCGCGGGCCGACGCGGAAGCACGGGTCTCACGGCAAAGGCTCGCCATCGCCAATCTCCGGTCGCTGCAGGCGGCCATCGGAGCCAGGAATCTGCGGCTCGGCCGGCAGCTGCACGCGGAAAACCTCGCGCTCGCCGGCGGCGATCCGCCGCTCGAACTCCGCATCTTCGGCGCCGACCTCGACGACGCCCTCGTCGTGCGCGACTGGAAGCGGGGCCCTGTGCGAGACGTCGCCTACAGCCCCGATGGCCGCATCCTCGCCGCCCTAGGCGTGGACGAAGTCAAGACACGGGCTGCAGACGATATCGCGACGACGCTCCACACGATCTCCCAGAAGATGGTCCGCGGCGGATCGCTCCGGTTCTTCGGCGTCGGCAGCCATCACGACTACAACCTGCTCGAGTCGGCCGATGGCGGCTGGGTGGAGGCTTGGCGTGCCCACCGGGCGGCGGCGGACGGTCTGCGCCCCGGAGACGACTCCACGCTCGTGCCGCTGGCCGCATGTCCGGCGACTCGCCGTGTCGCGTTCCAGGGCGTGGAAGGCCAGGTCCGCATCGTGAACCCGCTGACCGGGGAGGTGGACGCGACCCTCGAGCGGCACCGTGGCCGGCTTCACAAGGCGACGTTCAGCCCGGACGGCCGCCGCCTGGCCATCCAGGGGGCGACCAGCACGCTCGGGCTGTGGGATGCCACCGACGGCCGGCTGATCGCCATGCTGGGCGACAAGGACTCGCAGTTCGAGGCCTGGCTCTTCAGTCCCGATGGCGCGCGGCTGGCCGCCGTCCGCAGCATGGGCAGAAGCCGGCAGGAGGTCTGCCTGCACGACGCCGGTGACGGCCGGCACCTGTCCACCGTCACGGTGCAGCGGAGGCAAGGCCTGAACGACTCCCTCTTTGCATTCAGCCCACGGGGCGACCGCCTTGTGACCAACGGGCGCGACCATGAACTCCAGGTCTGGGATGTCGCCCGGGGAGTGCGGCTCGACGGCCTCCAGGGCGATGCGGGGATCGCGACGGCCCTGGCCTTCAGCCCGGACGACCGCCAGATCGCCGCCGGGTTCACCAACGGCACCATGCGGCTCTGGAACGCCGACACGGCCGCGGTCGAGCGGGAACTGATGGGCCACGATGGAGGGATCACGAGCCTGGCGTTTCACCCCAGCGCGCCGACGTTGGCCTCCGGATCGCTCGACGGCACCGTGCGGATCTGGTCCCGCGCGGCCGCGGAACCGCTGGCCACGCTGCCCGATCACCCGGGCATCACGGCCGCCGCGTTCAGGCCGGACGGTCGGCAACTGGCGGTGGCGGCGCGGGACGGCGGCGGGATCGAACTGTGGGACCCGCGCGCGGTCGAGCGGCGGCACAGGCTCACGGGCAACGCGGGCCTCGTCACCGAGATCGCCTACAGCCCGGACGGCACGCTCCTGGCCGCCGCGTTCAAATCCACGGATCAACCCGGAGAAGTCCGGATCTGGACGACCGACGCCGGCGACCTGCTGGCCACCCTCGGCGACATTGGCCGGGGTGCGGAGCGTGTCGTCTTCGCCCCCGACGGATCGCGACTGCTGACGACGTCGGGCGATGCCACCGTGGCGGTGTGGAATCCGCGCACCGGCGAACGGCTGATGTCGACGGTCTCCAGGTACGAGGGCGCCTTCATCGACGTGGCCGCCGTGTTCGGCTGCGGCGGGAGTCGCGTGGCCTACCGGTTGGCGGCTCTTCTCGATGCCGATACGGGCGCCATCGCGGTGAGCCTTCGTCCGCAGGGCCACGTGACCTGCCTCGCGGCGAGCCCGGACGGCCTGACCCTGGCGGCCGGGCTCGCCATCGGCGCGGTCAATCTCGCCGACTTTGCCACCGGCAAGCAGCAGACGCGCCTCCTCGGCCATACGGCTCCCGTGCGGGCCATCGCCTTCAGCCCCGACCGCACCCGGATCGCGACCGGCTCGGAGGATGGAACGGCCCGCCTCTGGGATGCCGGCAGCGGCCCCAGCACCCGCGCCGCCGTCCGCGTGTGCAAAGGCCACGAGGGCGCGGTCGAAACCGTCCTCTTCAGCCCCGACGGCCGCCGAATCGTGACGGCCTCACGGGACGACACGGTCCGCCTCTGGGACGTCGACACGGGGCACGACCTGTGCACGCTGCCGGCCCCGCGGGATTTTCCGCGGGCGGTCGCCATCAGCCCCGACGGCACGCTGCTCGTGACCGCCGCCACGGCCGCGGGGGGCACGCGGATCTGGGGCCTCTCCAACGCCGCCGTCGTCAGCGGCCGACGGGCGACAGCTTCGCCCCGCTGACAGGCTCGGCTTCGATCTCCGGCAGTTGCGGGGGCAGGACCCGGTGCCGCGGCTCCGCCAGCGCGCCCAAGAAGGCCTCGAGGTCGGCGAGATCCTGGCGGTTCAGCCCCAGCGGCTTCAGGTGGGGCGACTTCACCGGAACCAGCGGGTCGTCGTGCTGGTAGGGCTGGCGTTTGAGCGTCACCATCCCCGCGTTGTACATGTTGAGCACGCCGCGGAGTTCGAACATCCCGGTGTGCATGAGCGGCGTGGTGTGCGTCACGTCGCGCAGGGTCGGCGTGCGGAAACGGCCCCTGTCGCCCACGGCGCCGGTGACGGCGTGCCGGCCGAGATCCTCGTTGCTCCGCCCGTAGAAGCTCAAGCCCAGGTCGTGAAACCGGCCGTCGCTGAACGCCGGGCCGTGGTGGCAATTCATGCATCGCGCGTCGCGTCGAAACAAATCAAGGCCGAGAATCTCCGCATCCGAAAGCGCTGCCGCGTCGCCGCCCATGAAGTGGTCGAACCGCGATCGCCCCGACACGATCGTCCGTTCGAAACAGGCCACCGCCTCGACCACCGACGCGAACTCGAGCGCTCGCCCCCTGAACGCTTCCTCGAACCGCTTCCGATATCCCGGACTCCGCGCCAGCAGCCGGACGACCGCGTCGCGGTCGGCGGCCATCTCTGCCGGATTGGTGAGCGCGTCTTCCACCTGCCGTTCCAAACTGGCGGCCCGTCCATCCCAGAACAGATGCGTCTGAAACGCCACGTTGCGAATCGTCGGGGTGTTGCGATCG
>Ga0315900_10010813_pt1 | contig 11383 bp, 8 predicted proteins | sample LakEriMetagenome_FD_203521 | JGI IMG/M metagenome (GOLD analysis project Ga0315900, IMG submission 203521) | Freshwater fungal communities from buoy surface, Lake Erie, Ohio, United States - Buoy 12 MA114 | ecosystem: Environmental > Aquatic > Freshwater > Lake > Lake biofilm | place: USA: Lake...
GTTCCCGATAGTTATCGTATACTTTGATTGACCAATCTGAGATATTTTCATTTCGACTGTTAGCTACCTGCAGGTAACTTGATTGAATGATTGGAATCGCAGCTGCAGTGCGAACAGCATCTACATCGCAAACTGCAATGATGCGAGAATTCTGATAGAGAGCAGTTAGCGGTATGTCATGTGAGATAGCATATCTGCCACAGCCAATGATTCCTATTTGAATTTGGTTACCGGGGGCATTTTTGCCGATGACCGATGCAGGAACAATTGTTGGGAAATCACTCATTGTAGGAATTGATCAGCAATGGTTAAATTGCTTGCTATTTTTTCAATTTCTTTTTTACCCAAATGGTTCTTCTATGGAAATACTTTGGGGAGTGAAGAAACGGGGGCCTGCTTCTGTGATATAAAGACAATCTTCCAGTCGAATACCGAATTCTCCGGGTATTGAAATGGTCGGCTCATCACTGAAGCACATGCCAACTCCAATGGGCGTTTTATTGCCCTTTACAAAATTTGTCCACTCGTGTCCTTCCATACCAATCCCGTGACCAGTTCTGTGGGGTAATCCCGGCAGCCGATAATTTTTTTCATATCCCCCATTTTCGATCACTGCCCGTGCTGCAGCATCTACCACTTCGCAGGGTGCGCCCAATCGAATAGCAGCAAATGCTGCATCCTGTGCTTTTTTCTCCAGGTTCCATACAGCAATTTGTTTGTCGGTGGGTTTTCCTACTACGATTGTTCTTGTTATATCTGAAGCATACCCCTGGCAGGAAGTACCTCCATCCACCATTACTACGTCGCCTTCCATGATCTTTTGGGGTTTAATGCTACCGTGCGGCATGGCAGAATATTTTCCGACCTGTACGGAAGCACCTCCGGTAAAACCGAGTTTTTCAAATGCTGCAGAAATATTCCTGCCCAATTGTGCCTGTGTCATTCCGGGTTGGATGGTGGCAAAAGCTGCTTTGTAGGCTTCAATTGTTACGTCGTTTGCTTTTTGCATCAGTGCCAGTTCTGCCGCTGATTTATACATTCTGCAGCCGGCAGTGACCGGAGTGGCATCTACCATCTCCCAGGAACCTCCCAGTTTTTTAACGCCATCTGCAATGAAGAAACGCACCCTTTCTTCCATACCAATGCGGCGAAATTTTACGCCTCTGTCTTTCACTATGCCTGCAATCAGCGCATACGGACTTTCATGTTCTTCCCAGCAGCGCACTTCATCACCAAAAACCGGGTTGATCAATTCACGTGCCCTATCTTCTTCAAATTTTGGACAGACATAGGCAATATTTCCTTTAGCAGGAATTACTAAACCGAAAGTTCGTTCGCTTTGGCCCCAACGCAATCCGGTAAAATAATTGCAGGTAGTTGTACCCTCCATGAATATAGCATCTATTTGCTGCTGTTGCATTAGCTGCTGCGCTTTGGCTATGCGTTGTTTTCTTTCTTCCACCGAAATAGGAACAATTCCATCCAGGGCCGGCTTTAGTTGTTCTATTGCAGTGGGTAACTTGAATTCATCTTCTTCCAATGGGGAAGCTGCGCTTGTAAAAACCGGACTAATTCCGAGTGCACCGGCCAGCCAACTACCCTTGCGTAAAAAGGAACGTCTATTTTCTTTCATAAGTTTTCAGGTAAGGAATTAAAGGTATAAATTAATTCCAGAGCAGGCAAAGGTTTTCGGTATAGATAATTTGATTAATTGTAAGAGTAATGCTTGCTAATTAATTATTGGATAAGTATAAATTCTTAAATTGTAGAAGTTATTGATTGAATCACCAACTGTCCTCATTTTTTCGCCGGCGCAGATTGGAGGAATAAAATATGCTAGCAGTAAAAACAGATCCACGTCTCATTTCTTTCAACTCCCTACGGAAATCGATAGGATGGATGAGCGTTGCGCTTTCCCCAGCCATGCTGTTGGGAAATTATTTTTTGGCAGATTGTTCTTATATACAACAATCTATCAGTGACTATTATTTTACTGTAACCGGTGATCTTATGGTAGGAATTATGTGTTGCCTGGCTCTTTTTCTTATTTCATATAAAGGCTACCCCGGTGAGCAGCTCGATGAATGGCTTACCACCATTTCCGGATTACTTGCACTGGGTGCTGCCTTGATACCTACCAATGAACCATTGGTTCAAAGTTGTGCTATTATTCATCTACCCTGGGATACGAATCGAAGCCTTACCCACAACCTTTTGTCTTCTTTGCTTTTTATCATGCTATCACTCATCTCTATGTTATTGTTTACCAAGGGAAGAGGCGAGCCAACACCGGAAAAAATGCAGAGGAATAAGGTTTATATTGTTTGTGGCTCTGTCATGCTGATGGTGATCATTGTGGTTCCTATCTATAATCAACTGCTCAGGACTTATCCGGATTGGGAAAAATACAAATTGGTATTTTGGTTGGAAACACTTGCCATGACTGCATTTGGTATTTCATGGCTGGTGAAGGGAGGATTGTTTTTACGAGACAAACCGATGGTTGTCAATCAGTAAAAGTGAATTGGGAAATCGATTATTTTTGCTTGATCAGAACCGCACTGATCACAGGTCTCTCTACTCCATTGTCTCCTGGTCTTACCAGTAATTGGTTGCTCGCAATCATGCTGGTAGATCCTCCGCCATCTAAATTCATAGCGTCAGTACAACTCAATGCGATCATCATATTCGACAGTTCAAGCAGCGAAAGGCCGGCATAGCCGGCAGATGGATTGTCACCTTCTACTGCAACCATGAGTACAATTCCATTGCTATTGTGACCTATGGCACTTCGTGGCCGTGAACCTGTATTGTTCACACTGATCAGTTCCGCAACATCAGTTATTTGTCTACTCCCATTTTTTACAAGCATCGGAGAACCACCGATGGCAGCAGTTGTGAGCCATCGAGTAGCGCCGGCAGGAAACTGTGCAGTTGGCTCCTGAAGCGGTGCAGTACCTTCAGCATTAGGGGCCGGGGAGGGGTAACTGAAAATATCGCTGTTGTTCGCTACATGATATATCCATGCTGTTGCCGGTTGACCGGAAGTGGTGATGCCAAAGGCAGCGCGGGTTGGATAATAGGAGGTATTTACTCCGTTAAATGAACGGCTTACTACTTTAATATTGGGAGAGAGAACGGTTCCATTGAATTGTACAAGGCTGAAGGACTGGTTGCCACCAAAAAAGCCCCCATTGAGGCAGGCATATACTACTCCGGGTTCATCTTTATAAAAATCACTGGGTCTCTTAGGGGTAGCATTTAACACAGGTTTAAATTCTATATTGGTTTTTTTACTATCGAAGGCCAGGCAAAATGCTTTTGTCTTTTTGCCTTCGAAGAGGGTATCAAAAAAATACAATTCGATACCTGAAGGAAAAGAAGCAGATATGACGCTGGAAAATTTCCATCCAGCAGGTAAAGTGATTAACCTGGTAACCGGAGCGGGTGGAGTAACAGGAGGAACGACCGGTTGGTTATTGGAACTACCTGTGCTTTTGGTACAGGCTGCTAAAGAGAGCATTACTACAGCTGAGTAAAATAGTGACTTCATGATTATTTTTTTCATGGATGAAAAATAGGTGCTTTGCTTTCCCGGATGGTTTCATAGTAAAACAAGACTTCACCTGCATAGCCATATTTTCTATTCAATTCAATCATGCTTCTCAGGGTTGCATCGGTTGCTCTGTAACCATCTCCCAGTGAGGTAAGTATTCCCGGAATGATTTTATACTTCATTTCCCGAGGTATTTGTGATTCAATCGCTTTCAATGTTTGCTCATAAGCATCCAGTTTATACCTATATACCTGAGGAATGATTAAGTCGGCATATCCATCTTTTAGCCACCGGGGCCAGTCCTGCAGATATTGTTCCTTGCTCCAGGGATAAATGCTGGGTGCCCAGGATACCAGGCAATTTGGCTTGATTGATTTGACCGAGTTATATAATTCTTTTCCAAAAGCACTCAATCGGTCTGCTTTCCATTGAAGCCAGTTAGGTTCTTTAGGATTGGCAGGTGGAGATTTCCCATTGTTTTCTGCAGCGTAAAGCCGAAGGGTGTAATCATCATATCCGCCTTCCGCCGGCATCGCAGGTAGTCTGTCATCACCCTGAATACCATCTACATCATAATTTTTCACTACTTCCATTACCAGTTCCTGCATGAATTGTTGAACCTCCGGATGCAGACTGTTCCACCAGAAAAAGTTATTCTTTTTGAGAAGTCGTCCTTGGTTATCTCGGCCGGCCCAGGCTGGATATTTATTTAGCCATTGCGCCTGTGAGCTATCCTGATAAGCGTAAGAAAATCCAAATTCGAACCAGGCATGGATTCTTAACCCTGCTTTATGACCGTTTTCAATAAACAAGCGCAGAGGGTCAAATCCTTTGTAAGCAGTATCCTGCTCAATGCCAATGTATTTTTTTACTACTTGACTGGGATACATTGTAACCCCTCTATTCCATACTACTACAAAAACATCTGTTAATCCATTTCTTTTACAGTGATCAACAGTTTCACTGATGGCGCGTGGTGAACTGAGTGCAGAACTGGCAACATTGGTTACCCAAGTGCCTTTAATAGCAGTTATCTGGCCAACGCCTTTGTTGTGTAGGCAGAGAAATACAAAAGCTGTAATGAATCGAATTATTTTTCCCATGTGGTGATGTACTCTTTGTATCGGTTGTAGAGATGATGTGCCTGTATGTAAGCGGACTGTGGGCTCATGAAATGCGAAAATTCAAATGTGATGGCTTTGTCATAACCTGCTTTGGCTGCTGCCGCTAATTTTAGCCTGAGTTTTTCAAATTTGATAGGTAGAAATTTGATCGGCATGTCCCTGTCGAAACTTTCAGCATTCGTCCAACATTGCAATTGGTATTTGTCGGCTAATAACTTATTTACAGTAAAGAAATCTTCCAGCTCATGGTACTCGATATGACCATCCTGGAAGGCAACTGCATCAATCGATTGATGGATGCCATGAAAAATTTCATCCCATTCTGATTCATGTTCCCGAAGTGAAACTGCATCTGCTTTGGTGATGCTTCCCGAAGCAGCCATCACTGCTTTTTTCCCATCGATCCAGGGAGATATAAATACTGGAAGTCCGTTGCTGATGTTTTTGCAGGCCGATCCCATTGAGCTGAATACTTCTATAGCTCCTTTGGTTTTTCTGCTGATTTCAGTACTAAGGTACCATCCCTTAAAGGCAGAACGGTGACCATATTTTTTCCAGACTTCTTCAATAACAAAATGATTCAGGTCAGCTTCATGTTGCATATTTCCGGTATCCCAGTAAACACCGCTGTCATATAACCCAAAATAAAGTGCTATGCCATATTTTTCAGCCAGTGTTAAATACAAATCAACCAAATCAATGGGGGGGCGGTAGCAGCCATGTTGATTGATCAGATAATCAGAAGGGTAGGTGAGAAATTTTCTATAACCACAGCGAATGATGATGACAGTGTCTATGCCAATGGCTTTCATGTGTTGAAAATCTTTTTCCCACTCTGCCGGACCCCAGTTCTGGTGGGGTATATCGTGGCTGATTTCATCAATAAAAGTACCGGTTATAAGCATTTTTTAAAATTAAAATAGTTAGGGGGAATTGACATCAGCTGTTTGCTTCAAAGGTACCAGCCAGCTAACTAAAAACGCCGGCAGTGTCGATACCAGCACCCAAAGAAAGAAATTGGCGTAACCAAGATAATCACTGATACTTCCACTGATCATTGAAGCTAGGGTATACCCAAAATAGGTGATGGCACTTCCGAAAGCATAGTGTGCCATTTGGTAGGGGCCAGGGGCGATTTGTTGCATGATGAACAAGATAATGCCGATGAAGCCGAAGCCATACCCGAAATGTTCAACTGAAATGGCTGTTCCTATTACCCACAAAGACTCCGATTGTGTAATTGCCAGATAGGAATAGGGAGCGAATGGTAAATTAAAAAACGCACAGAGCAAAAGCAGGGTGCCCCGGGTCAAGCCCTTGTTGGCAACAAAATAACCGGCTGCCAATGAACCCAAAACAAATGCTGCTGTTCCATAGATACCTGTCAATAATCCTACGGTTGCTTCAGATAACCCCAGTCCCCCGGCTGCACGGTCTGCTTTTAAGAACAGGGGCATGATCTTGATGCCTTGACCTTCTGCGAATCGATAAAGAACTATAAAAAGAATTCCGGCACCAATGTGTTTTTTTCGAAAAAAACTAACGATAACATCTTTGAGGGTTTTCCATACTTCATGAATATTCGCCACTTTTCTTCCTGTACCGGAATCGGGAAGCACGCGTCGATTGTATATACCTAGGAGGAGCATAATTACTGCATATACTGCCAGTACCATGGCCCATGCATCACGGTTTCCAATGATTGGAATCAGGCTTCCTGCGAGGAAGACCATGCCTCCGTTGGAGAAAATTTTCGCAACGTTATAAAATGTTCCCTGCCAGCCTACATATTTTGCCTGATCGCTCGCCGATAGTTCACTCAGGTAGATGCCATCTGCTGCCATATCCTGCGTGGCACCAAAAAAAGCAATTAAAAAGAAAAGTGTTACGGAAAGAGGGAAAAACGAATTGGAATAGAGTGTCAATACAGATAAAGCAAATAATAATCCGCAGGCAATTTGCGAGAGCTGGATATAGAACTTCTTTGTTTTATAAAGTTCCATGAAAGGCCCCCAGAGAGGTTTGAAACTCCAGGGAAGTACAATTACACCTGTCCAAAAAGCAATTTGAGCATCAGAATATCCGAGACTCTTGTACAAAAGTGAAGCTATGGTGCCACCCAGTACTAAATTCGGTAGTCCCATAGCGAACCAGGTGGTAGGAATCCAATAAAATGGGTGCCGGGATTTGTTGGGGGCTTGGTTCATTGGTGCGACAAAAAATTTATTAATTAAATTTTTTTAAAAACTATAGGTGAATTTATAATTTTTTTAATTTAGTACCTTATTATTACCCCTTTTTCATGCAAATAATTTTTGGATTTACCCGATTTTACCACCGCCTGATTTTATTATCGGCAATACCTGTTTTAATAGCAATGGGTTGTACTAAATCCGGGGGTAATACTGGAGGGGGTAATAATCCGACGCCTACTCCACCAACCCCCAATCCTCCCCCTAGTCCGGTTTGGGATCCCAATGCCATGCGTGGAGTTTGGGTAACAACGACTGCCAGTACGGCCCTAGATAGCAGGGAGAATATCAAGAACATGGTGACGAGTTGCAAGGCAGCCGGTATGAATCACATTTTTGTGGTGGTATACAACAATGCCAGAACTATCTATCCCAGCACAGTAATGCAGAACCTAATTGGCAGAGCTCAATTAGAGAGATATGCAGGCAGAGACCCTTTGAAAGAATGCATCGATGAAGCCAAGTTGCAAGGCATGAAGGTGCATGCCTGGTTTGAATATGGTTTTGCTTCCTCTTTTTCAGCCAATGGCGGACCGATTGTTGCGGCCAAGCCGGATTGGGCGGGCCGTGATTTGGCAGGAAATCTGTTGATCAAAAATGGCTTCGACTGGTTGAATGGAATACATCCTGAAGTTCAGCAATTCATGATCGATTTGTTCAAAGAAGTAGTTACTAGATACGAGGTAGATGGAGTACAGGGAGATGACAGGCTACCTGCCATGCCTTCTAATGGAGGATATGATGCTTTTACGAGTGCATTGTACCGAACAGAAACAGGGAATGCATCACCACCCAATAATCCGGCTGAACCCAATTGGGTGAATTGGCGCGTGAAAAAACTCAACGAATTTTTGAAACGCCTGCGCAATGAAATAAAATCGATCAAGCCGAATATGCAGCTTTCTATGTCTCCAAGTCCCTATCCCTGGAGTCAAACAGAATATTTACAGGATTGGCCTACTTGGGTAGATAGTGGATGGGTGGATGCGGTGATACCCCAATGTTATCGATATGACATTGCTGCTTACAACGGGGTATTACAACAGCAAAAATCATTTCACCGCAATCCTTCAGTACCCATCTATGCAGGCGTATTGCTTCGTTCAGGTACCTATACTGCTACCGATGGATTCCTGACCTCAATGATTCAAAGCAACCGTTTGAATGGTTTCAAAGGGGAATCTTTCTTTTTCTACGAAGGCATCAAGGATCGGGCTGCCTGGTTTCAGGGACAATATCCATTTATCCGATAATTTATGACAATAAGATTGTTACTACTTGTCCTGCTGGTAAACGGCCTGTGGGCAGTGCCTGCTTTTTCACAACGTTACACCCAATACGTTGATCCATTTTTAGGAACCGGTGGACACGGACATACCTATCCGGGTGCTGCTTATCCTTTTGGAATGGTTCAGTTGAGTCCGGATAATGGAACAGAAGGGTGGGACTGGAGCAGTGGATATCATTACAGCAGTGACAGCATTGCAGGTTTCAGTCATACCCATTTGAATGGAACAGGTATCGGCGATTGGTGTGATATTTCATTTCTTCCACTTTCAGATACGAGTGGAGCCGGCGCAAGATTCATGAAACAAGCCTTTCAACACCGCAATGAAAAAGCATCACCCGGATATTACCGGGTTCAACTGAATAACGGAATCAACTGTGAATTGACTGCGTCTGCCCGTTGTGGTTTTCATCGATATCAGTTCAAACAACAGGATCGTTGGCTGAGAATCGATCTTGGTTTTCATATCAACTGGGACAAGACCACAGCAGCTTACATAAAAGTTATTGATGACTCTACTATAGCAGGTTACCGCTATTCTACAGGGTGGGCAAAAAATCAACGTGTCTATTTTGCAGCACGATTGAATCAACCTATAGTTTACAGTCGGTTCATAGGTGCTACAAAAGAAACCGGAAAAGAAGCGGAAGGAGAAGCATTGAAATTATTGCTTCAGATTGGAGGAAATGAAAAATCAGTTTCGGTTCGATCAGGACTTAGCAGTGTCAGTATGGACAAAGCACTGGCGGCACTAAGTGAAATCAAAAACAAGTCTTTTGAGCAGGTTTTTCAGGAATCAGAATCTGCCTGGGAAAAAGAATTGAGACGAATTACAATTGACACAAGTGACAGGGCATTGGCAACTCGTTTTTATACAGCACTGTATCGTACCTGTCTTTCCCCATCCCTTTATTCTGATGCCGATGGGACCTATAGAAATCAGGATAACAGGGTTCTAACCATGGATAATGGACAATCGAAGTACACTATATTTTCCCTTTGGGACACGTTCCGGGCTCTGCATCCTTTGTTTACTATTACACAGACCGAGCGGTTACCGGAGATGATCAACAGCATGCTTCGTTTTTATGAAGACAATGGCTTGTTACCGGTTTGGGATATTAGTACCTGGGAGGCCAACACGATGACTGGTTACCATGCAATTCCTGTTTTAACCGATGCTATTCTTAAAAATCTGGGAGGATTTGATGTAGAAAAGGCTTATACAGCTATGCGCAAGAGTGCCTTCCAGCAACAGCGTGGAACGCCGGATTATTTTAAATATGGTTATTTGCCACAAGACAAACATGGGTGGAGTGTCACCATTACCCTCGAATATGCTTTTGATGATTGGTGCATAGCTCAGGTAGCGAAAAAGTTGGGGAAAATGGATGATTATGCGCTGTTCATGGGGCGCTCTAAAAGTTATCAACGGTTGTTCGATTCTGCTACTGGGTTTATGCGTGCTAAAAATAGCCGGGGAGAATTCCTGCCCAATTTTGATCCACTGTTATCAGAGCATGGCTTTGATGGACAGTATATTGAAGGAACTGCCTGGCAGCATAGTTTTTTTGTTCCCCATGATGTACAGGGATTTGCTGAATTGATGGGAGGAAAAGAAAAATTAGTAAAGAAATTGGATGACTTGTTCAATGCGCCATCTGAATTACATGGAGAAAACACTTCTGCGGATGTGACCGGCTTAATCGGGCAGTATGCTCATGGCAATGAACCCAGTCATCATATCATTTATATGTACAGTTCCCTGGGACATCGAGAAAAAGCAGCTAAGTGGATTAAAGTTGTAGCAGACAGCATGTACAAAAATGGACCGGATGGATTGACCGGAAACGATGATTGCGGACAAATGAGTGCCTGGTATATATGGACTTCTATTGGGATGTATCCGATGAATCCCGCTTCCGGAGAATATGTGATAGGATTTCCGCTGGTGAAAGAGGCCATACTTGTATTGCCCAATGGCAAGCAACTGAAGATTACTGCCCGGGGGAGAAGACACAAGAATGCCTATGTTGATCAGGTATTGCTCAATGGAAGGCCAATAACCACACCCCATGTCACGCATCAGCAATTGTTACAGGGCGGTCAATTAACTTATGTGCTGAAGTAATACTAAAAATAATACTCTAGAGGCGACGGTCTGTTGCTTCATTTTATGATGATAGATGAAAGAATGACCTGAACTCTGAACTAATCTGTTGTATCGCTAAAAGAAGAAGGCACCCATTCGGGTGCCTTCTGTATATAAACAACCAACTATGAAGCGATTACCATCCGGTATTTTGGGTTAGGTTCGGATTGTTGTCAATTTCTGGTTGTGGAATCGGCCAGAGTTTATACTTAGGATTTGTATTGGCTCTGGTTTGGTTCCTGAATCTGATCCGCTGGTTGATGCTGGAAGCATAGTTGGGCACATTGTCTGCATCAAAAACAGGACGAGCAGCAGGTACAGCCGGATCTAATGAGAAGCCGACAATTGGTAGACTGTTGGCTTTACCATATATATCCCATCTTCTCAGATCGAAAAGACGGAGTCCTTCACCTGCAAACTCAACTGCTCTTTCACGACGAACCAGGGTTCTGAGATCAGATTGAGATGTCAGCGCAGTAGCAGGTTGACCGGCACGTGCGCGTACCTGATTAATAGCACCTGTAACAGTTCCATCAATTTCATTGAGTTCAATCTTGGCTTCAGCATACGTTAACAGGATTTCTGCATATCGCATGAGAATGAAGCCGACTTTTGATTCGAATGTGTACTGGGTTGAGTCATTGTATTTGTTCCAGACATATCCAACTCCACCGATGTTCCCGGTTGCACTTACCTGCCATTGAATACCGGCAGCTTGCGCACCGATCCAGTCGTTGTTACCGGTTACATTATCGTACACACCGGTATTCCAGTTGAATTTTCTTCTGATATTGGAATGGATATTGAAGATGGTTCTTTCCCTTAGGTTGTTATAGGGAAGAGCTGTTGTTCTAGAAGCAAAATGCACCATTGTATCACCTGGCAGATAAATACTCCAGAACAATCTACGGTCTCTGTTCAGGCGGGGATTAGCCGGATCGTATGTAGTAGAAGCATCTATTCTGTTACCGCTTCTGTCTTCAAACTGATCTACCAGTGCCTGAGAAGGGA
>Ga0315900_10010815_pt1 | contig 11382 bp, 7 predicted proteins | sample LakEriMetagenome_FD_203521 | JGI IMG/M metagenome (GOLD analysis project Ga0315900, IMG submission 203521) | Freshwater fungal communities from buoy surface, Lake Erie, Ohio, United States - Buoy 12 MA114 | ecosystem: Environmental > Aquatic > Freshwater > Lake > Lake biofilm | place: USA: Lake...
ACCGGCACGGCGACCGGTTTCGTCAGCCAGGGGACCCCGCTCGCCTGCAGGCGCGCCAGGGTGCCGGGATCCGTCGCGCCGGTCACGATGAGGGCGGGGCGGGTATAGGCGCGCTCCCGCCGCCAGCGATCGACGAGGTCGAGGCCGTCATTGCCGCGCTCGAGCTGCAGGTCGATGACGGCGAGGTCGATCGCCTCGTGATCCGACAGCGCCCTGGTCGCCTCCGCGCTGCTGGAGGCGGCGATGACGGTGGCGCCGTCGTCGCGCAGCATGCCGGCAAGCGCCTCGACGATCATCGGCTCGTCGTCGAGGATGAGGATGTGGCGGCCGGCGAGCGAGACGGCTGGCGGTGCGACTGCAGGCTCGGCGGCGGGCACGTCGGGGGGCGCCAGGGGCAGTTCCACGCGGAACACGGTGCCGTGGCCGCGGCGACTGGACAGGGTGATGCGGTGCCCGAGAAGATTGCAGAGTCGCCGGACGATGGAGAGGCCGAGTCCGAGGCCGTCGTTCTGGCCATGCGCCGCCTGCTTGGAACGCTCGAATTCCTCGAAGATGCGCTCGCGGTCCTCCTCGGCCACCCCGGGGCCGGTGTCGTGGACCTCGAGGACGGCAGCGCCGTCATGGCGCCGGACCCCGACCAGCACCTTGCCGGAAGGGGTAAACTTCAGGGCGTTGGTGACGAGATTGCGCAGCACCGTCTCGATGAGGATCGGGTCGCTGACGACGGCGAGGCGCGAGGGGACGAGGTGAAACACGAGGCCGTGCGCCGCCGCCTGGGCGCGGAAGCCGGCCGAGACCCGCTCGAGCAGGTCACCGATCACGAAAGTGCGCGGCTCCGCCACGACGATGCCGGCATCGAGGCGGGAGACGTCGAGCAGGGCGTTGAACATGTCCTGCAGCGAGCCGAGCGTCGTCTCCATGTTGGCGACGAGGCGGCGAGCTTCCTCGCCCTGCACGCGGCGCGACAGGGCGTTGGCGAAGAGCGAGAGGGCATGCAGTGGCTGGCGCAGGTCATGGCTGGCGGCGGCGAGGAAGCGCGACTTGGCGGCGGTCGCGGCGACAGCGTCGTCGCGGGCCTGCGACAGGGCGCGATTGGCCGTTTCCAGTTCGGCGGTGCGCACCGCGACGCGATGCTCCAGCGTGTTGGCGAGGTGCTTCAGCGCTTCCTCATTGTCGGCCAGGCGGTCGATCATGCCCTGCAACGAGGCGCCGAGCGATACCACCTCCTTGGACGAGTTCTTCGGCACCTCGATCACCACGCCGTCGAGGGCCTCTGCGAGGCCGACACGATCGGCGCGCGCCGCGATGGCCTGGAGCGGACTGGCGATGCGGCCGGCCACCCACCATCCGGCGGCGAGGACCATGAGACCGACGATGCCTCCGGCGGCGATGATCTGGCGGCGAAGTTCGCGCACCGGCGCGAAGGCCACGTCGGCGCTGGAGGTGACGACGATCTGCCAGCCGAGGCCCTCGATGCCCCGCCCGCCCGAGGCGCGGCTGGTCCCGATCACCATGGTGCGGCCGTCCGGCAGGGTGTCGATGGCGAAGCCGTCTGACCGTTCTGCTGTGCGCCGCGCCAGCTCGCTGCCGAGATGGTTGGGGTCGCCGATGACGACCCGACCCTCGCGGTCGAGGACGATGACGCCGAGGTCGGACTGGCGGCCCTGCGATCGGTCGATCAGCGAGCGCTGGAGATGACCGAGCCAGTCCCAGCTGACCAGCATGCCGAGAATGCCGACCGACCCGCCCGTCGAGTCGCGCACGTTCACACCGATTTCGACCACGCGCTCGCCGGGGGTGGTCTGGATCGTCGGGCGCTCGGCCTCGCCGGGAGCCGGTGCGGGCCGCTGGCGCGCCGCCGAGAACCAGCGCCGCCCGGTGACGTCGGTGTTCTCGTCGACGCCGCCGGACCCGACCGTGACCCGGCCCTCCAGGTCGGCAAAGCCGATCCACGCGATCTCCTCCACATTGGCCTTCACGCGGTCGAGGATGATGCGCTTGCCCTGGTAGGCGCTGGCCGGGTTGGTGAAAGCCGGCAGCGTGGAGAGTGTCCGCGTCGACCGCCAGCGTTCGTAGACGTCGCTTTCCAGAGCCTCGCGCATATAGGCGGCGAGGTCGCCGAGGGAGCGGCCGATGGAGCGCTGCGTCTCGCGAGTCGCCGTCCAGACGACGACGGCGGTCACGGAGAGGATCAGGGCGGCGGTGAGCACGGCCAGCGTGCCGGTGAGAATGCCGCGCAGGCCCGGCCGGGTAAGGGACGTCGCATAGGTCGCCATGGGGGCAGTCTCGTTCCTCGCGGCGATGCCGGCAAGGGGCGGGGGCGCCGGCCTATTCTGCGGCGACCTGACGGGCCGGGCCGGCGACGTCGCGTGCACCAGCCAGGATCAGGCTGGTGACGAGCTCGGCATAGGCCTCGCGGGTGAGAGGGCCATCGGCGCGGAACCACATGGAATGCCAGTTGAGCATGCCGAACAGCGACATGGTGACGGGGGTCAGCAGCGGCGAGCCCGCAAGCTCGGGGACCGCCTCGACGAGGGCTCCCGAGAACAGCGCGGCGAGCCGGCGCTCGACACTCATCAGTTCGTCCTGCGCGGCGGCCGGCAGGCGCGCGAGCTCGTTGATGTGGATGCGATGCAGCGCGTCCGTCTCGCGATAGGCCTCCAGCAGGGCGTGGATGATGGAGGCGAGACGGTTGCCAGGGCCGGCATTGTGGGCCGCCGTCCCGACCGCATCGAGCAGGTCGGCCAGATGGCGGCCGATGATGCCGACGAGCAGGCGCTCCTTGCTGGGGTAGTAGTGATAGACGAGGGTCTTCGACATGCCGCAGGCGCGGGCGATGTCGTTGATCGAGGTCCGGTCGTAGCCGTGACGGGCGAAGAGCTCGGCCCCGGCGTCGAGGAGCAGCCGGCACTTGTCGTCGAAATCAGCGGCGCGGGGGCGCGGCACGGTCAGAGGCCTCCGCGACGGGGGCGGAGGCGGATGCGTCGTCGTCGCCAGCGCACTCTCATGACATCGCCCGGCCGCTGCCTAGGGAGAAAGCCTCGTCTCAAACGATTGAAGAGGGTCCTTGTGGCGGGTGTCAACCGCCCGAACGGCCAAGGCCGCCCGGGCGCGCGCCGGCATGGCCGCTCGCGCGTCAGAAGCGGACAGTGGTGAAGAAGCGCACGCCGCGGCCGGGCATGAGAACCTCGTCCTTCTTGAAGGAGACGTGGTTGCGGATGTCGGCATTCAGCAGGTTGGTGCCGACCAGCCCGAAGGTGAGGCTGTGCGCGCCGGAGCCCGGCCTGAGGTTCATGCGGTAGCTGACCTCGGCGTTGAGAAGGTTGTAGCCCGGCGTCGCCGTCTCCTCGGCGGCGATCTGGTTCTGCGCGAAGGCGTGCAGCAGGCTGACGCGGGCGAACCAGTTGGCATCGCGCCAGAAGAGGCCGCCGCCGAGGCGGTGCGGCGGGATGCGCGGCACATTGGTGCCGTCCGCGAAGCGGGCGCGAACGAAGTCGTACTGCCCCTCGACGCCGAAGGTGCCGCCGGCGATCTCGCCGATGTCGACCTGGCTGCGCAGTTCGACGCCGTAGAAGGTCGCGTCCTGCTGGGCGAAGACGAGCTGGCGCAGTTCGGTGCCGCCACCGGTGCCGCAGGTGGCGAAGTCGTCGTCGCAGGTGAGGCCGGTGAGACGCTTGGAGATGAAGCCAGAATAGCGGGTGAAGTAGGCGGTGGCATCGAAACGCCACGGCCCCTGCGCGCGCCTCAGCCCGATCTCGACGGTCTGCGCCCGCTCCTTGGTGAGGTTGGGGTCGCCGATCTCGAAGGTGCCGGAGGCCTCGTGCGGTCCCTTGGAGAAAAGCTCCTGGGCGCGCGGGGCACGTTCGACATATTGCCCTGTGAGGCTGGCGACCCAGCCTCCGGGCAGGTTCTGCAGCAGGCCGAGGCTGGCGCTCATCGGGGTGAAGTTGCGCACGGCGGCGAACTCGACCGGGGCTCCGCCGGAGGGGTCGATGCCGGCGGGGAAGAGCGAGGCCGTTCCGCCGACGCGGGCCTGCTCGATGCGGGCTGCCGCCTGCAGGCGCGTGGTTGAGGTCAGAGACAGTTCGTTGAACAGGAAGGCGGCGGCGGTGCGGGTGTCCGCCGGCGCGAGCAGGCCGCCCGCCTCGCCGGAGGTGCCGAGGCTCTGGGCTCCGAACTGGACGCCGAAGACCGAATTCAGAGTGCCGAGGGGGGTCGCCAGCGGGCGGAAGGCGGCCTCGACGCGGCCTTCCAGCTCGCGGTTGCGGAAGGTGGAGGCGGTGGCGAAGGCGCCGAGGTCGAGCGCCTGCTCGTCGTGACGGTAGATCGAACCGCCGAGCCAGAAGCGGACATTGTCGACCACCGCGCCGTCGAAGCGGATCTCGCCCTTCGAGGCGAGACGCGTCTGGATCATGTCGATGCGCACGCGGTCCGGCGCGGAGCTGGCTCCGGGGATGCCGTAGAGCGAGCGGAACTGCGAGATGGCGGCGCCGATATAGCCCTGGTCGAAGAAATAGGACGCGCCGAAGGAGCCGCCGAAGGCGCGGGCGAAGGAATTGTCCTGGCGGCCGCGGGGCGTGGCGTAGTCGCCGGCGTTGCGGCCGAAGATGTCGGCGGCAAAGGCCCATTGGCCCGAGGAGCCGCGCACGCGGGCGGCCCCGTCGATCGCGCTGTCGACCGAGGACAGGCCGCCTGTCGCCATGCCGCTGACGCCGGGGGGGCCGAGGCGGGTCGGGATGCGCTCGTTGGTGACGTTGACGACGCCGCCGATGGCCTGCGAGCCGAAGCGCAGGGCGGCGGGGCCGCGGATCACCTCGATGCGCTCGGCGGCGAGCGGATCGATCGGGACGGCGTGGTCCTCGGAGAGGTCGGAGACGTCCTGGGCGCCGATGCCGTTTTCCTGGATGCGGACGCGGGTGTTGTCGAGGCCGCGGATGATGGGCCGGCTGGCTCCACCGGGCGCGAAGCTGGAACCGGTGACGCCGGGGAGGGTGTTCAGCTGGTCGCCGAGCGTGCCGCCGCCGTTGCGGCGGATCTCGGTCTCGGGAACCACGGTGACGGGAACGAAGGCGCGGTCGATGACCTGCAACTGGCCGTCGGTGAGGCCGAGGTCGCGCGTCGCGCCGTCCGGGTTGCGCGGCGCCTCGATAAGGATTTCCGGCAGGGCCGTCTGGGCGGCGGCAGGAGCGACGGCCAGCGCCAGGACGAGAAGGCTTGCCGAGTGGCGGGCGAGGTGGGCGCGGCGCATGGCGGCTCCATAGATATGCAATGTTACAACATAACATACACTCTGCAATGGCCTGACGTGTCAAGGCAGGCGGCCGGCTCAGGCGATGCGGAGGGATCCGTCCCGACGTTTCCGTAACTGAAACGCCACACCGGCCAGATGCCGCCGGCCTGAAACGGCGGTGCCTGAAAGCAGGGACGAACAGCGGCGCCCCTGCCGCGACGTCTCACCTCTCGTCAGGACACAGACCCATGAGCCGCCAGACCTCCGCCTTCGTCCCCGCCCGCCGCATCCTGCTCCTCGGAGCCGCGGCCACCGCCTTTGCCGGCGCTGCCATGGCGCAGGGCTCCCCAACGCCGGCGGTCAGGCTGTTCAAGGTGGTCTCGCCGCGCGACGAGATCTTTGTCGGCCTGACCGCGCAGGAACTCGCCGCGCTGCAGGGATCCTCACCGGCCGAGGCCATGGCCAAGAAGATCGCCGCCGAAGGACAGATGACGGTGTGGCAGTACAGCGTACGCCGCGGCGATGGTGGCACCCTCGTGATGGCGCCGCTGGCCAAGGTCAGCCTGATGGCCGCCGGCATCGTGCGCATCGAGCCCTACCAGCCGGCCCACCCGGTGATTGCGCCGGGCGCGTGAGGCGCGCGTCGACCTAGCGGTCGGCGACCTGGAAGCCTTCCCAGTAGGGATCGCGGTCGTCGACGAAGATGGTGTTGATGCCGGTGACCCGGGCCCATCCCTCGATGGAAGGGATGATGGCATCGCGGTCGCCGACCTTCGCCCGGCCCTCGATCCGGCCGGTAAACTTCGAACCGATGATCGACTCGTGGACGAACTCGTCGCCTTCCTTCAGCCGGCCGGTGGCGGCGAGGTGGGCCATGCGGGCCGAGGTGCCGGTGCCGCAGGGCGAGCGATCGATGGCCTTGTCGCCGTAGAAAACGGCATTGCGTGCCGTGCCGCCGTTGCGCGGCGCGCCGGTCCACAGCACGTGGGTCAGGCGGTCCAGCGCCGGGTTCTCCGGGTGGACGATGGAATGCCGGGCGTTGAACGCCTTGCGCAGCAGGCCCGAGAAGCGGATCACCTCCGAGGGCTGGAGATCGTCGAGGTCTGCGTAGCCCGGCTGCGGCTCGACAATGGCGTAGAAGTTGCCGCCATAGGCGACGTCCACCGTCAGCGCGCCGAGCCCCTCGACCTCGACCTCGTAGCCGCGCCCCAGCAGGAAGGACGGCACGTTGGTGAGGCGGACGCTTTCCACATACGGGCCGTTCTGGACATAGCGCGCCTCGACGAGGCCCGCGGGGGTGTCGAGCATCAGCACGCCCGGCGTCCTCGGCGTGACGAGGCCGTGCTCGATGATGGTGGTCACCGTGCCGATGGTGCCGTGGCCGCACATGGGCAGGCAGCCGGACGTCTCGATGAAGAGGATGCCGACGTCGCAGTCGGGGCGGGTCGGCGGGTAGAGGATGGAGCCCGACATCATGTCGTGGCCGCGCGGCTCGAACATCAGGCTGGTGCGGATCCAGTCATGCTGCGCCAGGAAGTCCTGCCGCCGCTCGAACATGGTCGAACCCTTCAATTGCGGGATCGAACCGCCGGTGACGACGCGGACGGGATTGCCGCAGGTATGGCCGTCGATGCAGGCGAAGGTGAAACGAGGCATGGGGCGGTTCCGGATAGCGTCAGGTGCTCTGGTATGCGGCGGCGGCGGACGAGGCGCAACGGCAGAGCCGCCGGGTGGGGGCTGCGACGGAGGGTCGCCAGGCACCGTTCGATCTAGAGCGCCGCAAGGCGGGATGTGTCGCGATGGTCGTGCCGGGCTGCCTCGTCGACCTCGTGCGCGAAGGCAAAGCCGGCCTTGCCGCGCGCCTTGGCGTCATAGAGTGCCGCGTCGGCGCGGGCCAGCAGGTCGACGAAGGTGGTGCCGTCCTGCGGGGCGCGTGCGATGCCGATGCTCACGCCGATCTCTGCCGCATCCATTCCGGCAAGCGGGTAGGGGGCCGTGACGACGGTCAGGAGCCGTGCCGCAGTCTCGCGCAGGCTGGACTCCCCGGTGGAGGCGGCGATGACGATGAACTCGTCGCCACCGAGGCGGGCCGCAAGGTCGCCGGGTGAAAGGGCTGCGCGCAGCCTGTCCGCGACCATGCACAGGACATTGTCGCCGACGAGATGGCCGCGCGTGTCGTTGACCGCCTTGAAGCCGTCGAGGTCGAGATAGAGCAGGGCGAAGGATCCCGTTCCGGCAACGACGCCGGGCAGGCGCTCGTCGAGCTCTCGGGCAAGTCCGGAGCGGTTGACGAGGCCTGTGAGGGGATCATGGCCTGCGCGGTGCTTGTGCTCGCGCTCGGCCATCATGGTGGCGACCAGCAGGCGGTGGAGCTGGAACGTCGCCTTGCTCATCGCCAGCAGGAGCGCCGGGGCCTGGATGGCGGAGATGAGCAGCAGCGCATTGCCGGACAGCAAGGCCCCCGCCGTCGCCGGGAGGAGCGCGCCGGCGATGACGGCGGTGGCGAGCCGCGGCGCGCAGACGTAGCGGAAGCACATGCCGCCGACCATGCCGGCCGCCGAGATGCAGATGACGATGGCCGTGGTCCAGTCACCGCCGACCAGGGAGACGCCGGCGCCGAGCCCGGTGGTCAAGCCCCAGGCGATGGCAAGCAGGATGTTGATGTCGGTCAGCGTGTCGCTTCCGCGAGCGGCGGCGCGATAGGCATGGGCCATCGACCCGAGGCGGGCGAGGGTCACCAGCACCTCCAGTCCGCACCAGACGAGAATGGCCGGTGTCGGCCGCCACCAGGCGACAAGCAATGCGATACCGAGGGTGTTGGCGGCGCCACCGAGGAAGATCGGCAAGGTGCCGAAGAGGTTCGCGACGAGCGCGCCGCGCACGTCATCGGGAACGGTCTGGCGGGTCGACGCCAGCCAGCGGGTGAGCCGCCAGCGCGGAGGACTGAATGTGAGCGCCGGGTCGATCATGCGGTTCCGATCCTCAACCTATCGGAGCATGCTTCAACCGCAAGATACGTTAACGTACAGACAAATATCCGCCGGCCCCGCGCGGGGCCGGCGGCAGACCGATGGGTCAGGCTGCAACCTTGAGGCCGACGTCGGGGAGCTTCGGCCGGTTGGCGAGCGCCTTGGCGACCATCGCCTCGACCTCTGCCTTCTCGTGCGGCAGCAGCGCCAGGCGCGGCGGACGGGTCAGTGCGGTGCCGCGGCCCATGAGGTTCTCGCAGAGCTTGATGCACTGGACGAGGTCCGGACGGGCGTCGAGGTGAAGCAGCGGCATGAACCACTCGTAGAGCGGCATGGCCTCCTTGAAGCGCCCGGCCTTGGCAAGGCGGAACAGCGTCTCGCCCTCGCGCGGGAAGGCGTTGGACATCCCGGAAACCCAGCCGACGGCGCCCATGGCGACGCTCTCGACGATGACGTCGTCGAGGCCGGCGAAGAGCACGAAGCGGTCGCCGACCATGTTGCGGGTGTCGATGAAGCGGCGGGTGTCTCCGGAGCTGTCCTTGAAGCAGACGACGGTGTCGACGTCGGCCAGGGTCACAAGGATGTCCGGCGTGACGTCGTTCTTGTAGATCGGCGGGTTGTTGTAGAGCATCACCGGCAGGTCGGTGGCGGTGGCCACCGTGCGGAAATGCTGCGCCGTCTCGTGCGGCTTGGACGAATAGACCAGCGCCGGCATGACCATGATTCCGTCGATGCCGATGCGGGCGGCTTCCCTGGCCGTCTCCACCGCAAAGGCGGTGGTGAACTCGGCGATGCCGCAAAGGACGGGCACGCGGCCGGCGGCGACGGCCTTCGCCGTCTCCATGATCTGGATCTTTTCCTTGCGCTCGAGCGAGGTGTTCTCGCCGACCGAGCCACAGACGATGAGTCCCGAGACGCCGTCCCGGATCAGGTTGTCCATCACCTTGGCGGTGGCATCGATGTCGAGGGACAGGTCGTCGTGGAACTGGGTGGTGACGGCCGGGAAGACGCCTTCCCAGGAAATGCGGGGTGCCATGGGGCTTTCTCCGAGTGCGGATGGGTGGCGCAGGCCCTGTGGCCGGCGCTTCGGAATGAGCGCGGACGCGCGATGTGATGGTCCGTCCGCCATCCCCGGCCGGGGCGGAGCCCCGGGGAAGGAGATGGCGGACGGTGTTTCGCGCGACCCTAGAGCGAGGCGCCGGCCTTGCGCAGGTCGGCGAGGATGGGAGCCTTCGGCAGCCAGATCTTGTCGAACTCCGCGACGACCGCCGCCGCATCGGCCGGATTGGCGTTGCGGAAGGGGATGCCCGTCGCCTTGAACTGCTCGACGAGCTTCGGCTCGTTGCCGGCCAGTTCGTCGATCTGGGTGTCGAGGGCGGCCTTTACCGTCCTGGTGATGAGCTCGCGGTCGGCGGCCGAGACCGTCTGCCAGACGCGGCCGGAGACCAGGGCGATAACCGGCATGAAGACGGCATTCATCTGCAGGATCGACTTGGAGACCTTGTCGAACCGCTGATTCCAGGAGAACTCGAGATCGGCCTCGAGGCCGTCGACCTGACCGTTGGTCATGGCGTCGAAGACCTGGGGGGTGGGGATCGGCGTGGGGGCCGCGCCGAGGAGCTGGTAGAAGTCGCGATAGACCGGGGTCGGATTGATGCGCAGCTTCATGCCACGGATGTCGGCGACCTTGGAGATGTCCTTGGCGGCGAAGACGGCGCGCATGCCGGTGATGCCCCAGGCGAGGCCGATGGTGCCGGTCTCGCGCGGCAACACCTCGAAGAGTTTCGCAGCCACCGGATCGCGGACGAGCTTGGCGATCTTCGGGGTGGAGTCGACGACATAGGGCGCGGTGATGGCGGCGATGGTCGGCACGCGCGAGCCGAGCTCGGCGGCCATGATCCAGCCCATGTCGAGGGCGCCCGACTGCATCTGCTGCAACATGGCGGCCTCGTTGCCGAGCTGGCCGAAGTGGAAGACGGTCAGCGTCAGGCGGCCATTGGTGGCGGCCTTCAGGTCCTCGCCGACCTTCAGCGCGGCGCGGTTCCAGGGATGGCCCGCGGGGGTGAGGATGCCGAGGCGGAACTCCTTCGCCTGGGCGAGGGCCAGCGAGGGGGCGGCGAGCGGCAGGGTGGCGCCGGCGGCGAGCAAATGGCGACGGGAGAGGGTCATGGGCATGCTCCTTGGGGTTCGAGGGAGGGCATTCACTTGAGGAGGACGAGAGACAGGAAGGGATAGAGCGACAGCAGGACGAGCAGGATGCAGGACACGCCGAAGAACGGCATGGTGACGAGGAACATTTTCCCGGGCTTCGCCCCGGTGACAGCGGCGGCGACGAAGAAGCACAGGCCGACGGGCGGGGAGAGCAGGCCGAGGACGAGGTTGATCACCACGACAACGCCGAAGTGGCGAGGGTCGATGCCATAGACCTCGGTGGCGATGGGCAGCAGGATCGGCACTGTCATGATCAGGCCGGGCACGCCGTCGATCACCGTGCCGATGACCAGCAGGATGACGTTGGTCAGCAGCATGAAGGAGACGGGGTCCTTGGCAACCGTCTGAATCCAGGCCGCCGTCTCCTGCGGTACCTTCCCGTAGATCAGGATCCACGAGAACACGGCGGCTGCCGCGACGAGGAACAGCACGATGGCGGAATAGACGCCGGCGCGCAGCATCATCTCGGGCAGGCGCGCGAAGGAGAACTGCTTCGTCCAGTAACGGCCGACGAGAGCCGCGGCGACGGCCCCGACGGCTGCGGATTCCGTGGCGTTGGCGAGGCCTCCGAGGATCGAGCCGACGATGACGACGGGGATGGCCAGCGTCGGCGCGGCGTCGAGGATGGTGGCGATGCGCTGGCGGGGCGTGCGCTTCTCGGCCCTGGGGTAGTTGTAGACGTAGCCCATCAGCGCGATGACGGCGAAGAACAGCCCGGTGAGCAGAACGCCCGGCACGATGCCGGCGATGAGCATGTCGGAGACCGACACCTGCGCCAGCACCGAATAGACGACAAACATCACCGAGGGCGGGATGATCGGCCCGAGCATGCCGCCATAGGCGGTGAGGCCGGCGGCAAAGGTCTTGTCATAGCCCTGCTTCTCCATCTCCGGGACCATGATCTGCGACATGATCGCGACCTGGGCCGTGGCCGAGCCGAGAATGGAGGCGACGAACATGTTGGCGAGGATG
>Ga0315900_10010817_pt1 | contig 11381 bp, 10 predicted proteins | sample LakEriMetagenome_FD_203521 | JGI IMG/M metagenome (GOLD analysis project Ga0315900, IMG submission 203521) | Freshwater fungal communities from buoy surface, Lake Erie, Ohio, United States - Buoy 12 MA114 | ecosystem: Environmental > Aquatic > Freshwater > Lake > Lake biofilm | place: USA: Lake...
GTCAAGCCCGCCGCTCGACCGTGAACCTGCTCAGGTGCGTTGCGGCTCCACCCGAGTCACATCAGCACGCACAAAAGCTTGGTCGAGCAGCGCGTAGTCCCAGCGCTCGATGACGCAGGAGCCCCGTTCAGCTGGGCTGGGTAAGGCCGTGCCCCACCGCACCAGGTTCACCGAGTTGGGGGCCTCAGGGCGCGTGCGCGATGACACGGCCGTGCCCGCCTGCACCGCCCACAGGCGCCGCGCCAGGCCCTGCAGCGGCAGCGTGAAGGGCAAATGGATATGGCCGCCCATCACAAGATCGGCACCAGCCTCAGCCCAGGCCTGCAGGGCCTGGGCATGGCCGCGCAAGAGGTTGGGCCGGTCACCGGCCTGAGTCACCGCGACGGGCTGGTGCACCACCACCACGCGCAACTGTTCCGGGCTGGCGCTGGCCAACTGCCGGGCCACCCGGTCGATCTGTGCCTGCGAGACCTCGCCGTTCTTGTGGCGCCAGGCCCGTGTGGTGTTGACGCCGATCAGCAGAAAGCCGGCCGATGCGTGCACGGGCTCGAGCTCGCTGCCGAAGGCTGCGGCGTAGCGCGCGTAGGGCTGGCGCAGCCGTGCCCACAGGTCGAACAAGGCGATGTCGTGGTTGCCGGGAATGGCCAGCACCGGCGCACCCAGGCGGCGCACAAAGTCGCGCGCGGCCTGGAACTGCGCCGGCCGCGCCCGCTGGGTGATGTCGCCCGACAGCACCACCGCTGAGGGCCGGTGCTGCAGAGCCAGGCTGACCAAAGCCTCGACCACAGGCGGCTGCTCGGTGCCGAAGTGGGTGTCCGAGATGTGCAGCAGCGTGCTCACTGGACTACCCTTCGCGCTTCGTGCTCCGGGATGAGCGCTTGGGAGCGGCCCGGCGCGCTCATGGCGCTTCCCAGGCGGAGATGGCCGCACGGGCGTCTTCGGGGGCTTGCAGCAGGTACAGGGGCCGCTGCAGCACACGGATGTCGACGGGCGAGCGCATACGCGCGACTTCACCGTCGAAGGCCACCGTGACCTCCTTCTGTCCTGGCGCCAGAGTGGGCCGCACCACGAGGTGCTGGAACTCGAAGCTCTCCACGCCGGCGGCTTCGCCCAGCCGTCCCATGGCGCCGTGCAGCAGCAACCCCAGCATCGACCAGGTGCCGATGGGCCGCAGCATCAGCGCCGCCATGCTGCCGTGCCCTGGCGTGCCGGCCAGGGTGTCTTCGGGCTCGGCGCCGAACTGCTGCAACTGCAGCCGGTTGTTGCCGATGAACAGCGTGAGGGTTCGCACGTCGCGGGTGCTGTCGCCCATCTCGATGTGCAGCCGCAGCCGGCGCTGCGCGCGCATCAGCGTGGCGAACGCTGCCACGAAGGCCACCCAGCGGCTGCGGCCGAACCGGGCCTTGTAGGCCTCGCGGTCCTGCAGCAGGTCGGGGTAGAGGCCAAGGCTCGCGTTGACCAGGAATACACGGTCGTTGATGGCGGCCACCTGCACGGGCGCCGGCACCGCGCTCATCAGCAGCCGCGCGGCTTCGCCCGGGTCTGAAGGAATCCCATGGGTGCGGGCGAAGTAGTTGAAGGTGCCTTGCGGCACCACGCCCATGGCGCAGCCCACGCCGTGCGCGGCTTGCGCCACGGTGTTGAGCGTGCCGTCGCCGCCCACGGCCACCACCGCGGTTCGGGTGCCCAGGGCACGGGCCGCCGCGCCTTTGGCAACGTCGGCCAGCTCGGCCGGGCGGCAGAACAGCAGTTCACCGCGCCGGCCGGCGGCCTGCAGCGTCGCTTCGATGATCTGGCCCTTGGCGGCGGCATCCTTGCCGCCCGACGCGGCGTTGATGACGAACAGCAGCGCCGCTGCCGGGTCTATCGCGGGGCAGGTGGGCGTGGCGCCGCGGGGCGGTCTCATCACTGGAGGCTTCAGGCGTGGCGCAGGAGGTCGCCGAAGACCGTGTTGTCGCCGTCCCTGCGGTCGGGGCCCGGTGCGTCGTACAGCACGAGCCAGTTCGGCTTGCCACCGGACAGATGCAGCGGCACGTCGCACAAGGCTTCGGCGCGGTTGGTGCCGCGTCCGTGGGGCAGCGACACCGACTCCTTAAGCGCCGACTCGAACCGCACCGGCTCACGGTTGGCCGCCAGCAGGGGGCGGGCGGCCTGCCACCTGAACACGCGAATCTCGCCGTTCAGCACCATCGTCGGGCCGGCCAGGATGTAGAGGTCGTCGCCCGAGAAGTGCAGGTCGCGCACGCCCAGGCCGTCGAGTTGCAGGAAGTGCTTTCGCACCAGCGTGCCGCGGTCGTCCAGCGGTGCCAGGCGCAGCTGTTCGCCGCGCAGTTCGACCTCCATCTCCAGCACGGCCGACCAGCCGCGCAGCACCGGCCCGCGCAGCCCCAGCAGCAGCCTTCGGCCGTCAACCGCCAGGCCTTCGATGTCGAAGCCGTTGTCCTTGCCCGGAATGGCCATGTAGGGGCCGAAGTGGGGGTCGTCGGCCAGCGCACGCGTGAGCAGGTTCTGCTGGGCGTCGCCCTTCAGTCGCAGCGCCCGCCGGCCGTCTTGCGCTTGCCGCACCAGGCAGGGTGCGCCGCTGGCGTCAGGCTCGATCGGCAGGCAGGCCAGCAGCCGGCGGTTGGCATCGAGCGACACCTTGGCCAGTCGCCTGGCGTTGTCGGCATGGTCGCGGTCGAGTCTGGCGTTCTTGCGCTTCAGGCCGTGCGAGCCCACCACCCACAGGTAGCCGTCGGCCACCGCCATGCCTTCCAGATCGGCCTCTTCATCGGCCGTGCCGGGCAGATCGAGCAGGCGGGCCAGCGGGAAGTCTTGTGGCTCGCCAAAGCGCAGGGCTTCTGGCCCTGTACGTTCCAGCAGGCGCAGCCTGTCAAGGCCGCAGGCTTCGTCACCGGCCACCCAGAGCCAGTCGCCGGTAAAGGCGGCGCCCGAAAGGTTGGTCTTGACGAGGGAGTCCGGGGCGAACTCCAGGCGGACGGCATTGGCAGTACGGGCGTTTGGCATGAATTCCAGCGGTTCCTGGTCCAACAGCCGCACAGCATCGTTGAAGGCCTCCTGGTCGGTCAAGAACGGGCCACTCCAAACGTGGTTATGGCCGGCGGTGTGCACCAGTTCCGGCAACCCGTCGCTGGAGCTGTCCTCGTCGGTCCGAGCCTTCATGGGCAGCTCTTTGGTGACTCGCGGTGAAGGGCACAGGCCTTTGAGGCATCATCGCCATCCCATGCCGAAGCTCGCCCCGTCGAGCGGGCCTGCACACAACGCTTCCTGATCAGCACCATGACCAACATCACCAGCATCGCGGCCTCAGGCATGCGCGCAGCGGATGTGGCCCTGCGTGCCTCGGCCCATAACCTCGCGAATCTTCAAACTGAGGGTTTCCGGCGCGAGCGGGTGGTCAACACCGCGCAGGCGGACGGTGGTGTCTCGGCCGCTACGGCCCGATCTCGTACCGAAGGCGCCTCGCTGGAAGCGGACTTGGTGGCGCAGTTGCAGTCGAAGAACGCCTTTCTGGCCAACCTGGCGGTGTTTCGTGCAGGAACAGGTGCTACGGGCAGCCTGCTGGACGTGTTTGCCTGATCAGGTGGCCTGACGGCGACCTGCAGAACTCATCATCGTGAGCAAAGAGTTTTCTGAGAAGTTTTCTCCCTGGCGCTTGAGCGTCGCGCCGATGATGGATTGGACAGACAGGCATTGCCGCTTCTTCCACCGCCTCATCACCCGCCACACGCTGCTTTACACCGAGATGGTGACCACGGGCGCGTTGCTGCATGGCGATGTGCCGCGGCATCTCGACTTCAACGAGGAAGAGCACCCGGTGGCACTGCAGCTGGGCGGCAGTGAACCAGACGATCTGGCGCGCTGCGCCAAGCTGGCGCAGCAGTGGGGCTATGACGAGGTCAACCTGAACTGCGGCTGCCCGAGCGAGCGGGTGCAGCGAGGTGCTTTTGGCGCCTGCCTGATGCGCGAGGCCACCTTGGTGGCGGACTGCGTGGCGGCCATGCGCGAAGCCACCGACCTGCCGGTGACGGTGAAGCACCGCATCGGCGTGGACCGTTTGGAGAGTTACGACTTCGTGCGCGACTTCGTGGGCACGGTGGCGCAGCGTGGCGGGTGCCAGGTGTTCATCGTCCATGCGCGTAACGCCTGGCTGCAAGGCCTGAGCCCCAAGGAGAACCGCGAGATCCCGCCCCTGCGCTACGAGCTCGTGCACCGGCTGAAGCAGGACTTTCCGGCGCTGACCATCGCCATCAATGGCGGGCTGAAGACGCAAGGCCAGATCGCCGAGCAACTGGCCGCGGTGGACGGCGTGATGGTGGGGCGCGAGGCGTATCACAACCCCTGGTCGATGGTGACCTGGGACCAGGCCTTTTGGGGCGCGCCCGAGCCCGTTGCCACCAGCCGCGAGGCGGTGGAGGAGGCCATGGTGTCCTACATGGAGCGCGAGCAGGCCCGGAATGGCACGCCCTGGGCCCATATGGCTCGGCACATGCTGGGCCTGTGGAACGGCACACCCGGCGCGCGGCGCTGGCGACAGGTGTGGAGCGACCACCGCCTGAAGTCGCGGCCGCCGCGGGAGGTGTGGGCTTTGGCCAACCGCCGCACGCAGCCCGTGCAGGCGGCGGTACTCAGCTCTTGACCGGCGCGGCGCTGGGTTGCGCCCGGCCTACTTCGTCGTAGACGAGTGCGGCCAGCACCGTGAGGCCACCGGCCACCGTGGCCCAGCCCGGCGTCTCACTGCCGAACAGCCAGGTCAGGACGATGCCAAAAACCACTTCCAGCAAGGCCAGCAAGGAGATCTGGGCCGCAGGCAGACGCGCGGCGGCGCGCATCACCAGAATGCAAGGAATGCCCAGCTGAAAAACCCCCAGCACGGCCAGCAGGCCCAGGTCATGCAGGCCCACGCCAAGCGGCCAGGCCATGGGCAGGGTGAGAGCGGCCGAGATCACCGCGCCCAGCAAGACGGCGCTGGTCAGGTCCATCGACGTCCCAGCCCGCTGCAGCAGGATCCAGTTGATGGCTCCGGCCACCGGGATCCCCAGCGCCACCATCACACCCAGCGCGTGCCGGCCATCCAGGGCCGATACATCGAAGACATACATCAGGCAGATGCCCGCCGCCGCCACAAAGATGGCCAGCCAAGTGCGCGGGGCTACGGGGCGCCGCAGCACCACCCCGGCCAGCAGCGCGGTGAACACGGGCGCCAGGCTCTGCGTGATCAGCACATTGGCCACCGTGGTGAGCGACAGCGAGAACATGAAGCAGGTGAACATCACCGCCCACATGAGGCCGCTGGCCCAAACGGCCGCACCGCCCGCCTTGAGCTGTCGCAGGGGCGAACGCGCACCGCTGAACGCAAACCACGCCAGCACCGTGAGGGCCGCAAACACGCTGCGCCAGAAGGTGACTTCAAACCCTTCGGCTGTCTGGAAGAAACGACTGAGGACGCCGCCCATGCTCCACATGAGTGTGCAGGCGACGACCAACAGCATGGCTTGGCGTTCAGTCATGAATTTCGCTGAGAAGTGTTGAAGGGAACAGCGCTGTTGGCGACAAAGGGCGACGGTCGCCGATGCGGGCATAGCCCTCAAGTCAAAGAAGAGCTTGACAAGGGGTGGAGCTGCCAAGTTCAGAGGTCAGTATCGCTTGTCGGCTGCTTCAGGCCAGCTGTGCAAGGCCTGCGTGACCGGCTCCAGGTGCCGGTCAACAGCGTAGAGTGCGGTGCTGCAAGCTCTCGACCTGACCGCCTGCGTCACCCCTTCTCCCACACTCGGCGTCACACCCGCACGTCCTGCCATGCAAGAGCCCGCGCAAACCGACCTCCTGGACCCTTGGCTCGGTCCCTGGCTGAAGGGCTTTCCGCACAGTGCGGCGCCGTTGCGGCGCTCGCAAGTGGCGGCGCAGGGGTGGAACATCTGGCGCGGTGATCTGCCGCTGCCACTGGCAGCCGTCAAGGTGCCCCAGCTGCGCCACAACCTGCGTTGGATGCAGGACTTCGTGAACGGCCAGGGCATCGCCTTTGCGCCGCACGGAAAGACCACCTTGTCGCCCCAGCTCTTCAAGGCGCAATTGGACGAGGGCGCCTGGGGCATCACGGTGGCCACCATCGCGCAGTTGCGCGTGGCCGTGGGCTCGGGCGTGCACCGCGTCTTGATCGCCAATCAGGTGTTGCAGGCCGTGGATCTTGAGGAGGTGTCGCGCCTGCTGACGCTGAACCCAGGTCTCAGGGTGGTGTTCTTGCTCGATTCGATAGCGCAATTGCGCATGATCGAGAGGCTTACGCTTCCACGTGCCTTCGAGGTGCTGGTGGAAGTGGGTGTACCGGCGGGTCGCACCGGTGTGCGGGGCTACGACGAGGCGGTGGAACTTGCCCGAGCGGCCCACGCCAGCCCAGCCGTGCAACTGGTCGGCGTGGAGTGCTATGAAGGCTTGGGCGTCAAGGGGCAAGACGATGCGGACCGAGCCTCAGTCCACTCTCTGATGACGCGTGTGCACTCGTTGGCCGTGCAACTGGATGCCGAAAGCTTGTTTGAAGCACCCGAGATCATCGTATCCGCCGGAGGCTCAGGCATCTTCGACCTCGTGGCGCCGGCGCTCAAACCCGCTTTGTCCCGTCCGGTGGTTGCCGTGCTGAGATCCGGCTGCTACGTCACCCACGACGACGGCAACTACCGCCGCCTGGTCAGCGCCGTCAACCGGCGTCTGGGCTGCGGCCGGGGCCTGGAGGCAGCCCTGGAGGTGTGGACGATGGTGCAATCCATGCCCGAGCCGGGTCTGGCTTTGCTGACCGGTGGGCGGCGTGACCTGTCCTACGACATCGAAATGCCGATTCCCGTGCGCTGGTGCCCGTCCGGCTCAGCCGCTCCCGTGTCGACGCCCCCAGACTGGTCGGTGTCCGGCATGAACGACCAGCACGCCTACCTGCGATTGGGTGCCGCGGCCGGCGCGCTGAAGGTGGGCGACCGTATTGCCTTGGGGATTTCCCACCCGTGCACCACGTTTGACAAGTGGCGCTGGATGGCGATGATCAACGACGAGGGTGACGTCGTCGACGCGCTCATCACCTGCTTCTGACCGGCTGCCTTCACCACGCCGTGGCTTCCAACCTTTGATTCCGCCCGATGAACCCCTCTACCCGCATCCCAGGCCGCCGCTTCCTTCATTCGCCCGGGCCCACCCCCGTGCCTGACGAGGTGCTGTGGGCCATGTGCCGCCAGCCCATGGACCTGGCCGACCCCCGGGTCGACCAAACCATCGCCGCTTGCGAGACGGGGCTGAAGCGTCTGCTGGGCACTGAGCAGGGCGACGTCTTTCTCTACGCCTCCAACGGCCACGGCGTGTGGGAGGCCGTGGTGGAAAACCTGCTGCCACTGGGCGGCACGGCGCTGGTGGCGGGTACCGGACACTTCTCTGAATCCTGGGCGGTGCAGACCGAGGCCCTGGGCCGGCAGGTGGTGCGCACGCCCTGGATCGAAGGCCTGCCGATCGATGAAGCCGCCGTGGTGCAGGCCCTGCAAGCCGATACGGCGCGTGAGATCCGAGCCATCTTCGTGGTGCACACCGACACCTCCAGCGGCGTGACCACCGATCTGGCCTCGCTCAAGCGGGCGATTGACGCCACCGGCCACCCCGCGCTCTACGTGGTGGACGTCGTGGCCTCGCTGGGTGCCGCTCCGTTTGCCATGGACGCCTTGGGTGCTGACGTGGTGGTGGGCGCCTCGCAGAAAGGGCTGATGTGCCCGCCGGGCGTGGGCATCGTGGCAGTCAATGCCCGGGCCATGGAGGCCTCGCGCGCCAACCCGGCGCCGCGCTTTTACTGGGACTGGGTGCGCCGGCAAAGCGAGTTGTCCTACCGCAAGTTCTGCGGCACCGCGCCGCAGACCCTGGTGGCGGGCATGCAGGCGGCGCTGGACCTGCTGTTTGCTGAAGGGCTGGACGCGGTCTTCGAGCGCCACCGCCGCCTGGCCGGCGCGGTGCATGCGGCCGTGCATGCCTGGAGCGCCGCGGGCGCTCTGGGCTTCTTCTGCCAGGTGCCGTCAGCCCGGTCGGTCTCGGTCACCACCGTGACCGTGCCGCCCGGCACCGATGTGGACGCCCTGCGCGCCGTGGCGCGCGAGCGTTTTCAGGTGGCTTTTGCTGGCGCGTTGGGGCCGCTGCAAGGCCGGGGCTTTCGCATCGGCCACCTTGGCGACCAGAACCCGGCCAGCATCCTGGGCTGTTTGGCCGCCATCGAGGCCGCCATGACGGTGCAGGGCATCCCGTTCGGCAAGGGCGGGGTGGAAGCCGCCGTGCAGTCGCTGCAGGACTGGCCGGACTGAGCCGTCACAAGCCCGTCACATCCCCGCGAGGATCAGGAATGCAGGGCCTGTGCCGGCCTGCGGCCGTCACATCCCCGCGGGGATCATGCGTGCGGGGCCTGCGCCGGTCTTCGCCCGTCACATCCCCGCGAGGATCAGGAATGCGGGGCCTGCGCCGGGCTACGCCCGTCACATCCCCGCGTAGTTCGGCCCGCCGCCGCCCTCGGGGGTGACCCAGACGATGTTCTGTGTCGGGTCCTTGATGTCGCAGGTCTTGCAGTGCACGCAGTTTTGCGCGTTGATCTGCAGACGGTCTGACCCATCGTCGTTTTTCACGTACTCGTACACGCCCGCCGGGCAGTAGCGGCTTTCCGGGCCGGCGTAGAGCTCCAGGTTGATTGCTACGGGTACCGAGGCGTCCTTGAGCGTGAGGTGGGCCGGCTGGTTTTCCTCGTGGTTGGTGTTGCTGATGAACACCGAGCTCAGGCGGTCGAAGGTGAGCACGCCATCGGGCTTGGGGTAGCGGATGGGCGCCACCTGGCTGGCGGCGTGCAGGCGGCCGTGGTCCGGCGCGTGGCGGTGGATGGTCCAGGGCGGGCTCTTGATGCCGAGCTTGGGCAGCAGCCACTGCTCGATGCCGGTCATCACGGCGCCCACCGTGTTGCCCTTCTTGAACCACTGTTTGAAGTTGCGACTGGCGTTCAGCTCGGCGTGCAGCCAGCTCTTTTCAAAGGCCTCAGGGTAGGCACTGAGTTCGTCATGCTGGCGGCCAGCGGCCAGGGCCGGGGCGATGGCCTCGGCCACCAGCATGCCAGTCTTGATGGCGGCGTGGCTGCCCTTGATGCGCGCGGCGTTCAGCGTGCCGGCGTCGCAGCCCACCAGCGCCCCGCCTGGGAATGCGAGCTTGGGCAGGCTGAGCAAGCCCCCAGCCGTGATGGCGCGTGCGCCGTAACCGATGCGCTTGCCGCCTTCAAGGTGCGCCCGGATGGAGGGGTGCGTCTTCCAGCGCTGCATTTCTTCAAACGGGCTGATCCAGGGGTTCTGGTAGTCCAGCCCGGTGACGAAGCCCAGCGTGACCTTGTTGCCCTCCAGGTGGTAGAGGAAGCCGCCGCCATAGGTGTGCTCGTCCATGGGCCAGCCGGCGGTGTGCACCACCAGCCCGGGCTTGGCCTTGGCGGGGTCGATTTCCCACAATTCCTTGATGCCGATGGCGTAGCTCTGCGGGTCGCGGCCTTCGTCGAGCTGGAACTTCGCGATCAGTTGCTTGCCCAGGTGGCCTCGCGCGCCCTCGGCAAACACGGTGTACTTGCCCAGCAGCTCCATGCCGAGCTGAAAGCCGTCGTGCGGCTGGCCATCCTTGCCGATGCCCAGATGGCCAGTGGCCACGCCGCGCACCGCGCCGGCCTCGTCATAGAGCACTTCCGCGGCGGTGAAGCCGGGGAAGATCTCCACGCCCAGGCTTTCCGCCTGCTCGCCCAGCCACTTGGTCACCGCCCCCAGGCTGATGACGTAGTTGCCGTCGTTGTGCAAGCAGCCCGGCACCAGCCAGTCGGGGGTCTTCTGCGCCCCTTGTGCATCCAGAAACAGCACCTCGTCGCCCGTGACGGGCTGGTTCAGCGGGGCGCCGCGTTCCTTCCAGTCGGGGAACAGCTCGTTCATGGCGATGGGGTCCATCACCGCACCCGACAAGATGTGGGCGCCAGGCTCCGAGCCCTTTTCCAGCACCACCACCGAGATGTCCGGGTTGAGCTGCTTCAGGCGGATGGCCGCACTCAGCCCGGCGGGGCCGGCGCCCACCACCACCACGTCGTACTCCATGGACTCGCGCGGGCCAAACTGCTCCAGCAACTCTTGGGGGGTCTTCAAGGCTCTCTCCTCAGGGGGCTGCGGCGTCTGGGCGCCGGCTTGATGGGGCTTTGATTTTAGGTGGCGTGCTATCGTCCCCGCGCTTGATTTGAGGAGGCGTGAAATGGCATACGAGATCGATCTTTCGGGCCGTGTGGCCCTGGTGACGGGGGCGTCCAGCGGGCTGGGGGCGCAGTTTGCGCGCACCCTGTCGCGCGCAGGGGCGGCGGTGGTGCTGGCCGCGCGCCGGGTGGAGCGCCTGAAGACGCTGCGCGCCGAGTTGGAGGCCGAAGGCGGCGATGCGCATGTGGTTACTCTGGACGTGACCGATCACGACAGCATCAAGGCGGCGGTGGCGCACGCCGAGACCGAGATGGGCACCATCGACATCCTCATCAACAACTCCGGCGTCAGCACCACCCAGAAGCTGGTGGACGTGAGCCCCGAGGACTACGACTTCGTGATGAACACGAACACGCGGGGTGCCTTCTTCGTGGCGCAGGAGGTGGGCAAGCGCATGATCGCCCGCTCGCGCGGCACGGCGCCGGGCACCTTCACGGGTGGGCGCATCGTCAACATCGCTTCCATGGCCGGCCTGCGGGTGCTCAGCCAGATCGGCGTGTACTGCATGAGCAAGGCAGCAGTGGTCCACATGACACGTGCCATGGCGCTGGAGTGGGGGCGCTTTGGCATCAACGTCAACGCCATCTGCCCGGGCTACATCGACACCGAAATCAACCACCACCACTGGCAGACCGAGGCGGGCCAGAAGCTCGTGCAGATGCTGCCGCGCAAGCGGGTGGGGCAGCCACAGGACCTGGACGCCGCCTTGATGATGCTGTGCGCCAACGAGAGCCATTTCATCAATGGCGCGGTGATCCAGGCCGATGACGGTTTTGCGGTCTGAGACGGTGCGATGAGTCCTTTGAGAAACCTCACCCCGCTGGAAGCCCGGGTGCTGGGTGTGCTGGTGGAAAAGCAGCACACCGTGCCAGACACCTACCCGCTGTCGCTCAATGCGCTGGTGGCAGGCTGCAACCAGAAGACGGCGCGATTGCCCGTGATCGAGGCCACCGAGGCCGAGGTGCTCACCGCCGTGGACAGCCTCAAGGCGCTGAGCCTGGTGTTTGAGGGCAGTGGCAGCCGGGTGGTGCGCTTCGAGCACAACCTGGGCCGCCGCCTGGGCGTGCCAGGTCAGTCCGTGGCCCTGCTGGCGGTGCTGATGCTGCGCGGCCCGCA
>Ga0315900_10010821_pt1 | contig 11380 bp, 11 predicted proteins | sample LakEriMetagenome_FD_203521 | JGI IMG/M metagenome (GOLD analysis project Ga0315900, IMG submission 203521) | Freshwater fungal communities from buoy surface, Lake Erie, Ohio, United States - Buoy 12 MA114 | ecosystem: Environmental > Aquatic > Freshwater > Lake > Lake biofilm | place: USA: Lake...
GTTCACGGCGGCGCGAATCACGCGGCGCGCTCGGTGGTGGGTGGTACCGGCAACGCGCGCACGGTGGCGCCGCGGCGCCCTTCGAGCACGGCATACGCTTCAGGGAGCTGTAAGAAGGAAACGAGCAACGCGTATTGCCCGCGTGTGCTTCCAAAGTCGGCTCCTCGACGAACGAGACCGCCGGCGAATAACCGCCGGAGGCATCGCGCCTGGGCGCTGCTGCAAGCCGGGAGAGTCACGCTCCCCAGCGCAAGCACGAGGAAACCTGTCTGCAATTTCCAACAGCGTCCCACGACTTCACCGCGCGCCCTCATGCCCCCTCACTACGCAAATGATTCGGCAGCGAGCCACTTGCTTCGCCGTCTGCGCTCCCCGCGAACTTACAACGATCCGAAGCGGAGCGCGACGATCGAGCCACCCGCGGCTACGGCCGAGGCATGGGCCACAGCACATACAGGTCGTCGTCCTCGCCGGGAGGTAAAAGCATTGCGCACCGACGCCGACCAGCCGATGATCGCGCGGCAAGTGCCAGCGATCGACCTCCCCTTCGGTGCGCTCAAAGGCGCTGTGACCTTATCGTGTGCTTGCCGCTTAGTCGACGGACCATGCTCGAGATTCGTACTTCCTCTCTGTGCCGTTAAGACGCCGGTCAGTAGCGCTTGAGCGCGTGCACCACGACGTACTCCACGCCTTCTTCAGTTTCTCGAACTCCAGCGATGCGGTCCTCTCCTATCGCGAGCAGCCGCAGGCCAGCGGGAATCCGCACCTTTGCCACCGGACCAGATTTCAGGTCAACGACAACCCAAAGGTCACCGGCTGCTGTCGACAGCGCTCGAGCCGCATTGACGCCGCTTGTCGAGTCAGGATAAGGTCGAACCCACACACGCTTTACTCCATCGGCAAGCAGGCCGGCAATCGTGGGCGCGCGATTCGGCACAGACGGCAACGCGTCGAGTTCGAGCAGCGACCGACTCTCGGCGGGATTCTCAGCTATCCTCGCGGCGCGGTACATCGCATACGCCACACGATCCTTCGACCCGAGCACGCGAGCTTCAATCGGTACAGCCAGCGCTCGCCACCCAAGTCGTCGGTGCCAAACGTGAAGAGTATCATTTGCGCCAGAGGTCCAAACAATTGAGGAGTCGAAGACAGCCCAAGAAGGTTCAGCCTGCCATGGAATGGCCGCCATCGCTGGCATGCCGTTCACCTCAGTGCGGAATCGTTGGAGACCGGCGAAGCGCCTCACCTCCACGGTATCGACGAGATCAGTCCAGATGAGTGTCCACTGCTGGCTGAGCATTCCGAGGGAATCCATCGGGAGACGAGCTCGCGAGAGCCACGTGACCTGATCGCAACGGGAATTCAGGCCCGCCGCGTCCTGTGGTATCACCGCACGCTCGTCGGGTGGAAGCATGACGCGACGGACGCGCCCATCCGGTTCGAAGACCGTCACACGTCCTGGTTGACGCGCCACGAACGCGCCGTCGTCGCACTCGAATACACCGGCGAGAAACGCGAGGTCACCCGGCCCCTCTCCCGGACGACCTGCGCGCACGCGCAATTCTCCACTTGGGCTGAAGCGCCGCAGTTCTTGGTCAGCGGCGTCGCCGAGGAGTACAGAGCCCGTTCGTCCAATCGCGATATCGATGACGCTCGATAGGTCATGACCAGGCCGGGCCGGATCGAGCCCGAGAGTCTCAAGCGGTGCCTCGGAGAGCTCCCAGACTACGAGGGAGGCACTAAGCGATTGCGGCGGCGGTGTATCACTGCTTGGGGCGCACGCGTAGCCTGCACCTAGCAAGCCAGCGCCAAGCATCGCGTGCAGGAGTCGGAACCGATGTACCATTCGAGATCTCGAGAGCCGACTGGTGAGCGGACCAACGTATCGGCGAGCGGAGTGCGGGCGGCCTACGCTAGGACATGCTCTAATCCAGAGCACGTCTGCGCGTACGAAAATCAACCTGAACAACCCTCAACAAGCTGGGCTTCAGTTGGCAGTAGCTCGCCATAGATGCGAATTTGTTCAACTCCGGCGGAATTGAACAGTATGGTCGTAGGGGTTCCCGGCACGCGAAGCGGTCGAAACCCAACGGACGCGGAGTCCGGCACGGCGAACAGGGGGATTCGCGCAGACTCGGTACCGTTGACGAACGCCTTCGCCTCCTCGAATCCCGTGGTAGCAAGCCAAGCGCTGGCCAGCTGAACGTTCGCTGACGCGGCAAGCTCGCGCACTCTGCCGCTCCACGTATGACGCATTCGCGTGCAGACCGAGCAGTGCGGACTGATTATCGAGAGCAATACGCAGCGTGACCCGAGCGATTTAGGGAGATCACCCAGTAGGACTTCACTGCCCGACTTGCCTTGCCAGAGCTGCACTGCGGTAACGGGTACGGTGCCAGCCTTGAATGTTGCCGTACCGCGACGCGCAATGGCAATCACTGGCAATACGAGTAGGGCAGCTACAAGGAAGCGACTCCTTCTCACCTTACCTCACTGGTGTTCGCATTAGCGTGGTTGCCTGTCGCGTCAGTGCCGCACCGAACGCATTCAAGTCGGATTCTTTCCGCAAGAGGAGTTCGAGGTACAAGGCGACCCCCCACCTGATCCGCTACAGAATCCGCCAGCCGTCCCTTGAAACTCGCAGCGGCAATTACCAGACGTGCTGCAGGGGCGCTCTTCGAATTCATTTGCCTGTAGCACCCCAGAAAGGCTGAGAGCCGCGACAACGTTGGCGAGCGCAAGCAGGAGTACGCCCTTCTTCTCATTCACCGGTAGCAAACGCATGCGATCAGTCTCCCCTGAAGAGAAAGGTGAGTGGCCGTCCTCAATGAACAGCGCACGCACCTAGAGTCGTTCGTGAGCTTCATCTTCGAAAGCCCCCGAATCGGGGGGGGGACCGCTAGATGCTGTACCAGATACCAGAGCCGTGAGCCGAGGGGACGCAGCTACGATGAGGACAATCCGCATCAATGACAGCGCTCCGCATGACCGTACCAGCTCCCGCAAGTGCCAATCAATGGTATGTGGCGACTTACCGACGATAGCTGCGATCTCCTTTCGAGTCTTGCCTTGAAGTCGCAATCGCAGGATCTGTCTTACTGCTGATCTCCGGATAATCAGCTGCTCAATCGTCGCCTCATCGCTTTCCAGCGCCGATTCATGCATCATTGTCCAGGTCCTCGCTTTGTCAGGTGATCCCGTTAGCCGCGCGCGCCTTCTTCAGCCCGCACCACCGCGAGCTTCCGTACGCCTTCATGACCTCGGGCGACGCGCCGGACCAGGTGGCATTCACGTTGAGACGCGGCAGCTCCACGGCCGTGCGCGTGGCCAAGGGCAGTCGCGTGAAGGCAATGCTTCCCGCCAGCAGCAGGGCCACCGCCAGCGCCCACATGACCGCCGGCCGGTTCACGGCGGAGCGAATCACGCGGCGCGCTCGGTGGTGGGTGGCACCGGCAAGGCGCGCACGGTGGCGCCGTGGCGCCCTTCGAGCACGGCATACGCCGTGGGGAGCAGGAAGAAGGTCACGAGCAACGCCGAGATGCTGCCGCCGATGATGCCGGCCGCGAGCGGCTGATAGAGCGCACCGCCGCTGCCCCAGCCGAACACCAGCGGCAACACGCCGGTGATGGTAGTGATGCTCGTCATGGCGATCGCGCGCAGCCGCTTGGCGCCGCCCTGCAGAATGGCGTCGTGCAGCGGCACGCCCTCTTCGCGCAACGTGCGGATGGCATCGAGCTTCACCACCGCTTCGTTGTCGGCCATGCCGATCATCACCACGATGCCGATGAGACTCACCGCATTGAGCGACTGTCCCGTGAGCCACAGAAAGATCACCGCCCCCGCACCGGCGAGCGGCACCGTGAGCATCACCACCAGCGGAATGGTGAAGCTCGCGAACTCGGCGGCGAGCACGAGAAACACCAGCGCCGCGGCGAGCACCGCCACCAATATGAGTTCGTTGCTCGTGCGGGCGCGTTCGGTGTCGGCGCCACCCACCTGCCAGATCACCCCGGCCGGGAAGGTCATGCCCTGCAGCGCGCGTTGCACGTCCTGCGTGGCGCGCGCCGTGCCACCTTCTTCCACCAGCGCTTCCACGAGCGCGACTGGCCGCTGATTCACGCGCACCACCTCGAGCGGCGCGCGCACTTCCTTCACCGTGACCAGCTGCGCCAGCGGTACGCCACGCAGTGGTGTGCGCAGCGCCGCCTCGAGGTTCTCGTTCGCAAGCCCGGCGTAGCGCACGGCAATGGGGGTGCGGCGGTCGGTCTCGCGCAGCGTGCTCGCGGCCACCCCACCCAGCGCGCCCTGCAGCGCATTCACTACCAGCTGCGGTGCAATGCCACGCTCGGCCAACCGATCACGTTGCAGCGACAGCTCTACCACCGGCTGCGTGCTGGCGTACGCCTCGCGCACATCGGCCAACCCCGGCAGCGGCGCCATGACACGCCGCACCGAATCGCTCCACGCCTGCGACAGCGCGGCGGATGGCGCCGAGAGTTCCACGCGCACCAGTCGCCCCTCGCGGCCGATGAGTGCACCGAACTCCGACTGCCCCGCGAGATCCACCGACAGCGCGCCCGTTGCGAGATCCGGCAGCGCCTCGCGCAGCTTCGCCCCGAACGCCGGCGCCTTCGCGCCGTTCGGCACCTGCACGATGACCTGTGCCGTGGCACTCGACCCTGGGTCCGCGCCCGCGAGGATCTCTTCGTCGGTGGCCTTGCCCACGCGCGCATACACATCGCGCGCACCGAGTGTGCGTGCCACCTGCTCCACCCGCGCCACCTGCGCCGTGGTCGCGTCGAGACTCGTGCCCTGCGGCAACGAGAGCTGCGCCACCAGCACCCCGTCGTCCACCCGCGGCAGAATCTCCTTCGGCAGTTGCCACACCAGCACCGCAGTGACGATCACCGCCACCCCCGCCAAAACAAACACCGCCCGCGCGTGCGCCAACGACCAGATCATGCCTCGCTCGTAGAGCTCTGCCAGCCGATGCCCCAACGTAGTCAGTGCCGTTTCATCGGTCGCCGCTGTTCGAGCTTCCGCTGTTCGAGCTTCCGTAGTTCCGCTGTTCCCCCGCCTCCGCCCTACCATCATGACAGGCATGAGCGTCAACGCCAGCAGCAGACTTGCCGCCGTCGTCGTCACCACACTCAAGCTCAAATCACGAAAGAGCGCCGCCGCCAGCCCCTGTACGAACACGATCGGCCCGAACACCAGCATCGTGGTGAGCGTGCCGGCAAAGAGCGGCGCACTCACATCGTTCGTGCCCGTGATCGCCGCTTCGCGCAGCGGCATCCCTTCATCGCGTCGTCGCCCCACCGCCTCGGCTACTACGATGGCCGTATCCACCAGCAAGCCAGTGCCCAGTGCCAAGCCGCCCAGCGACAGCACGTTGATGCTCACCCCCAGCGCCTGCAGCGCCACGAGCGCCATGAGCACGGAGAGTGGCACCGTGAGCCCGATAGCCAGCGATAAACGCCAGTCGCGCAGGAAAAGCAGAATGACCAGCAGCGACATGATGCCGCCGGCCACGATTTCCTGTCCCAGGTTAGAGAGCGCATCCACCACGAAGTCGGCCTGTGCCGCCACCACCGTGAGCGCGAGCCCGGGATACTCCTGCTCCAATTGCGCGATTTGCGTGGTGAGTCGTTTGGTCACCGCCACCGTGTTGGAGCCGGCGTCCTTGTACACCACGAGGCCAATGGCATCGGTGCCATCGAGCCGAGTACGTGTATCAGGCTCGGCCAGTGCGAGCTGCACCGTGCCCACGTCGCGCAGCAGCAGCCGGCGTTCAGGCGGGCCAATGGGCGTATCGAGCAGTTCGCTCGGTGACTGGAATTCCGTGAGCGCGCGTACGGCGAAGCGGAACTGGCCGCGACGAATGGTGCCGCCGGCGCCCGTCACGTTCTGCTGCGAGATGGCATCGGCCACGTCGGCGGTGGTGAGCCCCAGCGCGCGCAGCCGGTCGGGGTCGAGCGACACGCGGATTTCATCGCGCGGTGCGCCGGCCACCGCGACACTCGCCACCCCTTCGATCTGTTCGAGGCGGCGCGCGTGCACATCGGCGGCGGTGCGTGCCAGGGTACGCAGGTCCACACCACCCTCACCCGCGTTGCCCGCCGGGCGCGACGTGAGCGCCAGTACAGCAATGGGCCGTTCCCCCGGATCGCTGGTGAGCAGCGTGGGCCGGTCGGCCTTTTCCGGCAGCGCGCTGCGCGATGCGTCGAGTCGCTCGCGCACCGCGAGCACCGTGGCGCGCATGTCGGTGCCCCAGGCAAAGCGCGCGGTGGTAGTGGCCTCGCCGTTGCGGCTCACACTGCGCAGCTCCACCAGCCCCGGTGTGGCGCCAATGGCCTGCTCGATGGGCTCCGCCACGAAGCGCGACACTTCAGTGGCCGCGGCCCCCGCGTACGTGGTGCGCACCGTGAGCACGGGCAACGTTACGTCGGGGAGCAGCGACACCGGCAGGCGCGACAGCGACACGCTGCCGAGCAGCAGCACGGCCAGTACCGCCGCCACGGTGGCGACCGGGCGGCGTACGGCGGCGGCAGCGAGACTCACGGGCTGTTGGTCTGGCCGTTGCGCTCCCGGTCGCGCACCACGCGCACCGGCGCATCGTGCGTGAGCGTGAGGTGGCCGTCGACAATCACCGCGTCTCCCGCGCGCACGGGAATGTCGCCACTGCTGCTGTCGGGGAGCACTTCGGTGAAGGTGCCGTTGCTGCGCCCAGGCACGATGTACGTCCACTGCGCGCGCCCGTCTTTTACCACGAATACCAACGGGCGGCCATCGCGCTCGATCACGGCGCGCGTAGGCACCAGGCGCCGGTTGCGCAGACGAGTGGCCTCGAGTTGAACATCGGCGTACATGCCGGGGCGCAGCACGCCCGCGCTCGCCACGCGCACCACGGCGCGGCCGGCGCGAGCCACGCTGTCCACCAACGGCAACAGGGCTTCGATGCTCCCGCGCACCGGCTCGCCCGGCGCGCCGGCGCTGGTGACCAGCGCTTCGCCGCCCACTCGAATCAGCGGCAGGTCGTGTTCGAGCACCTGCGCTTCCACCACGAGCCGGCGTGTATCTACCACCGTGGCGATAGCCTGCCCGGCGGCGACCTTCTCACCGGTGGCCACGTTGATGACCTGCACGACGCCGGCCACCGGGCTCGTGATGAGCGCGCGGGTCTGATCGTAGCGTGCGCGTTCGAGCTGCAGCCGGGCTCCCGTGAGCCCCGCCTTGTTCATGAGGGCGCGTCGCTGTTCGGGGGTGGGGCCGCGCCCGGTGACAAGCGACTCCGGCACGTAGCTTTCTAGGAAGCGCTGTTCTGCTTCGTCGGCGCGCGCCTGCGCTTCGCGGGTGGAGAGATCGAAGGGGTACGGGTCGAACGTCACCAGCGGCTGCCCGGCAGCGACGCTTTGTCCCGGCCGTACCAGCAGCCGCAGCACCGTGCCGGCGACCTCGGCTTTGAGCGGCACCACCGCCTCGGAGCGCACCTGGCCCGTGGTGGTCACGCGCAGAACCAAGTCCGCGTCGGTGGCGTCTTCGGTGACCACAGGGAGGGCGACGGCGGGGGCGGAGTCGGCGGGCGCGTTCACCGTAGCTGCCGTTGTGGATGATCCCGTTGTGGATGCCGCCGCGACTGGGTCGCCGTTGGCCGCATCTCCTTTGGCACTGTTGCACCCGGCGATGATCAGGCAGCCCAGAGCAACTACGAGCGACCACCCTTTCGCTGGCATGCATCGTTCGATGACTGCTCCCCGAACCATCCCGTGTGTCATGATCCCTCGTGCTGCGAATGATCCCGCGAGCGGCTGCGCCCGTCATCGCATGCGCGCCATCCTATTAATAGCGTCCGGAGCGGAACTATGCAGCGTGCAGTGCGAGCCGTCCGTCCTGTGCCGTCAGCGTTTGGAAGCCGAGGCGACATCGATCCGGACGATGCGGGAGGTTCCCTCGTCCGCCTCCTGCACCCCGACCAGTCGCTCGCCATAGGCCCCCACCAATCGCACGACGTTGGGTACCCGCACGCGCCGCTGTACGGTGCCATCGGCACCGATCACATCCACCACGCGATCTGTCGCGCCAGCGGACGAGGTGTTCACGACCACGGCGTTCCCCGACGTGGTGCAGAACAGCTGCTCGAGCGCCAGGCGCGCTGCCGGCTTGACGGCGAGCCGCTTCGCCAGGACCTCCCGGAAGGCGGGCAAAGGGGGCGCAGTTTCGAGCGCCTGCGTCGAGAGCGCCGTGTGTTCCTCATCGGACATGGGTTCGGCCCGATACGCCGGGCGATGGATCGAGTCGCTCGCACTCGAGGTCCCCGCACGAAAGCGCCGCACGGTCCACCCGTCGCTGAACGCGGTGATCAGATCACCGTTGCCACACACATCCCACAGAAGCGCGCGTTCCCACGGGAGTCGTGCGAGAGCCTGCCCTCCATTGCCGTGCACCGCCACCGCACGATCCGTGAACCGCGCTACGGTGTCGATCCATCCGCCTCGCTCCACGTTGTAGCGAAGGATGGTCCCCGGAACCGTGTCACCAATGGATGATGCCGGCGGAAGCGCGTACGCGTGCAGCGCCCCGCGGCGAATACGCATGTTGCGGAAGTACGGCGGCGGCATCACGCTCGTCCCGGCTGCGGAATCGCCGGCGATGAACGTGGAGAGGCGCGCATTGGCGATATCGAAGACGGTGACCCCGTCCCCCTCGAATCCGCTTTCACCAAGCGCGATGGGAGCGCGCACCTCCCCGGGCCCCCCGCCGGATCGCGCGACGATGCTGATGGTGCCAGCCGAATCGATGCGATACAAAACACCTCGCGCGAGAACCCACGACTCTCGCTCCCACATTGCGACATCCTGCACCGGATCGAGCACACAGGCTGCCGCTTGAGTAGCTACACAGCGAACGGCATCGAGCACGGCAGGTTCAATGGGCGTCGACTCGTACTCTGTCTCGGCGATCGCACCAACTGCTTTCGCAGGCCGTTCTGCCGGAGCTTCGCTGCAAGCTCCCAGTGCAATAGCGCAACAACACACCATCATCATTGCTCGGTGCGGCACCCCAGGCGCGGGCGTTTTCCACATCGCGATTGACAAGATCATCGTTGGGATTCCCGAAGCATGTCTTCAATCGTGGGGACGTCGAAGTCACTGAATTGCAGGACATTTAGAACTCGCTTTGCGCCTAATGCCGAATGGCGAATTATCCCGCTGGAATCCACGACCAGAACAATAGGAGTTGCTGGGATTTGGGAAAGACTCTCCGGCGCGATGCCGCGTGTACCACGCACTGAATCAGGTGAAGCGCTCGTCGAGACTACGACTAAAGACTCTTTCCAACGAGGATTTCGCTTCTCCCTTGCGCTGGCGAACCAGTCACAGAAGGGGCAGCCGCACTGCTCGATATACACTACTGAAGGGCGACCCTTTACCTCCTTTACCAAGCTCGTCGCTCCGCGAGGGCCAACGAGCATCACTGGTTGATCAATAACTCTGTCTCCGGTGGCGAGGAACCGCGCCTGCGCTTCCAAGTTTGCGAAGTTCTGCTTGAGATCGAGAAAGATCTTTCGGTCGTTCCGCAATGTCGCCTGTGAAGAGCCGGAAACGACAAGTGCAGCAGTCATCGCGACTGCGTAAAGCATAGAAGTCTTCATGATGAAGCAGGGAGGGGCTAGACGACGGCGCCGATGAGGCGGCCCTACCTACAGCTTCCTAACGCGTACGTTCAAGCCTGTCCTGGCTTCACCGAACAGAACCACGAACACATACCGTTGGGGCACGGGTTGTAATAGGCCAACCCCTCACAGCCTCCGACACAAACACACCCACCCGCCTCTTCAGCCGTCAACGGCTTCGGCGACGCGGCTAATGCAGCCGCCGTTGCAGCGGCGATTCCCTAGGCCACAAAGATGTTCTTCATGAGCTCCTCCAAGAAATTGATTGAATAGACAGCGCCTCGTCAGCACCCACACGCTTACGCTGAGGCAACCCCACCCCTCAGAAGTTGCCTTGCGTCATTGTCTGCGAAACGTCTACGGACGGCTTCACCCTTCGCGGCGAAGATTGTGTCAGATTCATTTTCTGTCAATAGCCAATCTCTTTTGCAACGGCAGGGACAGAACGAGGTACGCCCAAGCGTTCACAAGAACGTAATGTTGACATCATGGGCTCCTAATTCAGAACTGGACGGAGAGCTGTAGAATAGCATCGCGGAAGAGATGTAACGGAATGCGCGTTTGCGGCCGATGAGGCATTGAGGTTTCTGGAACACATCGATCGCATCTCATACTGTATCGCTCAACGCGTGAGACGCTGAATGCATTCGGCCACTGCGAAACCATCGGGTAATCTTGACGAAGGCCCGCGCCGTTCGCGGCGCACTCTGACGGCGTGCATGGTGCTCAGCGTGGCTCTCGTGATCAGCGTCAGCCTGCAACACCCCGCGAGTTCTGTGGGGCTCCGTTGGGCACCGAGCCCATCGAAGCGCACGTTGCGGATGATCGAGCTCAAGCCGCATGAGATGATCGGCGCCCTGAGCGAAATACGTGAGGAAGTCAACTGGGTTCGCTGGGTTGCTTGGGGGATTGCCGTACTGGCGTTGCTCGCGTTGCTGTGGGCCGCAGTTCGATGGTTCGTGAGGCGCCGGAAGCCGACACGCACGCGGACAGTCGTACAGATCGGCGTCGAGGCGGAGGTTGCGATCGAGGCCAATGCTCACGTGCTCGAGACCGGACTCGCCGCAGCAATCTCAATGCTCTCGACCAGCCGCGATCCCGGGAATGCCGTCATTCAGGCATGGCTGGCACTCGAAGGCGCGACTGCAATGGCGGGGCTCCGTCGCGACCCGGCAGAGACTACTTCGGAGTTCACGGCCCGCATTCTCTACCGGTCACGCCGCTCCGCTGCGCCAATCTCCGAACTGCTTGCACTGTATCAGCGCGTACGATTCGGCGACCACCAACCCTCACCGCAGGACATTGTCGCAGCAAGGAGCGCGCTCACAATACTGGTAGAACTCTGGCGAGCCGATTTGCCAGAGCGACGTGTCACTCAGGTAACGGAGCCATGAGCCGCCTATCCTTCCCGGTGCGGCTCCGTAGGTCACCAAGGTTATTCCTGCCCGCGGCGCCCTATGTCGGCGGCACTGGCTTCGTCGTGTGGTTCGTGGGATTCGACCCTCTGTGGTCGGTTGCCATTGCCGCGATACTACTTGCAGTGGGCTCTACCGTCGCCGGATCCTCCTATGACTGTGAATAAATGTGGCCGAATCAGGCGCCCAAGGCACTTAGAGGTACCCGACTCGCGACCGCTACACTCGAACAGTCGCTGCTCGCGTGCGACCGTCTTGCGCGTCCGAAGGCAGTGCGACTGGTTCGAGCGCT
>Ga0315900_10010823_pt1 | contig 11379 bp, 10 predicted proteins | sample LakEriMetagenome_FD_203521 | JGI IMG/M metagenome (GOLD analysis project Ga0315900, IMG submission 203521) | Freshwater fungal communities from buoy surface, Lake Erie, Ohio, United States - Buoy 12 MA114 | ecosystem: Environmental > Aquatic > Freshwater > Lake > Lake biofilm | place: USA: Lake...
CCCGATCGAACTCCATCGCTTTTTCTACCATTTGTTCCGGTGATTCGGGCCGTGGCTCCGGCCCTCCCGGACCACCAAAGCCGGGACCGCGTCCACCAGGCCCACCAGGCCCACCAGGCCCACCAGGGCCACCAGGGCCGCCAGGGCCACCAGGCCCACCAAAGCCGCCAGGGCCACCAAAGCCGCCAGGGCCACCAGGTCCACCAAAGCCGGGACCAGGACCTCCGGGGCCGCCAGGGCCGCCAAAGCCCGGACCAAAGCCAGGTCCGGGTCCGCCTGGACCACCGAAGCCAGGTCCACGTCCTTCGGGTCCACCAGGACCCGGTCCATCAGGACCAGGCCCGCGGCCTCCAGGGCCACCAGGCCCCCGCTCGCCAGGGCCACCCGGGCCGCGTTCACCAGGGCCACCTGGGCCGCGTCCTCCCGGGCCACCCGGGCCGCGACCTTCACGTGGTCCAAAGCCAGGACCTTCAGGGCGCGGTGGCGGAGGAGGCGGTGGCAACTGCCGAGCGACCTCCACGAGTTCTTCGCGGCTCAGTTTGCCATCTCCATCTTTGTCAAATTTCATCGCCATCTCCACAAAGTCCTCGGGCGAATGGATCCCGGGACCAGGGGGCGGCGGAGGTTCAGGGGGTTGAGCCCCGGCAAAGGTACTGCCCGCAGCAAGCATGGCAAGTGTCAAAGCGACATGTTTCATGACTAGCAACTCCAAGAGAGAAAGGTCGATCGACAGCCAACGTAGCTGCCCTTCGCTTCGCCGGTATCTTAGCCGATCAACCTTAAGGGGCCGTGAAGAGGTTTCGAAAAAACCGGGATGGCTCCGATTCCAGTCTCCACCTCACCGGCGCCGATAATCTGGAGTGTCCCCACTCGCTCACACCATCTGCGAATCCTCCTCGAAGGTGCCTGCATGTCCCTCTCCGCCCGAACCATCTCGACGACGATCTTGTTTGGAATGCTAGCAATCACTCCTGTGGATGCGCAGGAGGGGACGCGGAACGGTGCGCTTCTTGGCGGTGCAACTGGAGCAGTGATCGGCGGGATCATCGGGAACAACAAGAACGATCAAACCGCCGAGGGTGCATTGATTGGAGGTGCGGTTGGCGCGGTGACCGGCGGGCTCATTGGCCACCAACGGGACAAAGCGATTGCCGAGCAGCAACGGCAGGCGCGCGCGGCACGTTCGTATTATGCCCCGAGTTATCCTTCGAATTATCCGTATGGGAATTCATCGTCGTACTATCACCGTTTCGCTGGACCAGGCCAACCGACCATTGTCCAGTCGGGCCCGGTCGTGACCCGGTATGGAGTTTCTCGCCCCCCCACACGTTCGATTCCAATGCCCGCACGACAACCAGTCACCATGGCGGACGTGCTCCACATGACTCGCAGTGGCGTGAGTGATCCAGTCATCGTCTCTCGAATACAGACCAACGGCATGGCGCAGTCGCCGAGTGTAGACGAGGTGATCTTCCTCAGCCAGGAAGGGGTTAGCGACCACGTCATCGCCGCGATGCAAGGGGATCCGCGCGGGGAGTTATCGATGGGATGGGAGGGTTCACCGGAGATGCGAGTACCGGCGGCCAGGAATCAGCGAAGGGGGTTCTGAGGAGTTGGGATTTCGGGCCCCTGGAACTCCTGGATCGTTTGAAACGCCCTCACCCCGAGATCATCGCCCAGACAATCCAATTTCCCTAGAGCCCGAAGCGTGGAGGGGCCGAAGGAGGTCGATACTCGAGCTTCTGGCTTGAGAAATGGGAATGCTATCCAAGGATGGAGGCGAGTTCAGCGTGTGGAAGCACAAGGTTTGGAACTACCAGTGGTCACGGACGATTGCTTGGTTGGTAGGCATTGGATTGTTCGGGGCCGGTGCTGCATCGACGGTTGAAGCCCAAGGCTTATGGGTGTCGGCTGCTGGTCCGATCAATCGCGGGATGGGTGGTGCTGCCGTGGCGGCCCCGATCGATTCGTTGGGCGCGATCTATTGGAATCCCGCATCGATCTCGGGACTGAATTCCTCGGAGGTCGCTTTTGGGCTGGACGTACTTCAGTCGAAGCAGACCGTTTCCACGAGTCTCGGTCCATTCTCGGGTGATACCGATGCCAACAATGGGCCCTTTCCAATTCCAAATGTTGCTTGGGTCTACAAGTCGGGGATTCCCAACGTGACGCTCGGGTTGGGTGTGAACGCCGTCGCTGGATTCAAATCGAACTTTCCAGCCGACCCGACCAACCTGGCGTTGGCTCCGCCTCCGGTCGGTCTGGGCGCAGTCAACGCGCAGGCCCAGTTCCTCCAGTTGGCACCTGTCGTTTCCTATGCGGTCACCGATCGCCTTTCGGTCGCCGCAGGTCCCACCTTGGTGACGGGTGAGTTGGTTGTCGATCCGTTTGTACTCGACAGCGCGAACAGCAACGGGACTTATCCATCCGGCCGCGCTTCGGAGTACGAGTGGGGGGGAGGATTTCAAGTGGGCATGTTCTACATCGTCAATGATGCGTGGCGGGTCGGGTCCTCGTTCAAGAGCAAGCAATGGATTTCCACGTTCCATTACGATGGCCAGGACGAGAACGGTCTGCCTCGTCAGATGAGTGCCGATTTCGATTTGCCGATGATCATCTCGGTCGGTACCTCGTACATTCCCATGGAGAATTGGTTGATCGCCCTGGATATTCGCTATTTCGATTACGGCAACACCGATGGGTTTGGTGATGCGGCCGTATTTCAACCGGATGGACGTCTCGGCGGACTCGACTGGAGTTCGGTCGTGGCTACGGCGTTGGGTGTTCAACGCAAGATCGGAGACACGTTTGCCGTGAGAGGTGGGTACACATACAACCAAAGTCCGATCAAGGACAGCGAGGCGTTCTACAACATCGCCTCATCTCTCTTTTACGAGCACATGCTGAGTTCCGGCTTCTCGTACACGCCCAATCGAAGTCTTTCCTTCAATGCTGCGTATTCACACATGTTGGAGAACACGTTGTCTGGGCCATTGGTTTCCCCGGTCAGCGGCCCTGTGCCTGGATCCAACTTCACCAGCAGCATGTCGGCAGATTTTTTCAGCGCGGGGATCTCGGTGTTCTATTGAGAGTGATTCCCCGAGCCAGGGTGCTACTGCTTGGGCTTTTCGCCAACCACGAGCAGCATTCCTATTTCGAGATCGCCGGATAACAATTCGGAGAATCGGTTGTCGGAAATACCCACCGTCACCGGTCTTCCTCGCAGGTATCTTCCTTCCTGAACCCAGACGTGCCGGCGGTTGCTGGCCTGCGAGCTTTGGGACTTTTCATCGGCAGACATCATCTTTGGCATTTCCGCGAGTTGTTTCTGCTCGTCGAACCCTTCGAGGATTTTTCGATCATCGGGATGGACTCTTTCCCGGGGTGGATAGAAACGGAGGGCCGCGTTCGGGATTTTTTTGACCCCGTCCTTCTTCGTGATTTGAAACGAAAGATTGGCAGTCATGCCGGGCAGCAACTTCATGTCGGTATTAGGGGTCTCAACGATCACGGGGTAAGTGATCACGTTTTGTTCTTCTTTGCTGCTGAGCCGCACCTGCACGATTTTTCCTTGATCGAAGAGTTCGTTGGGGTAGGCGTCGACGGTGAAGCGAACGGTTTGTCCGGATTCTTGGGCGCGGCGAATCCACCCGATATCCGCCTCGTCGACTGATGCGTAGATATGCATCCGCTGATCCATTTCCGGGGCGACAACGAACATCTCTGGGGTTTGGAATTGGGCGGCGAGTGTTTGGCCGACATCGATTTTTTTGTCGATGACGATGCCGTCGCAGGGCGCGAGAATTTCGGTGTAGGTAAGGTTGGCTTCGGAGTTGTCGAGTTGGGCCTGGGCTTGCTGGACATTGGTCTGCGACACCTGCAGTTCCGCTTCGCGCATCATGCGTTGGAATTTGAATTGATCGAGTTCCGCTTCCGAGATGAACGCGTCGGTGCTGCGGCTCAGTTCGCCTCCGCGCCGCTCGTCGTTGGTCGCTTGTTGCAGCGTCGCGGTCGCCCGTGCGACTTCGGCCTCCCGAGTTCTTAGGATTGCCTTGTCCCGTTCGACCCCGGACTTGTAGAGCCGCGGGTCGATCCTGGCCATGATCTGTCCCTTCCTGACTTTGGTGTTGAAGTCGACGAACAGTTCGTTCACCGGTCCGCTGACGGTCGCCCCGACACTGACACGCTTGATCGGTTCCACTTTACCGGTCGAATTGACCGACTGGATGATCTGCCCTTCCTCGATCGCCTGGGTCCGCCACTCGATCTTGTTTCTCGACTCCCAGTAACTCTTCAGTGGTTGGTACGCCGCTGCGATACCTCCCCCGAGGACCGCCAAGGCGACAACCACTTTAAGGAACGTTTTCATGCGAGCGACTCGATGTGGAAAGCAATAACAACAAAAGTCCGGTACCGACAACCAACAGGCTGGCAGCGATCCAGGGGTAGGAAAAATGCTCGTTCCCAGTGCCAAACCAGCCTTGCAGTTCCTTCTCATCAAAGCGATTCAGCCAGAACAACAATCCATTGTGAATGGCGTGCGTCAAAATTCCAGGCCAGAGGCTCCCGGTTCGGACAGCAATCCACCCGAGCACCAACCCGAGCAACAGCGTCGGGAAAAACCGCTCGATCGACAGCACGCTTCCATTGATGACGTGGAAAAGTGCGAACAGCAACGCACTGGCGGCTATCGCCCGCAACGTCGACAAGCGATGGCGAAACGCAGAAAGAACGAACCCCCGGAAAAAAAATTCCTCCGCAATCGCCGGCGTCACCGCCGAGGTGACCGCGAACACCCAGAAAGGAATCTCTCGAACTTTGTTCTTCAACGCTTCGAGCGAATCGGACTTCTCAATCGACAACGTACCGAACCCAAAATCGCTGAGGGTCTTCATGAGCTCGTAGGCTATCACCCACAATCCCAAACCCAGCAGGACCGCTGCTGCCCCCCACCCCAAGCCAATCAATACCCGCAGGGCAAACGGCTTTGAACAAGTAGATGCGCCGAAGTTGAGGAGGAATGTTTCGGAGAGAGACAGTTTTCGATACCAAGCGAAGATCGCAGGAGCGATGAGAAACAAGATGACCAGCAACGAGGCATTGGCCCACAATCGCAACGAGATTTCTTGGAACCATTCCCCGACCAAATTGGTGATGATAAAGAATATCGGGAACAGGAAAGCCAGATAGATGGCTAGTTCTCCCAGGTCGGGAATGGCCCTGGCCTTGCGGGGGCGTTGGATCAAGTCAGTCCATGTTTCCTGCGAACCGGCGGTCGCGGACTCCGCGCCGAACAGACGCGATGCGACCACCAAGGCTGCGGCGGCATAAGTCAACGTAGAGAAGACGGCCGCAAAGGCCGGCAGTGCAACCGGGCTTCCTGTCATGATGTCTCGCGACAACAGGAGGATATTGACCAACGGGACTACTCCCAGCCATGTCGAGAACTCGATGTTGGGCATCAGTGTCACCAATGCTGGAGCGAGGGAAACGAGCATTACAGGGATCAAATACGCCTGCGCCTCTTTGAAGCTGCGGGCAAAAGAACACATGGCTAGCAGGATCGCGCTGAAGAACGCGGCGAAGATCACCAGCAGAGGCAAAATCTGAACGAGTGCCATCAGCGAGAATCCCTGCTCGCCGAGCAAAGCGCGCCCCAAGCCACCGATCGACAGCGTGATCCAACTGGCGAGCAGATTCGCGAGTGCGGTGAGCACAGCGACGGTCACAACAGCAACATACTTGCTCAGCAGCAGAACGAAGCGCGGGGCTGGGGTGGCGATCATGGCTTCCATGGTTCCCCGCTCCCGTTCGCCGGCCGTCAAATCGATAGCCGGATACACTGCACCGGTGATCGTCATCAAGATCAAGACCAACGGCAGGATTCCAGCCAGCGATGCGGTGGGATCGATTCTCTGGCCGATCGAATTGGCGGTGAGTTGGACGGCAGCCGGAAGCGAGGGGCCGCGAAGGAGGGCGGACTGATAGTCGTTGAGCCGTTGCATCGACTTGCGGAATTCAAGCATCGCCGCTTCGCTTCGAAGATCCCCTTCCCGGAACTCCATCTCGAATTCAAAGACCGAAAACGGGCGGCCATCTCTGGAAACCAGCACCTTTCGGGTCGCTTTCCGTGCGGCCAAGTCGAGTTCTCCGTCCCGCAAAGCTTGGCTGACATCGGTTATCTGCGGCGTCGCCAATTGAAATACGGTGTCTTGATCAGGTTGTTCGTCCGACGTCTTGGGTTCCTGGGTCGGCTTTCCCAACGGTTGCCGCTTCGAAGCGGAATCGGTCCGAACAATTTCGATAGACGGACGGATCCCTTCTCCCAAAACGCGTTTGGATTCCATGAGGGCATCGTTGACGACGACCGCGGTTTCCTCGTCCGGTACGCCGAAAATGTATTCCTTGGTTTCCCGCGGCCCCGTCCCTGCCCCGACGATCAGTCGCTGCATCGCCATGCTCAAGAGGGGATAAACCAGGATCGGCATCAAGATCAACGTGATGATGGTTCGACGGTCCCGCAGGCTTTCGCGCAGTTCCTTCAGGCACAAGCGACCTAGCCGGCCGTTCGAAAAATACTCTTGCACTACGCAACTCCTATCTTGCTGGAGCGTTGTTGGTTCCCATCATCGCTTTGAATCAAGTCGATGAACATGTCGACCAAATGCTCCTTGCCAGTCAATGTCCTCAAGTCGGCGAGCGTTCCTTCGTAGCGGATCGTCCCGTGGTGCAGCAGGCCGAACCGATCGCAAACCCGTTCGGCTTCGTCCAAGCGGTGCGTCGAGAGGAGGACCGACTTTCCTCGCCGCTTCAGAAACTCAATAAACTCGAACACCGTTTGGCTGCCCACCACATCGAGACCGCGCGTGGGCTCGTCGAGTAGCATGACAGGGGGATCGTGCATCAATCCTCGAGCCAAGGTGACGCGTTGTTTTTGGCCCGTGCTGAGAGTACTGCACCTTTGATCGAGAAAATCCCGGATTCCCAACAGGCTGGATAGTTCTTCGAGGCGATCCCTCGCGGTCGATGTATCCACCGCATAAAGATCCGCAAAATACATCAGCATTTCCCGGACGCTAAGCCATGGGTAAACCCCATCGTTGGTTGAGATCAGTCCCAGTTGTTTGCGTATCAACGACGCGTGCTGGTCGGTTCTCATTCCTCCGATCTCGACATACCCGTCGTCGGGCTCGAGCAACCCCATCACCATCCGGAGGGTTGTGGTTTTCCCCGCACCGTTGGGACCGAGCAAACCGTAAACCTCTCCTTCCTGGACCTGGAAAGAGATGCGATCGACCGCCACCAAGGGTTTTCCGCGAACGAGGAATTGTTTTCGAAGACCGGTGGCGACAATCATGGATGGATAGCTTTCTTCAAAAACATGGAATGCACGATCATTCTCCTGGGGGATCAAGCCGCGCAGCACCTGCGGCGTGCGAGAATTCGATGAGGGCTTCCAATTTCTCCAGGGCGGCTCCGGAATCGATGGCGGCCGCGGCTTTTGCGACCCCATCGATCAGCGAATGGGTCTTTTCGCAAACCCAAAGGGCCGCGGATGCGTTGGCCAGCACAATGTCTCGCGCAGGGCCTCGCTCTCCCTCGAGAAGTCCGCGGATAACGCGTGCGCTCGATTCCGGACCATCGACCACGAGTTCTTCGTTTCGGAGGCTCGGAAGTCCGAAATCGTCCGGAGTCCATCGGAGTTGCGTCGTCATGCCGTATTTCGTGAGCAAGACCTGGGTTTCCCCGGACAGCGAAACCTCGTCCATTCCATCCAATCCTCGTACGACGATGGCAGCCTCCACAGGGAGTTGCACGAGGGCCGCAGCCAGTTTGGTCTGCAACGCCTCGTTTCCGGTGCCGATCACCTGAAAGGCTGCTCCGGCCGGATTGCACAGCGGCCCTAGGTAATTGAACAGCGTGGGAACCGCCAGTTGCCGACGAACCGCAGCGACATGCTTCATCGCCGGATGGAGCATGGGAGCGAAGCAAAAACAGAGTCCCAGCGCATCCAAGCATCGCTCGACTTTCTCGCGGTCAGCGTCGATCGCAACTCCCAGAGCCGACAGGACGTCGGCCGAACCGGTTGCGCTGGTGATTCGACGATTCCCATGTTTCGCGGTCGGAGCGCCGGCCGCCGCGGCAACGATCGCTGTGGCCGTTGAGATGTTGAAGGTCCGACCGCCATCTCCACCGGTGCCGCAGGTATCGAGAAGCCCCGTTCGGTTGGTCCGAATCGGCGTCATCATCATCCGCATGCCGCGAGCGGCCCCGACCAGTTCCGAGACCACTTCACCCTTGTCGCGAAGGGCCAACAACAGACGACCGATGGCGTCGTCCTCAACCCGACCTGCCAGCATCCAGACAATCGCTTGCTGCATCTGATCGGAGCTCAAATCCTGCCCGGATTCGGCGATGGCGATAAATTCCTCGAGCATGTTGGGGTTGTTTCGGGGGGTTCGTGTCTAGCAATCGTAGGACGTCTAACGTACAACAAAGCTTGGATTGCGAGTTGTGGTAAACCTGGATATTTGAGTGGATATGGCAAGAAAAGTCATTATTGATTGCGACCCTGGGATCGACGACGCCGTGGGGCTAATCATGGCGCTGTTCGACCCTCGGCTCGACGTGGTCGCGGTAACGACCTGTTCTGGGACGGTGGAAGCGGAGCAGGCGTACCAAAATGTCTTGATGCTGCTCGATAAACTCGATCCGCCGCGTCTGCCGAGACTGGGCATGGGACTCGATCCCGAGGACGCACCGGTCAGCGACGGACGATTTCTTCACGGTCAGGATGGGTTGGGCAATCTCAGCCAGGTGCGTCCCCAGCGTCAGCATCTGATGAGCAGCGATAAATTGATCATCGACCGGCTCAAGGCAAATCCCGAAGAGGTGTCGGTGCTGTGCATGGGGCCTCTGACCGGAGTCGCGCGGGCATTCCAGCGAGACCCGAGCGTGATCGGGCTGGTCGATCAACTGATCCTGCTCGGGGGAGCGCCGCTCGGGATCGGAGATGTGACCGCTGCCGCCGAATTCAACATGCACTTCGACCCCACCAGCGCAGCGCAAGTGATCCGTTCGGCAACGACCAAGACATTGATCCCCATCGATGTGACCAATCAAGTCATTTTCGATTTCAATATGCTTTCCCAGATCCCATCCAAAACGTCGCGAGCTGGCGAACTGCTGCATGCCATCTTGCCTCAATTGTTTCGCTCGTACCGCCAGCATCGAGCCCAGGAAGCGGTCCCCCTTCAAGGAGCTATCGGAGTTGTCTACTTGACGGAACCCGAACTGTTCGAGTGCGAGGCACACGCTCTGGAAGTGGAGGAGCTGGGCGTAATCACCCGCGGCGCGACGATCGTAGACCGACGCGCATTCGCAGCCGTATCGCGAGAATTGGAAGTCGCTTATCGCGTCGAAACCGAAGCGGTGCGGGATGCCGTTTACAACTCGCTCAAATTCGCAGGCCAGTGCACCGAGTGAGGTTGGATCCATGGCTCGTTCTCGGATCGGACCATTGGCGCTCGAGGCTCCGCTAGGCGGGCCTCGTTCCAGCCTGTATCGAGCCGTCCATGTTCGGCAACGCGTCCAAGTCGCAGTCCGCATCTTTCCTCTCTCGCTCGGCATGACGCCCGAGGCGAGCAAAGAATTCAACCAACAACTGGAGCTCCTGAAAACGATTCGCAGCCCTCATCTGGTCCGATGTTTCGGGGGTGGCATCGATGCCAAGGACGCATACGTCGTCTACGAGATGATCGATGGAGAGTCCTTGGAGCAGGCATTGCAACGCCGCCAGAGATTGGCTTGGGAGTCGGTGCTCGAGATGGGGCTGCAATTGTGCCAGGCGCTTCAGACCATCCATGACCGCGGCATCATTCACGGTCGCATACGCCCCGACAAGATCCTCCTGTGCAACGGAGGCGAAACCTACAAATTGAATGATCTGCGGTTCCAATTCGCCACCCAGCCTATGCCCTCTCTCGCACACCTGGCGACCATGCCCCCGGAATCGTTCGCCGATCGAGCAACCCCCAACGTCGCCTGGGATCTCTACTCCCTGGGTGCGACCATGTACTGGGGGTTGACCGGCGAACCTCCCTTTTCGGGCGAGTCGGCGTCGGGGGTGCGACACGCCATCCTGGAAACTCCGTTGCAGGGGGTCGCCACCAAAGTCTTCGATTGTCCGGTTTGGCTCTGCGCGATCGTCGAGCAAATGCTCCAACGCGATCCGCTTCGCCGCCCGTACTCGGCCGCCGCGGCCGCCCTCGCGTTCCAAGAGGCTCAGCGTCGCGCCAGCCAAGGAATCGGCGTCGTCGAGTATGCCGTGTCCGGATTCAGCCCTTTGCAACTCAACACCGATCGCGCGGAAGCCGAACGGGTGCTGGGAATCAAGAAAAAGCGAAACCGCAAGGCGGACTCCGAGGAGGAAAACGAATCAGCATCGGTGTCGATTTGGGAGCGCCCCAGCGTCCTCATCGCCTCCCTGATCGCGATCCTCGGCCTCATCGCTTATCTGGTTTGGCCTCTCAACGAATCCCAAATGCGACTCCGAGCTGAAACCATGCTCGAAAGCGATAACAGCATTCTGTGGAACGACGCGCGAGACAAATACCTGCAACCCATGCTGGAACGGTTTCCCGACGGCCAACACGCAGAGTGGGCCCAAGAGCAACTCGACAAAGTCGCCATGCACAATGCCGAGGAGCGGATGCGACGCAACCTGCGCGTCGGGCGCGACCCCAGCAGCGAAGGGGAACGCAAATACGCCGAAGCCCTCCGGTTTGAACGATTCGGAGACCGAGTCACCGCCCTCGATAAATACCGCGGCATCGTCAAGCTCCTGACCGACGAACCCAAGGAGCAACCCTTCGTCAACCTCGCCAAGAGACAGATCGCGATCCTCGAATCCAATCCACCAAGCGTGGAGGAATTGAAAAAATTCCTCCAGGAGAAACTCGCCGAAGCGGACCAACTCTACCGCGACGGAGACGTGCTCGGAGCTCGGAAGACCTGGGAAGGAATCGTCAGTCTCTACAACGGCAACCAGGAAATGATCAGCTTCGTCGAGAAATCGCAGTCGCGACTCGAAGGCAACAAGAACGATCCCCCACGCAGTGAGCCATGACGCGAGAATCCTCCGACGAGAATCCGTTTCGAGACAATCCCTACGCGACTTCGCAGACGCAGGTTCCCTACGAGCGGTCAGCGGCCTCGGAATCTTTTTCGCGATGCCTGCCCTGGTGCTCGGGATCATGGGATTGCGCAAACGAGCAAAAAACCCCGAAGTCAAAGGGAGCGTCCACGCATGGATCGGCATCGTCCTGGGGGGACTTTTTACCCTGATCTGGGGCGCAGCATGGGGCCTCTTCATCATCG
>Ga0315900_10010824_pt1 | contig 11378 bp, 6 predicted proteins | sample LakEriMetagenome_FD_203521 | JGI IMG/M metagenome (GOLD analysis project Ga0315900, IMG submission 203521) | Freshwater fungal communities from buoy surface, Lake Erie, Ohio, United States - Buoy 12 MA114 | ecosystem: Environmental > Aquatic > Freshwater > Lake > Lake biofilm | place: USA: Lake...
TGTAGGGGGGTGTGGTCGGGGCTATCGCCCCGATCCTCCCCTCCCAGAAAACTGCACGGTTGTGCGCCGCCATTTTGGACCGCCGCGACACGGCCCCCGCGCCGCCGTTTTCGACCGCCGTCAACAATACCCGCGGGCAGCACGCGAGACAGGCTGGCAGTACGTGTTTCCCTCCGCGCGGCTCAGCGTCGACTCGCGGACGGCGGACGGCATCCGCCGCCGGCACCACGTCGACGAATCATCACTGCAGAAGGCGGTCCGGCGCGCGACCGTGCGGGCCGGCATCCGCAAGAAGGTGGCCTGCCACGCCTTTCGACACAGCTTTGCCACGCACCTGCTGGAATCGGGGGCCGACATTCGCACCGTGCAGGCTCTGCTCGGCCACGCCGACGTGTCCACGACGCAGATCTACACGCACGTGCTCCAGCGCGGAGCGTGCGGCGTCGTCAGCCCGCTCGATCGCCTGTGAACGGCGGGCGGGTGGCCACGGCGCCGCGCGTCGCTCCCCCCGATCATCCGCGCAGCCACTCGTCACGGTGCTGGGCCACGAAGGCGTCGTCGTTGAGGTGCGGATAGGCCCGCTGGACACGGTCGATCTCGGAAAGTTGCCCCGGACCGAGGCCCTCCTTCTCATCAAGGCACCAGATGCCCTCCAACAGGCCCTGTCGCCTGAGCACCTCGTGCAGCCCGGCGATGCAGCCGTGGAACGCGTTGGCCGCATCGAAGAAGGCGGCGTTGGAGTCGGTCACCTCCGCGGCCAGCCGCATCAGGTCCGGCGAGGCCGGCTCGCGTTGGCACCGCTCGAGCAGTTCGACGGCCCGCCTCGTCCACACCGACCAGTGGCCGAGCAGCCCGCCCACGAACCGCCAGTCGCGGCCGCCGAAGCGGTGCGGCGTGACGAGGTCGGCCACGATCGCATCGTCGTTGCCGGTATAGAGGGCGATGTCGCCGCGGCCGCTTTCGGCCACCGCCCGCACGACGTCGAGTGACTGGTAGCGATTGAAGGCCGCGACCTTGATCGCCACCACCGACTCGATCTCCACGAACCGGCGCCAGAACGAATACGGCAGCACGCGGCCGCCGACGGCCGGCTGCAGATAGAAGCCGACGATCGGCAACGCCTGGCCGACGGCGCGGGCGTGGGCGACGAGTTCGTCCTCGGAGGCCCGGGGCAGGGCGGCGAGGCTCAACAGGCCGGCGTGGTAGCCGAGCCGGCGCAGCGTCTCCGCCTCGGCCACGGCCTGCGGCGTGGGGCCGCAGATGCCGCCGATCCGCACGAGCGGCCGGCCCGATCGGTCCATCTCCTCCTTCGCCAGCTCGAGCACCGGCTCGAAGAGGCCCACCTTCGGGTCGCGGATCGCGAACTGCGTGGTGTGCACGCCCACAGCCAAGCCGCCGACGCCGGCCGCGATGTAGTAGCGGGAGAGCGCCCGCTGCCGCCGCTCATCGAGCCGCCGCGACGCGTCGAGTGCCAGCGGGTGGGCCGGAATCGCCACGCCCGCGCGGAGCACCTCGCGGAAATCAAAACTTGCCATCGCGGGCCTCGAAGTGCGTGGGCTTGCCGAGCGAGCCGCCCCCGGCGCGGACCCAGTCGGCCGTCATCGTGATCATCTCGTCGAGCGAAACGGTCGGCTCGCCGAACCAGGCGAGCGACTTGGAGGCGCTCGCCAGCCAGACGGTGGCCGCCTCCGTGCCCGTCACCTGCGGCCGCTTGCCGAAGCGGGCGGCGAACTGCTCGCACAGCCAGCGGGTGGAGACGGTCTCCCGGCCCGTGACGTTCAGCAACTCCGGTGGGCTGGCGACTTGGGCCAGCGACTGGAGGGCACGGGCATTGGCGTCGCCCTGCCAGATGACGTTCACGTGGCCGGTCGTCACGTCGAACGGCTCGTCGCGCCACACCTGCGTGGCGATGTCGTGGAGCACACCGTAGCGGAGATCGATCGCATAATTGAGCCGGAACATGAGCATGGGTGTGCCATGGGCCCGCGCGTGGAAGTCGAAGACTCGCTCGCGGGCGATGCACGAGTGGGCATACTCGCCGGGCGGGGCGAGGGGATCTTCCTCACGGGAGCCGCCGCTCGCCGGCGTGGCGAGGCCGTACACGCAGCCGGTCGAGAACACCACGATCCGCGACTTCGCGTAGCGAGTCGCCACCACGTCCGGCAGCACGGCGTTGATCATCCACGTCAGGCCCGGCGCGTCGCTCGTGCCGAACTTCTGCCCGGCCATGAAAACCACGTTGGCCGCGTCGGGCAGCCGGGCGATCGCGTCGCGGTCGAGCAGATCGCAGGGGATCGTGCGCACGCCGTGCCGCTCGAGTCCCGCCCGGGCCGCCGGCGACGAGTATCGCGACACGGCGAACACCTCGCGGCCCGGCGGCATGGCCCGCCGCGCCATGCGGGCGAGCGTCGGCCCCATCTTGCCTCCGGCCCCGAGCACGAGCAGATCGCCGTCGAGGTCGCGGAGCACCGCCTCGACGCCCGGCGTCGGCCGGCTGAGCCGCTCTTCCAGTTCGTCCTCGGTCAGCGCCATCGGTCAGCCCCAAAGCCGCGCGGGATACTCACCGGCCTGCACGAGTGCCGCGATGCTCGCCTGCACGACCGGCCGATCCTCGACGTAGGTCACCCCGAACCACTGGGCGTCGGTGGGCAGCACCTCGCAGGTGGCCGCACCGGTCTTGACGAGGTCGCCTACGGTGAGCGGGATGTAGCATTCGCTTTTCGGCTCGGCGGCGTGGGCAGCCAGGAACCGGCGAAACGACTCCTCCAGTTGCGGGAAGATCCGCGGCGTGAAGCCCCACATGTTCATCGATACGGGCTCGCGGCCGGTCAGCCGCTCCGCCACACCATCGGCCACGTTCTCCACGCCGCCGGCGGCGGTGCGGCTGATCTGCTTGAGCTCGCGGATGTCGGCGAGGAAGCCGCGACCGTCGGTGCGGCACACGCCGCGGGCCACGCTGCCGTGCTCGGAGAGCGTGTTGGCGAGCGTGAAGCCGACCATGCAGTAGGCCGTCGAGTCCACCGGCGATTCGGCAAGCCTCCTGCCGAGCACCGCGAAGGCGTCGCGGCCGTAGAAGTCGTCGGCGTTGATCGCGGCGAACGGGGAGGCGACCGCCTCGCGGGCACAGAGGATCGCGTGGGTCGTGCCCCAGGGCTTCTCGCGGCCCGGCGGCACCGAAAAGCCGGCGGGCAGGGCGTCGAGCGATTGAAAGGCCAGGGCCACGTCCACGTGCCGGTCGAACCGGGCCACGATCCGCTCGCGAAACTCCCGCTCGAAGTCGCGGCGGATGACGAACACCACGCGGTCGAACCCGGCCCGCAGGGCGTCGAACACGGAGTAGTCGAGGATGGTCTCGCCGCCCGGCCCCATGGGGTCGAGCTGTTTGAGGCCACCGTAGCGGCTGCCCATGCCGGCGGCGAGGATGAGAAGAGTCGGCTTCATGGCGAGGAGAATACGGCCGGCGACCGGCCGCGACCAGAGGCGGCCCGCATTGCCGGCGGCCACCGCTGGGGCATACCCTTCCCGCCGGTGCCGCCATGTACGAGATCTTCGAGCACACCGCCGACCTCGGGATCCGCGTCCGGGCGGCGACGCTCGGCGACCTGATGGCCGACGCGGCCCGCGGCCTGTTCACCGTGATCGCGGGCGACCTCGGGCAGATCGCCACGGCGATGGAGAAGACGTTCACGGTGGCGGGCACCGACCCGGCGTGGCTGCTCTACGACTGGACGAGTGAATTGCTTGCCACGTTCGAGATCGAGCGGCTTTTGCTCCGCGACTTCGCCGTAGCCGTGGACGACGTCGGCCTGCGGGCCACCGCCCGCGGCGAGCGGTTCGATCCCGACCGCCACCGGCTCGACCACGAGGTGAAGGCCGTGACGCAGCACCTGCTCGACGTCCGCCGCAGGCCCGACGGCTGGGAGGCCGAGTTCATCGTGGACGTGTGACCCTGGAACGGAGGGACGGATCATGAGCGACGGCGACGCCACGACCGACCGGTCCTACACGGGGCCGCTGGAACGTGTGGACGACTGCACCTGGCGGATTCCCCGCGGCTCCCGGCCGGGCATGCTCGTCGATGGACTGATCTTCACCGACGAGCGGCTGCTGCCGCTGCTGCGCGGCGACCGGGCCGCGGAGCAGGTGGCCAACGTCGCCTGCCTGCCGGGCATCCAGACGGCGAGCCTCGCCATGCCCGACATCCATTGGGGCTACGGCTTCTGCATCGGCGGCGTGTGCGCGACCGATCCCGCCGCCGGCGGCGTCGTCTCCCCGGGAGGCGTCGGCTACGACATCAACTGCGGTGTGCGGCTGGTCCGCACGAATCTGCTTCTCGCCGACGTCCAGCCAGTGATGGTGCAGTTGATCGCGCAGCTGCTCCGCGACGTGCCCGTCGGTGTGGGGCAGGGGGGACGGTACGTGTTCGACCCCACGGACCTGCGGACGCTCATGGCCGAGGGCGTGCCGTTCCTCGCCCGCCGCGGGCTGGCCACGGCCGACGACGTGGCCTGCGCGGAAGCGGAGGGCTGCATCCCCGGCGCGGCGCCCGATTCCGTGAGCGACCGGGCACTGGCCCGCGGCGCCGACCAGTGCGGCACCGTCGGGGCCGGCAACCACTTCATCGAGGTGCAGGTCGTGGACCGCGTCGCCGACGATCGGGCCGCCGCGGCCTTCGGCCTCCGGGCCGGGCAGATCTGCGTGCTCATCCACTCCGGCTCGCGGGGGCTCGGCTACCAGGTGTGCGACGACGCGCTGCGGTCGCTGCGGGACGCGCCGGCGAAATACGGCATCGCGCTGCCCGACCGGCAACTCGTCTGCGCGCCGGTCGAGAGCCCCGAGGGACGTCACTACCTGGGCGCGATGCGGGCCGCCGCCAACTACGCCTTCTGCAACCGCCAGCTGCTCATGTGGCAGGTCCGTGAGGTCTTCGCGCGGGTGTTCGGCAAGCCGTGGGAGGCGCTGGGGATGACGCTCCTCTACGACGTGGCCCACAACATGGCCAAGATCGAGGACCACGACGTGGCCGGCGGGCGAAGGCCGGTGTGCGTGCACCGCAAGGGCGCGACGCGGGCCTTCCCCGCCGGGCACCCGGAGGTGCCGGATCGCTATCGCGCCGTCGGGCAGCCCGTGATCATTCCGGGCGACATGGGGCGGGCGAGCTGGGTGCTGGTGGGCGGGCCGCGGGCGCTGGAGCGCTCCTTCGGCACCACCTGCCACGGCGCGGGCCGCTGCCTGTCGCGAACCGCTGCCACCAAACTGGCGCGCGGTCGCAACATCCAGCATGAGCTGGCAGCCGCGGGCGTCGTGGCCCGCTGCCGCAGTCGCGAGGGACTCGCGGAGGAGCAGCCGGCGGCCTACAAGGACGTGGACCTGGTGGTGGAGGTCGTGCACCGCGCCGGACTGTCCGCGAAGGTCGCGCGGCTCCGGCCCCTCGGCGTGATCAAAGGCTAGCCGCCGGCGGCAGGACAGCCTCCGACAGGAGGCGACACCCGACCGGGCCCCGCGATGGCCGCAGCCGGGGTTTCCCGGCCGAAAAGTTGCAAATCGCCCCGGGCGAGGGTTTGATTGATTCGGTCGTCGCCGGACCGCCTCCAGCCGCCTCCTGGCTCTCCGCATGCGCTTTCCATCCCTGGTGTTCCGCAACGTCGTCCGGCGGCGGTTTCGCACGGCCTTGACGCTCCTGGCGCTGGCCACCGCGATGGCGGCGATCGTGTCGCTGTTGGGCATCTCCAAGGGCTTCCAAAAGTCGTTCGCCGACGTCTACGACGCGCATGCGGTGGACGTCGTCGTCTCGCGGCAGGGCTCGGCCGACCGGCTCAGCAGCTCGCTCGACGCGGGCGTCGCCGCCCGCATCGCCGCCCTGCCGGCCGTCGCCCGCGCGGCCGGCGTGCTGCTCGACACGCTGTCGTTCGAGAAGGAGGGCGTGTACGGTGTGCCGACCATGGGCATCGCCCCCGGGTCGTGGCTGCTCGACGACTTCACCCCGGCGACCGCGGCCGGGCCGCAGGCCGCGGCCGTCGCGCTCGACGGCCCGCGCGACCTCCTGCTGGGCGCGAACCTCGCCGAGCGGCTGGCCAAGAAGGCCGGCGACGAGGTGACGCTGTTCGACGAGGCTTACCGGGTCGCGGGCGTGTTCCGCAGTCCGAGCGTCTGGGAGAACGGCTCGCTCGTCCTGCCCCTGGAGACCCTGCAGAAGATCGCCGACCGCGTCGGCCAGGTGACCTACGTGAACGTCGTGCTCCGCAAGCCGCTCCCGGCCGGTGGACTGGAGCGGGCGGTGGCCGACATCGGCGGCATCGACCCGCGGCTGCTGGCGCTGGCGACCGGCGACTTCGTGAAGACCGACACGCGCATGCGGCTCGCCGGGGCGATGGCCTGGATGACGTCCGTGGTGGCGATCGTGCTGGGGGCGATCGGCACGCTCAACACGATGATGACGAGCGTTCACGAGCGAACCCAGGAGATCGGCATCCTGCGGGCCATCGGCTGGCCGCGGCGCCGCGTGCTCGGCATGGTGCTGCTGGAATCGTGCGGGCTGGCCGTGACCGCCGCCGCGCTCGGCGCCGCGGCGGCCGTGGCCCTCACGAGCCTGCTGGCGCGGGCGCCCGCCGCGGCCGGCATCCTGGCGCCGTCCATCGACCTGCCGATCCTCGTGCAGGGATTCCTCATCGCGCTGGGCATCGGCCTGCTCGGGGCCTGGCTGCCGGCCTGGCGGGCGGCGCGGCTCCTGCCCACCGAGGCGTTCCGAGACCAGCGATGAACGTGGCGACGACGAGCGGCTCGGACGGCATTGCCGCAGAACGCCTCGGCAACGGCGCGGCCGCCGCGCGGAACGGCGCCGCGCTGCGGCCCACCGCCGTCGACGAACCGCTGGCCATCGTGGGCATCGGCTGCCGGCTGCCGGGCGGCGCCGACGACTGGGACTCGTTCTGGCGACTGCTGGAAGAGGGCCGCGACGCGGTCGGTGAGACGCCCGAGGAGCGCTGGAGCAGCGCGAAGTTCTACCTGCCCGGAAGGGCACGACCGGGGAAGACGCAGAGCCGCTGGGGTGGCCACGTCGCCGGCCTCGACACGTTCGACCCCCAGTGCTTCGGCATCTCGCCACGCGAGGCGGCGGGCATGGACCCGCAGCAGCGGATGCTGCTCGAGGTGGCACTGCGGGCGATCGAGGACGCGGGCGTCCCGGCCCGGCGGCTGGCCGGCGGAAACGTGGGTGTGTTCGTCGGCATCTCCAGCTTCGACCACGCGGTGGCCACGCTCAGCTACCAGGATCGGGGCGTGATCGACGCCTACAGCAACACCGGCGGCTCGTCGAGCATCGCCGCCAACCGCATCTCCTACTGCTTCGATCTCCGCGGCCCGAGCATCGCGGTGGACACGGCCTGCTCGTCGTCGCTGGTCGCCGTCCACCTGGCCTGCGAGGCGATCCGCCGCGGCGAGGCGCGGATGGCGCTGGCCGGCGGCGTCAACGCGCTGTTGATGCCCGACTTCACCGTGGCCTTCAGCCAGCTCGGCGTGCTCTCCCCCGACGGCCGCTGCAAGACGTTCGACGCCCGGGCCAACGGCTACGTGCGGGCCGAGGGCGCCGGCATGGTGCTCATCAAGCCGTTGGCCGACGCGGTTCGCGACGGCGACCTCGTGTATGCCGTCATCCGCGCGACCGCCCTCAACCAGGACGGCCGCACGCCGGGCCTGACGGTGCCCAGCGGCACGGCCCAGGAGGCGCTCGTCCGCGAGGCCTGCCGCCGCGCGGGCGTCGATCCCACCGCCATCCAGTATGTGGAGGCCCATGGCACGGGCACGCCGGTGGGCGACCCGATCGAGGCCAACGCCCTGGGGGCCGCCCTGGGGAAGGGCCGCCCCGCGGACCGGCCGTGCTGGATCGGCTCGGTGAAGACGAACATCGGCCACCTCGAGGCCGCCGCCGGCATCGCCAGCCTGATCAAGGTGTCGCTCGCGCTGCACCATCGACGCATCCCCGCCCACCTCCACCTCCGCGAGCCGAACCCCGCCATCGACTTCACGGCCCTGCGGCTGCGTGTGCCGGCCGCCACCATCGACTGGCCGGGTGGCCCACCGCGGCTGGCGGGCATCAACGGCTTCGGCTACGGCGGCGCCAACGCCCACGTGCTGCTGGAGGAGGCTCCCGCGACCGCCCCACGAACGCCCCTCGGTCCCGCGGCCGGTCGGGTGCTCGTGCCCCTCGCGGCCCGCAGCCGCCGCAGCCTCGCCGCGCACGCGGCCGCGCTGGCGGACTGGGCCGCGGCCACCGACGCGGCGGTGCCGGAGATCGCCGCCTACCTCGCCCATCGGCACGCCGGCGGCGACGCCCGCGCGGCGGTCGTGGCGGGCGACCGCGACGACCTCGTGGCGCAGCTGCGTGGCCTCGCCGAATCGGCAGCGGCCGATGCGGCCGCCGCCCGCGACGCGCCGCTCGTGGCCCCTGACATCGCCTTCGTGTTCAGCGGCCAGGGGCCGCAGTGGTGGGGCATGGCCCGGACGCTGCTCGCCGAAAACGAGGTCTTCCGCCGGGTGATCGAGCGGTGCGACGCGGAGTTCGCCCGGCATGGCGACTGGTCGCTGTGCGTTGAACTCGGCCGCGACGAGGCGACCTCGCGAATGAAGCAGACCCGGATCGCGCAGCCGGCCATCTTCGCCGTGCAGGCGGGCCTGGCGGCGGTCTGGGAGTCGTGGGGGATCGTGCCCGGGCACTGCGCCGGCCACAGCGTCGGCGAGATCGCCGCCGCCCATGCGTCGGGCGGGCTGTCGTTCGAGGATGCCTGCCTGGTCGCCTTCCACCGCGGCCGCACGATGGACCTCGCCTCGTCGCAGGGCGGGATGATCGCCGTCGGCCTCGCCCGCGAGGATCTCGGCCCCTGGCTGGCGGGATGCGCGGACGAGGTGGCGATCGCGGCCGTCAATGGCCCGACATCCCTGACGCTCTCCGGCCCCGCCGGCACGATCGCGGCCCTGGCGGCCCGCTTCGAGGAGGCCGGCGTCTTCTGCCGGCGGCTGGCGGTCGAGTATGCGTTCCACAGCCCGCTCATGGATCCCGTCCGCGACGCGCTGCTGGCCGCACTGGCGCAGATCCGCCCGCGGGAAACGTCCGTGCCGCTCGTCTCGACCGTGACCGGCGGGCCGATCGACGGCCGCCGCCTCGACGCCGACTACTGGTGGCAGAACGTCCGCCAGGCGGTGCTCTTCGCCGACGCGATGGGCACGCTCGCCGCGGCGGGCGCGCGAGTCGCCGTCGAGGTGGGCCCGCATCCGGTGCTCTCCTACGCGATTCACGAATGCTTCCAGGCGGCCGGTCGCCCCGTGGACACGGTGGCGTCGTTGCATCGCGACCGCCACGACCTCGACTGCCTGCTCGGCAGCCTGGGAAGGCTGCACGAACTCGGGCTCGACGTCGATTGGTCGCGGATGTTTCCGCGGCCGCAGCGGCGGCTGCCGCTCCCCGCGGAGCCCTTTCAGAAGCAGACGCTGCTGGTCGAGTCGCGGGAGGCGCGGGAGTCGCGGCAGGCCGTGGCCCCGCACCCGCTGCTCGGCGAGCGCGGCTACGGACCGACGCCGCGCTGGCAGGGCCGCGTGGACCTGCGGCTGCAGTCGTATCTCCGCGACCACGTCGTCCGCGGCACCTGCATCCACCCCGCGGCGGCGGTCGTCGAGGCGGCGATCGCCGCTGCCCGCTGGCTCGCGGCCCCGGAGGCCGCCACGGTGCGGCTCGAGCGGCTCGAACTCCAGGGCGCGTGCATCCATGCGGAGGACGCGCCGCAGTGGATGGACTGCCTCTACCAGCCCGACCGGCGGCGGTTGCTCTTCTCGCGGCGCGACGCCGAGGGCGGCGACTGGAGTCGTGTCGCCTCGGTCACCGTGGCGGGCGACGACGCCGCCTCGCCGCCCCCCGAGCAGCTCGATGCGGTTCGCCGCCGCCTGGGCGAATCCTTCGACCGCGACCGCCTCTACGCCTACTGCCGCCGCCTCGGGCTCGCCTACGGCCCGCAGTTCCAGACGCTCGTATCCGGCGTGCGGCGCGACGGGGAATGCCTCGCCGAGGTGGAGTTGGGGGCCGATCTCGTCGCGGAGGCGGCAGGCTACCTCCTGCATCCGGCCCTGCTCGACGGCTGCTTCCACGCGATGATCGCCGCCGACACGGCGTTCGACCATTCCGTGCCCGGCCTCTTCCTGCCGCACGAGATCCATTCGATCCGCTGCCACGGGCCGCTCGGGCCGCGGGCGACGGTCCACGCGCGGATCGTGTCGCGGATCGGCGACACGATGGAGGCCGACCTCGACGTCTTCGACGGCCACGGCCGGCCCTGCCTGGCGATTCGCGGCTTCGTCAGCCGCCGGGTGGCGGGGACGGAGCCGGTCGCCACGGCGACCGACCTCGTGTACCGCCTCGATTGGGAATCCCAGGAACTGCCGCCGGCCGAGGCGGCCCCGGCTGCGGGGCGGTGGCTCCTGTTCGCGGACGATTCCGGGCTCGGTGTGCGGCTGGCCGCGGCGCTGGCCGGGCACGGTTGCCCGACGACGCTGGTCCGTCGCGGACCGGGCTTCCAGGCCCGCGACGACGGCTCGTTCGTCGTCGATGCCGACACCCGCGACGATTTCGCGCGGCTGCTCGGGGCGCTGCCCTCCGGCGGCCTCGCCGGCGTCGCCTATCTCTGGGCCCTCGACGCCCCGGCCACCACCGACCTGACGGCCGAGGACCTCGAGGCAAGCACGCTCCTCACCTGCCGCGCGCCGCTGCATCTCGTTCAGGCCTGGGAGCAGGCCGGCCCGGCCGCCGCCACGCCCTGCGCGTTCGTGACGTCGGCGGCCCAGCCGCCGCCCGGGGCCGCGGCGCCGCTCGCGGTGGCCCAGGCGCCGCTCGTGGGCATGGCCCGCGTGGTGGCCAGCGAATGCGGACGGCTGCGGGCCAGGCAGATCGACCTGCCGGGCGACTCCGTGGCCGCGCTCGATCGGCTCGTGGCCGAACTCGTCGGCGGCTCGGCCGAGGACGAGGTGCTGCTGCAGGCCGACGGCCGCTGGGTGCGCCGGTTCCGACCGCTCCGCGAACTCGACGCTTCGCCCGACGCCGCAGCCGCGCTGCCCGCCCGCCTCGAGGCCGCCGACACGTCCGGCATCGACGATCTCCGCCACCGGCTCTTCTCGCGGCCCGCGCTCGCCGCGGGCGAGGTGGAGATCGCGGTCCGCGCCGCGGGGCTCAACTTCAGCGACGTGATGAAGGCCCTGGGCCTCTATCCCGGCCTGCCCCCGGGCCCGGTGCCGCTGGGCAGCGAGTGCTCCGGGGTGATCACGCGGGTGGGGCCGGGAGTGAAGGAGTGGCGGCCCGGCGACGAGGTGATGGCGGTGGCCCCGGGCAGCTTCGGCAC
>Ga0315900_10010826_pt1 | contig 11377 bp, 12 predicted proteins | sample LakEriMetagenome_FD_203521 | JGI IMG/M metagenome (GOLD analysis project Ga0315900, IMG submission 203521) | Freshwater fungal communities from buoy surface, Lake Erie, Ohio, United States - Buoy 12 MA114 | ecosystem: Environmental > Aquatic > Freshwater > Lake > Lake biofilm | place: USA: Lake...
GGGCCTGTGCATCGTTTCGGCGTCCCTGAGAGCAGTCTCGACCCCGAGCGCGATGTCTCCGAGGAGGCGCGGCTGGCCGGGCAGGTCTGGCTGGCCAGACGGGAAGGACAGGACGTCCGTCGGCTTGTCCAGCCCGCGCCATTGCCGGTTGAGCGACCGCATTTCCGCGTCGTCAGTGAACAGGAGCGCAACCTCGCCTCCAGCCTGCATGTGCGCCGCCGCCAGGCCGAGAACATGCGCGGCGAGGCCTTCCGGATCGCCAAGCGCGCTCCAGCGCGGGTCGGCCACCCGGACGTCGAGCGAAAGTTCGTGAGTGTCGGCGGCTTCGCTCACTTGCGCGAAGCCCCCCGTGTGGCGTGAGCCTGCGCGTCCTTGTCGTAGGCGTCGATGATGCGACCGACCAGCTCATGACGCACCACGTCGGCGCGCGTCAGCTGTTCGATTGCGACGCCCTTGACGTTCTTGAGGATCGCCATGGCGTGGCCGAGGCCGGACTTCATGTTTCCCGGCAGGTCGGTCTGCGAGGGATCGCCCGTCACCACCATGCGCGAGCCGCGACCAAGGCGCGTCAGCACCATCTTCATCTGGGGCACGGTGGCGTTCTGCGCCTCGTCGATGATGACGAAGGCGTTCTTCAGCGTGCGTCCGCGCATGAAGGCGAGCGGCGCCACCTCGATTTCGCGACGCTCTTTCCGACGGTCGACCTCCTGCGCGCCCAGACACTCGTTGAGCGCATCCCAGATCGGCAGCATGTAGGGATCGACTTTTTCCTCCAGCGCGCCGGGCAGGAAACCGAGCTTCTCCCCCGCTTCGACCGCAGGCCGCGCAACGACGAGGCGCTCGCGCTTGCCGGCCTTGAGTTCGGCGGCGCCGATGGCGACCGCGAGATAGGTCTTGCCGGTGCCCGCAGGCCCGACGCCGAACACCAGGCCGAGATCGTCCTGCCGCAACTTGTCGAGATAGGCGCGCTGGCCGGGCGTCTGCGCCATAACAGGCTTACGCAGGCCCTGGATAACCTCGCCCGTTCCGGAGGGCGCAGCGGGGCTGGCGCTGAGGCGGATGGCGGCCTCGAGTTCCGCAGACGTGGCTTCCGCGCCATTTGCGATGCGGCGGGCGAAGGCCTGCAGGGCCTCGGCGGCGAGCCGCGCGCCATCGCCATCGCCGGTGATGACGATCTCGCCGCTCTGCGCCTGGCTGTCGACCCGCACGCCGTCATCGGCAAACGCCTGCTCCAGAAGCTGGAGATTGGCATGTGCCGGACCACAGAGGTCGCGCAGCAGTTTCTGGTTCGCGACAGGAACCGCATAGCGCTGCCCGCGCGGCGAAGGCGTCTTCCTGTTCAAGGGCCTGCCCCTGCCGCAACCGGCGCGGCGAGGATCGCGCGGCCGGCCAGGCTGGTCATGCTGGCGCCGACGATCTCGACATCGGCGATGCGGCCTGAAAGATGCTCGCCGTCCGCGACATGGACCGACTGCATCCAGGGCGAATAGCCGAGCGCCTGCCCGGCGCGCTTGCCCGCGCGCGAGAACAGCACGGGCACACGCTGCCCGACCGTCGCCTGGTTGAAGGCGCGCGACTGTTCGTTGATCAGCGCCTGCAGGCGCGCGAGACGTTCGTCCTTCACGGCCTCTTCCACCTGAAGCTGCATGCCCGAGGCGGGCGTGCCGGGACGTGGGGAATACTTGAACGAATAAGCCTGCGCGAAGCCAACCTCCTTCACCAGCGCCAGCGTATCCGCAAAGTCCTTCTCGCTCTCGCCGGGGAAGCCGACGATGAAGTCGGAGGCGAAGGCAATGTCAGGCCGGGCCGCGCGCACACGCTCGATCGTGCGGAGATAATCCGCCGCTGTGTGCTGGCGGTTCATCGCTTTGAGGATGCGGTCCGACCCCGACTGGACGGGGAGGTGCAGGAAGGGCGCAAGCGTTTCGACGTCGCGGTGCGCCGCGATCAGGTCCTCGCTCATGTCGCGCGGATGGCTGGTGGTGTAGCGGATGCGGGCAAAGCCGAGGCGCGCGACACAGCGTATGAGATCGCCCAGGCGCCATGCCCCCCCGCCGTGCTGAGAAGCTGGCGCGGCGCCGTGCCAGGCATTCACGTTCTGGCCGATCAGGACGATTTCCTTCGCGCCCTTCGATGCAAGCTCACGCGCTTCGGCCATGATGGCGTCCGCGCTGCGGGAGAACTCGGCGCCGCGCGTATAGGGCACGACGCAGAAGGTGCAGAACTTGTCGCAGCCTTCCTGCACCGCGAGGAAGGCGGACGGCCCGGAAAGCTCGCGCGATGTCGGCAGGGCGTCGAACTTCTCTTCCGCTGCAAAGTCCACGTCGAGCGCGTCGCCGGTCTGGCGCGACAGGCGCGCGATCATCTCGGGCAGACGGTGATAGGCTTGCGGACCCACCACCATGTCGACTGCGGGCTGGCGGCGCATGATCTCCTCGCCCTCGGCCTGGGCGACGCAACCGGCGACGGCGATGCGCATGGCGCCGCCGGTCGCCTGCTTCAGCTCCTTGAGCCGGCCGAGCTCGGAGAAAACCTTCTCTGTCGCCTTCTCGCGGATGTGGCAGGTGTTGAGTATGACGAGATCGGCAGCTTCGGGCGCCTCCACCGGCGCATAGCCGAGGGGCGCCAGCACGTCGCGCATGCGCTCGCTATCGTAGACGTTCGCCTGACATCCGTAGGTCTTGATGAAGAGGCCCCTCATGCCTGCGGGGGCGGGCTTCGATTGGGACACGCTATTTCTTTTCGTCCTCGCTGAGCGGGACGCCGTAGAGCTCGAGACGGTGGTCGATCAGCCTGTAGCCGAGCTTGCGCGCAATCTCGACCTGCAGCTTCTCGATCTCCTCGGACTTGAACTCGACCACCTTGCCGTTCTTCGCATCGATCAGGTGGTCGTGATGCTCCTCGGGCGCCTCTTCATAGCGGGAACGGCCGTCACGGAAGTCATGCCGTTCGATGATGCCGGAATCCTCGAACAGCTTCACCGTGCGATAGACCGTGGCGAGCGAGATGTTGGGATCGATCGCAGCGGCGCGGCGGTGAAGCTCCTCGGCGTCCGGGTGATCCGCCGCCTGGCTCAGCACGCGCGCGATGACGCGGCGCTGGTCCGTCATGCGCAGGCCTTTCTCGATGCACCTCTGCTCGATCACGAGCACCTCCGTCGTGGCGTCCCGCCAAATCGCCCGGCAGGGGCCGGACCGCGGCACATATGCGTGTCAGGCGCCGTCCTGTCCACCGGCGGGACCTACCGCACGCGCCATCATGATGGCGTCGACGCGGCCGCTATGGGTGTCATAATAGGCCTTCCGGACGCCGATTTCCATGAATCCTTGCGACTGGTAGAGCGCGCGGGCGGCAACATTGTTGCGCGCGACCTCGAGAATCCAGCGATCGAGGCCGCGGGCTTGGGCCTCTGCATCGAGGGCGCGAAAGATTTGCCTGCCGCGCCCGGCGCGCCGCAGGTCCGGCAGGGTGGCTATGCTCAGAAGCTCGGCGTCCCCGCCGGCCTGAAGCGCGAGACCAAATGCGACCGGTTCGCGACCATCCTCCGCAATCACGGCGATGGCTTCCGTGCGCGCGAGCCAGGTGGCGAAGTCCTGTTCGGTCCAGCCTGTTTCAAATGACGCCATGTGAATGCGCGCGAGGCTGGCGGCATCGGCACGGGCAGCGGAGCGCACCGTCATGGCGCGCGCATCGGCGTCGCATCCGGCTCGCGCACATAGACCGGCCGCGCCGGCGGCAGATCGTGCGCGGCCAGTCGCGCAGCGAAGAGCGCCGCCGCGACAGCGGAGGGCGCGCCGTGAAGCCGTCGCGTTCCAAGCCCGGGAAGGTCGTCGAGCTGGCCGCATACGGCGTCGGTTCCGGCGGCCAGCGCCGCAAGCTCGGCCTCGCTGGCTTCGAAAGGGTCTGCGCCGCCCCTGCCCGTATCGATCAGCTGTCCCCACCAGCTTCGCCCGGGCGGGCGGCGTTTGGCCGGCAGCAGGCCAAGAACATAGCCCTGCCCCGGCAGGCCTTCGATCGCTTCCAGGCTCGTCACGCCGACGGCGGGGATATCGAGCGCCAGCGCCAGGCCGCGGGCGAAGGCGACGCCCACGCGAACGCCGGTGAAGGAGCCGGGGCCGACGATGACGGCAACGCGATCAAGCTCGGCGAAGGCGACGCAGGCCTCGCGCATGACGTGGTCGACGACAGGCGCAAGGCGTGCATCGTGTCCCTGGCTCATGGGCTCGGCAAGCTGGGCAACGGTTGCACCGTCGTGGATGAGCGCTGCTTCGCAGGCATCGGCGACCGTGTTGATGCCGAGGACGCGCATCAGACAATCCGGCAGGCGTCATCGAAATCGAGGCGCGGCGCGCGTGGGCGCAGGCGCGTGTCGTCGCCATGGCCGATATTGACAAGGAAGCTTGAGCGCCAGCTCTTCATGACCGGATCGGAGGCGAAGAACTCCTGGTCGACGCCCTCGCGGCGAAAGCCGTTCATCGGTCCGCAGTCGAGGCCAAGCGCGCGGGCCGCGAGGATGAGATAGCCGCCCTGCAGCGTGCCCGACTGGATGGCGTTCCATTCGGCGTTTTTCGGGTCGGCGAACCAGTCCTTCGCATTGGGCGCGTGCGGAATCAGCTTCGGCAGCTGTGCGACAAAGTCGAGATCGTAGGCGACGATCGCGGTCCACGGCGCGGCCATGGTCTGCTGGCGATTGCCCTCATCGAGATGCGGTTCGAGACGCGCCTTGGCCTCGGGCGAGCGCACGAACATGAAGCGTGCGGGGCAGATGTTCGACGCCGTGGGCCCCATCTTCAGGAGATCGTAGGTCGCGCGGACGAGGACTTCCGGCGTCTCTTCCTCCGTCCAGCCACGCCGCGTGCGTGCGGAACGGAAGATCTGGTCGAGGTCAGCATCCCCAATCGGCTTGCCCATCGTCATCGCCCTAGGCTGCGGCCTCGACGGCGGTGACTTCGGGCACGTAGTGGCGCAGGAGGTTCTCGACGCCGGACTTCAGCGTCATCATCGAGGACGGGCAACCCGAGCAGGCGCCGCGCATCGAAAGATAGACCACGCCGGTGGCGGCATCGAAGCGCTTGAAGATGATGTCGCCGCCATCATTGGCGACGGCCGGGCGCACGCGGGTGGCGATGAGTTCCTTTATCTCGGCGACGATCTCGGCCGTCTCGCCGTCATAGGCTACATCGTCCTCGGCTTCGGGCGCAGGCGACGCCTCCGCGCCATCGGCAAGCAGCGGCGCGCCGGAGACGAAATGATCCATGATCGCGGCAAGCGCCTGCGGCTTGATCATGGCCCAGTCGGCGTCCCCGTCCTTGGTGATGGAGACAAAATCGGACCCGAAGAAGACCGCCCTGACGCCGGTGACGCCGAACAGGGCGGCCGCCAGCGGCGAGGCGATGGCTTCATCCGGGCTGGCGAACTCGTACGGAGTGGCGGGCGAGACCTCCTGCCCCGGCAGGAATTTCAGGGTCGCCGGATTGGGCGTGGGCTGGGTCTGGATAAACATTGAATATCGCCTCTGCTGCCCGCTACATGGCCCCGCGGGGGCTGACGTGCAATTGCGAACCCGCCGACCCGTCAATCCTGACGCGGCTTCAGCCGGAGAACCCGCCGATTTCCGTCAGTTGCTCGTCCGAAAGCCCGCCCGGAATCACGGTGACCGCGATCGGCCGGCTTGCGATGGGCTTTCCCTTGGCGAGCCGGGAGACCAGGGGACCCGGCCGCCAGCCCGGGGCGGCCGCCAGGATGAGAACCTTGATTGCAGGGTCATCGACGACGAGCTTCCGGATCGCGTCGACCGGCTCCTCCTCGCTGATGACGATCTCGGCCTTGAGGCCCACCTTGTCTTCGACCAGGTTCGCGTGGCCGACGGCCTTGAGACGAGCGGAATCGATGGCGTCCTGGCTGATTTCCCTGTCGAGGCCGACCCAGCCGCCAAGACCGGGGACCCGGGCGCAGCGCAGCATCACCAGACCGGCGCCCACGGCCTTTGCGCGCATCGCTGCAAAAAGCAGCGCGCTCACGCACTCCTCAGTCTCGTCCGACACGGCGAGGAATTTTCGTGACACGCTGGTCATGGCGCGATGAGGCTCTCTCGGGGCGGCCAGGTCAAGCGCGACCCTGGTGCGTGAAGGTCTATGGGCAGGATCAGGGGGCGCCTGACGCAGCAACCGTTTGCGCCGTTGCTGGCACCGAAGGCGACTCAGCAAGACTGCGGAGCGCGCGTGTCGCGGTCTCGGCTTGCCCGATCAGGAAGCTCATCGATGCGGGATGGTTGCCGAACAGCGAACCGTCGGCATCGCCATTGAACACGATCAACGGATGGAACTCGGCGACCTCGCGCCAGGCCTTGAGGGCGCCGTCGCGGGCCTTGGCGACATCGGGACGGTCGGGCCAGTTCAGCGTTGCCAGGATCAGCCAGGACACGGTAGCGCGCCCTTTTGCGGCGTAGACGGCGCGAGTCGCCTCCTCGTCCATCGGGCTGCCGCCGATTGTCGAGGCCGACGTGACGATGCCGGATTGGCTCATGGCGGCCCAACCCGAGATCAGGGCGAGCTGTTCGGCGACCTGCGCGGCGGTGAGATCGGTCGCTGCATCGCGGCGGCGGAGGCGGCGGTCGTAATTCACCAGCGCATCGCGCGCGGCGCGGAGCTGGATGCCCGTCGCGTCATCGCTGACAAGACGGGCGGCGGCGGCCAGATCGACATCCTCGCGTCCAGACGCAACGGCGTGCTGGTCGGCCAGGCGAAGCACATCGCCCAGCGCGCCGGCCATGGCCGTCTGATAGGCGGGCTTGGCGCTGAGGCGGGCCATGGGTTCCCAAGCCTCTGAGTCCGTGGCCCAGCCGAGCTGGTTGAAGTGATCTTCCAGCAGCATGGCGGCGCCGCCGACAAGCGGGGCGGCCCAGTCAGCGCGGTTCACCAGCCGGTCGAAATCGCGATCGCCGACATCGCTCGAAGCGACGACCGCGGCAGGATAGGCGGCGAGCAGCGCGGTGATGACCGAGGCGTTGACCCAGAACTTGATATGCTCCCAGAGCGTCTTGCCATGAACTTCCGCCTCGTGCGTCTCGTTGGCTGGCTCGCTGGCGATCACACCTTCGATGATCGATTCAGGCTCGGCTTCGATCTTGCGGAGCGGGAACGGCCGATCGGCCTCGCCGGCCTTGTCCGTCGCGGGCGCGTCGTCGGCCACGACCATGTCGCGACGAAGTTTCAGAACAGACATCGCCCAGCCCCAGCTAGCGCAGTCAGACCCTGAATGAGCCTGTCGTTAACCTCAACCCACTAATCCTTTAGGCGGCGTTACCGTACCGGTCACGACGCCGGCGCACCAGCAAAAGCGATGGTCTGGACGCGCCCCGACTCTAGCTCGATTTGAATCGGAAATGTGGCGCCGGCAGTCAGGGGTTGCGGCGCGATCACCATAAGATGCAGTCCGCCGGGTTCAAACTTAACGGTTTTTCCAGCCGGCAGGTCCACGCCGGGGCGCAGTTCCATGACGGCCATTCCCTGATCCGACGTTGATTCATGAATTTCGACCGCTCGCGCGCGAGGCGAGGAAACCGCAACGATTCGGTCGGCGATGTTCGACGTGATTGCGAAATAGGCAACACCCGTTCCCCCATCGACCAGCGGTGGGCGATAGTGCGCATCGTCGACTGTGAGGCTCACAGTCTGCCCGCCGCTGCAGGCGGCCAGCAACATCAGGGTGGCGGCAAGCAGGTGTCGCATCACGGCCGCCAGAAGCCGATGACGCTGCGGACCTCGTCCATCACGGGCGCGGCGATGGCGTTTGCGCGCTCGCCGCCCTGCCTGAGAACGCGATCGACCTCGGCCGGATCGCTCATCAGCCGGCGCATCCGCTCGGCGACAGGGCCGAGCTTCGCCACGGCCAGATCGGCCAGCGCCGGCTTGAACTTGCCGAAGCCGTGGCCGCCGAACTCGTCGAGCACCTGCTGTTCGCTCTGACCGTTGAGCACAGCGTAGATGCCGACGAGGTTGGCCGCCTCTGCCCTGCCTTCGAGCCCTTTCACGTCGACGGGAAGGAGATCGCTGTCGCTTGTCGCGCGCTTGATCTTCTTTGCAATCTCGTCGGCCGTGTCGAGAAGATTGACGCGCGAGGCGTCCGACGGGTCCGATTTCGACATCTTCTTCGTGCCGTCCTTGAGCGACATGATCCGGGCGCCGGGACCCTGATAGATCGGTTCGGGAAGCGGGAAGAATCCGGGTGCGCCGAAATCGCGGTTGAACTTGGCTGCAATGTCGCGGCTGAGTTCCAGATGCTGTTTCTGGTCCTCGCCGACCGGCACGTGGGTCGCCTTGTAGGCAAGGATGTCGGCGGCCTGGAGCACGGGATAGTCGAACAGGCCGACGGAGATGTTCTCGGCGTCCTTGCCGGATGACTTGTCCTTGTACTGCGTCATGCGCTCGAGCCAGCCCATGCGCGCGACGCAATTGAGGATCCATCCCAGCTCCGCGTGCGCCGGCACAGAAGACTGCGCAAATATGATCGCCCTCTCGGGATCGATGCCGGCTGCAAGGTAGGCGGCGGCGATTTCGCGCGTCTGGGCGGCGAGTAGTTTCGGGTCCTGTGGGACGGTGATGGCGTGAAGGTCGACCACGCAGAAGATGCAGGGGTATTCGTCCTGCATCGCGACGAACTTCACCAGCGCGCCGAGATAATTGCCAAGATGCAGGCTGCCGGAAGGCTGTACGCCGGAGAAGACGCGTCTCGGGCCGGAATACTCAAGATGCTTGCTGTCGGACATCGAGGGCCACTAGCAGCGCAGCTCGTCCAACGGCAAGTCGCCGGAACGCCAAGACGACCCAACGCCATATATCGGAATATGCAGATATATTGCGCGCCGCCAAAAACCATGATCAACTAGTTTCATAGTTTCTGTTGGAGGCGCCGGAAAAGATGAAAAAGCTCACGCTCCTTGTGCTGGCTGTCGTTTTGGCGTCGAGCATTGTCGGCGGACTCGTACGGGCACAGCCGGGCCCGTCGAATGACAGGGTCCGCGCGACGATGACGCCTCAGACCCGGATGGCTGATCTTGCGGCTTTCCGCACAAAGTTCATGGCGACGGACAGGTCCTTTTCGGAGGCGGCTCGTGCCGAAGCTGATGTGCGCCTGGCGAAGCTCGAAATGGAAGTTGGCTCCACGAGCCAGGCCCATTTCGACCTCGAACTCGCCCGGATCGCGGCGCTCGCGGACAACGGCCATACCCACTACGTCCTGGGCTCACTCAGCCGATACTACAACCGCGTTCCGATCCGCCTCGGCGTGTTCGGCGAGGACTTCTACGTCGTGCGCGCGAAACAGGGAAACGAGGACCTGCTGGGAGCAAGGCTCGTCAGCATTGACGGGCGTCCGATCTCCGAGCTTCGCACGGCCGGCCGAAGCTTGTGGGGCGGGCTCGACACTTTCCGCGACCGTGTGTCCTTCAATCTGCTCGAAAGTCCCGAGCTACTGCGCGCCTCCGGGCTGTCGAACGCCGATACGGGCGCTGCATATACGTTCGAGACAACCAGAGGCCAGATTTCGCGAACCCTAGTCGGCGAGGCGCCATCGCCTGACCGCCCCTTCTCGTCGCCTTACACACTCCTCTATCCGACGAAGCTGCCGCTTGAAGGCGCCGCGTGGTCGACAGCGCTCGCAGAGGTCAACGCGCCATGGTCGCTGCGGGATCCGGGTTCAACCTTCCGCTGGCGCGCTGCGCCTGAGCTTTCCGGTATCGTCATCGACATGCGAGCCAACATGGACGCGGGCGACATGAAGATCGCCGATGCGCTACGGATGTTCGATCAGGCGATCGAGCAAGAGAAGCCGACAAATCTCGTGCTCGACATGCGCCTAAACGGCGGCGGCAATCTCAATACCACGCGGGCCTGGGCGAAATCGCTTCCCGCCAAAGTCCCCGGCCGCATCTTTGTCCTGACCAGCCCGCTGACTTTCTCTGCTGCGATCTCGACCGTTGGATACCTTGAGCAGGAATCGCCCGACAGCGTGGCCATCGTCGGGGAGATGATCGGGGATCGCCTGCATTTCTGGGCGGAGGGGCGCGGAGTCGACCTGCCCAACAACAGGGGCATGATCGGACTTGCAACCCAGCGTCATGACTATGCCGGCGGATGCAAGGCGTACACGGACTGCCACATCGCGGTGAAGGTGGCGCCGATCGCAGTTGCGACTCTGGCCCCCGACATCCCAGCGCCATGGACGATCCAAGCCTATCTTGCTGGGCGCGATCCGGCGATGGAGGCCGTTGCGCGGGCTCTCGCGGATTAGCCCTCGCCGCCCGATGGAACCCCGGCGGCGCCCCTCTCGCGGCGCAGGGCGCCCTTGATCTCGGCGAGCGTGACGGCCCGAAGCGCGAATGCGGCGACGCCGTAGATGATGACGCCGAGTCCTATCACGACCAGAACGGCGACTTCCTTTTTCCAGAGCAGGTCGGCCAGCAGCGGATACTGCCAGGCGCAAAGGCCGGCGAAGACGCCCATCAGGGCGCTGGCGATCGTCAACCGCACCATGCGCGTCCAGACCCGCCCGCCCATCGTGTAAGCCCCTTCCCGCGCGAGCGCGCCGGCGAGCAGGAACACGTTGACCCAGGCGCCGAACGAGGTGGCGATCCCGAGGCCGATCGCGCCGTCGATCCCCTGCGTCGGGAGCCAGTACCAGAGCGCGGCGCCGACGATCACGGTGATGGCGACCGAAATCAGCGAAAACTGCATCGGACGCTTGGACTTCTGGCGCGCGAAGAAGGGCGGGGTAAAGACCTTGGCCAGCACGAAGGCCGGCACGCCCCAGGCAAACTGCCGCAAGACTTCGGCGGTGCGCAGGGCGTCCGCGCTGGTGAAGGCGCCGCGCGTAACCGTGGCGTCGATGATGAAGAAGGGCATCACGAGGAGCGCCACCGCCGCCGGAAGCGTGAACGCCATCGAAAGGCCAATCCCGTCGTCCATCGTCCGCGTCGCGCCGGCCTGGTCGTTCTCCGCAAAGTGACGCGACAGCCGCGGCACGAGGGCGAGACCCACGGCCACGCCGATGAGCCCGAGCGGCAGCTGGTAGAGACGATCGGAGTTGTAGAGTACGGCGCGGGCGCCTTCGTCAGATCCCGAGAGGGCCTGTGTGACAAGCGAGGAAACCTGCAGGGCGCCGCCGGCGATGGCGCCCGGCACGGCGATCGCAAGCATGCGGCGGACGCCTTTCGACAGCACCGGCAAACCAATGCGCAGATCGACGCCGAGCTTGCGCGCGCCCCACCACAGCAGGGCGCATTGCAGAAGGCCTGAAACCGTGACCGCGGCGGCGGCCCATTCGGCGGCCTGCTGCTCGGAAGGTGCAATGAGCAACGGAATGATCGTGCAGATGTTGA